>Ga0206794_1035_pt2 | contig 22199 bp, 24 predicted proteins | sample Alteio_BWOrgCont_70_FD_152877 | JGI IMG/M metagenome (GOLD analysis project Ga0206794, IMG submission 152877) | Enriched cells from forest soil in Barre Woods Harvard Forest LTER site, Petersham, Massachusetts, United States -... | ecosystem: Environmental > Terrestrial > Soil > Temperate forest >...
GTCCGCTGCTTAATTCAACAGCGTACAGGTAATGATCTTCACTCCCGAAATAAACTATTCCGTTTAGAATTGCAGGCGAAGAAAATATTTTACCGCCCGATTTAAATTTCCATTTCACCTTCCCGAAGGAGGTATAGCTGCTTTGCGGGTATATTCCACAATGAATTGGCGAGGTTTGGAACATTGCATATTTGACATGTGGCCGCTGTTGACTGCCTTTAACAAAAAGGCTGCAGGTAAGGGTCCATACAAAAGCCCAAAGGCAAAATACCATCGCCCCGGCAATCCAGCCCGGGTTTTCGCCGTGTATAATGTATAGTGACTTTTTTACTTTCATTCCCCCAAAGGTCTGAAGAATACGAAATCAAAAAATCACCCTCAAAGGGTGATTTTTAGGTTTCGAAACCTTCTTATTATTATGACCCATCTCTTATACAAATTCATTGAAAATATAATGAAAAACATTCTTACCATGTTCTTCGGGTATCCTTATTGTTAAATTTTGCCGCTTAAAATTTATTAGATACGGATTTTGTTAACACGCCGAAATAGAATTGGGTTCGTCTTTTAAAAATCTTGCTCTCTTTAATCCCGTTCACCATGCCTTTTTATACTTAAAGCACTAAACATTTGGCAATAAAATACTTGTTATGTAAAAAAATATCCCTAACTTTATTTTAAGCCGAAAGAAATAGACCAACTTATAAACTGAATGGCACACTGCGCCATTATCGTACATATCTCCGATTTAAAAAATAGCATAAATTATCCGCAAAAAATACCGTTAAAACACGGGTTGTTTGTTCATTAATAAATGTTAAGCTTTACCGGATATAAATTTGTTTTTGTTGACTTTTAATATATACCCCTGATATTAATTGCTGTTTTTATGGCAACTGTAAAAAATCCGCTAAATAGCCCTCCCGCCCCCCGCGGTGGCCGCCGAATACAGCAAAACACTGACGAAAAATTATTCCGTACTATGGTGAACAGCATAGAAGATTACGCCATGATAATTGCCGACCCCGATGGCTTCATTATCAGCTGGAACAAAGGCGCGGAATTAACTTACGGCTACCGGGAAAATGAAATAATTGGCCGGCATATCGCTTTTTTATATACGCCCGAAGCCGTAGAAAAAAATGAACCCGACAGAAACCTGAAGGAAGCATTAAAATTCTCCACCTATAATACTGAAGGCTGGCGTGTACGGAATAAAGGGATAAAATTTTGGGCCGATGTTCACTATACCCCCCTGTACGACGACAACCGCCGTCTGCTGGGATACGCTAAGGTAACGCAGGAAGTCTCGGACACGAAAGTCGGCGCTGGTGCCGACAATGGCCGGAAAAGCGAGAAACAAAATCTTTTCGCCGGTAATATCAGCTTTCGGAAACTTATAGAAAATAGTTACGAGGGCATAACACTGCTTGACAAAGACCTGAATATTATATATCGCAGTAGTTCGGCCGAGCGCATTAACGGCTGGAGTACGGCTGACAGGCTAAAAGAAAACGTGGTCGAATTGATCCACCCCGACGATAGGGAGCGCATCGGCGATTTGCTAAGTGAAGTGTTGGCAGAACCGGCTGTACCAAAAACCTGTACTTTCAGGTCAAGGCATTTCAACGGGCAATACATCTGGCTGGAAAGTGTTTACACGAATTTTTTAAATGACCCGGATATAAACGCCATTGTATGCAATTTCAGGGATATTTCTGAGCAAAAGCTTAACCAGGATAAAATTATAGAAAGCGGGCGTTTTACAAAAACCATTGCCGATAATTTGCCCGCTTTGATCGCTTACTGGACGGCGGATCTGCGGTGCCTGTTTGCCAACAAACCCCATCTTGATTGGTTTGATAAGCAGGCGCATGAAATGCAAGGTATCAGTAAGCGGGAACTATTGGGTGACGAAGAATTTGAACTGCATGAAAGCCATATCCGGGCCGTGCTGGAAGGACGGCCCCAAAGATTTGAACGCACGTTTCATAAAAGCAACGGCCAGCGGATATTTACGGATACCCAATACTTGCCCGACAGGGAAGGTGATAGTATAAAAGGGTTTTATTCATTGATCTATGACATCACGCCGGTTAAAACAGCCGAAATTGAAGGAAAAAAAGCCCTTGAAGAAAGGAATACAATACTGGAAAGTATTGATGACGCCTTTTTTGCTGTCGACAAAAATTGGATGGTAACCTATTGGAACAGCGCGGCAGCAAAGCTTTTTGGCAAACCAAAAAGTAAAATGATGCATCATAATTTAATGGAACAATTCCCCGATTGGGTAGGGTCCGAAACATATCATAAATATTTCGAAGCGGTAGCTGACGGCCAGGCTCTCCATGTCGAACATTATAGCGAATCGTATGATCTATGGCTTGAATCAAGCATTTATCCTGGCACTAATGGCCTTACAGTTTATATTAAAGATGTTACGACCCGTAAAAAGGCCGAAATCATGGCTACTTCCACCCTGGAAGAAAGAAATACGATACTTGAAAGTATCGGCGATGCTTTTTTCGCTGTTGATAAAAACTGGGTGGTAACCTATTGGAACAATATGGCCGAAAAAGCAATGCGAAAACCCAGGAATGAAATATTGGGGCAAAACTTGTGGGAAGTATTCGCAGATGCAGTTGGTTCGGAAAATTACCACCTATTCCAACATATAATGGAAACGGGGGAGGCTGCTCATTATGAACGATATGAAGCACGCTTAAAAGCATGGGTTGAAGTTAGCATTTACCCCGCCTTTAACGGATTAAGTGTTTATATTAAAGATATTAGCGCCCGTAAAGAAGCTGAGACGGCAGCCACCGAAGTGCTTGAAGAAAGAAATACCATACTGGAAAGTATTGACGATGCCTTTTTTGCAGTTGATAAAAATTGGATAGTAACCTATTGGAACAGTACTGCCGAAAGTATTTTCGGAAAATCAAGAAGCCAGATTGTTAACAAGAGTTTGCTGGAAGAATTCCCTTATATGGTTGATACAGAAGCCTATAAATACTATTGCCAAGTTGTTGATACAGGACGTTCGGCCCGTTTTGAATATTATAGTGCGCGTTACAATTTGTGGTTAGATACAAATGTTTACCCGGCCGCAAATGGATTTACGGCCTATATGAAGAACGTAACAGCGCGCAAAAACGCTGAATCGTCAGCTATGGCGGCCCTCAAAGAAAGGAACACCATATTAGAGAGTATTGACGACGCCTTCTTCGCTGTTGATAAAAATTGGGTGGTAACTTATTGGAACAATATGGCCGAAAAGGTTTTGCAAACACCCAAAAACGAAATACTTGACCGCAATTTATGGGAAGTATTTTCGGAATCCGTTGATTCTGAGTCCTACAAAAAATATCATGAAGCTGTTGAAACCAATAAAGTAGCACATTTTGAAGACCATTATCCCCCTTTAAACAAGTGGTATGAAATAAGCGCCTATCCCTCGGATACCGGCCTTTCGGTTTACTTTAAAGATATTACTGAGCGTAAAACTTCGGAAACCCGTTTAAAGGAACTTAATGAAAATCTTCAAAAGCACGCTAAGGAACTGGCAATTTCCAATGCCGAGCTTGAACAGTTTGCTTATGTAGCCTCACATGACCTCCAGGAACCGCTGCGGATGGTTACCAGCTTTATGACGCAATTGGAAAAGAAATATGGCGACATTGTAGACGACAAGGGTAAACAGTATATTCATTTTGCTGTGGATGGCGCCAAGCGGATGCGGCAAATAATTTTGGATTTGCTCGAGTTTTCGAGAGTAGGAAGAACAGAAGACAACCTGGAAGAGGTGGATCTGAATAAACTCATCGACGAAATACTTGCGCTTTACCGCAAACAAATAGATGAGAAACAGGCCAGGATAATATTTGACAATTTACCGGTTGTAAATATCTATAGAACCCCGGTCAGGCAGGTGCTCCAAAATTTGATCAGTAACGGCTTAAAATACCAAAGATACCGACAGGCGCCTGTGATCAATATTTCATGCGAGGAGACAACGTACTACTGGATAATCTCGGTTAACGATAACGGTATTGGCATTGACAATGCCTATTTCGACAAGATATTTATCATATTCCAGCGGCTGCACAACAAGGACGAATATGCGGGTACCGGTATGGGTTTAGCCATAACCAAAAAAATTATTGAAAACCTGGGTGGAAGGATCTGGGTAGAATCGACAGAAGGGGAAGGGAGCACTTTCTATTTCACGCTATTAAAAAAATAACAGGTTATGAAATCCATAAATATTTTGCTGGTTGAAGATAATGAAGGCGACATTGTATTGACGACCGAAGCTTTTGAAGAGAGTAAAATTGCTAACCTGATGAAGGTGATAAGGGATGGAAAGGGAGTGATCGATTTTTTTGAAAGTCTTGATAATAAAAAGTCCCCCCCTGACCTGGTTTTATTAGATATTAACCTGCCCAAAATGAGCGGGCACGAAGTTTTGTTGTATATAAAAAATAACGAAAAGTATAAGCATATACCGGTGATCATGTTAACCACGTCGTCATCCGAAAAAGATATCCTGCAGTCGTACAAAAGCCACGTAAACTGTTACATAACAAAACCGATTGATGTGAGCGACTTTATGAAGGCAGTAACCCAGATAGAAAATTTCTGGATCAACATAGTGTCTATTCCTAAAAGGTAAATTACGGCAATGGATAAAAAGGAATATAGGATATTGATCGTTGAAGACAATCCCGGGGATTTTGCCCTGGTTGAAGATTTTTTGTTCGAACAGATAGAGGCCCCGGTGGTTTTGGGGGCCGAAAACTATAAGGCTGCTGCGGGGATATTATCCAAATGCGACCGAGACTTTGATATTATCCTTTTAGATCTGTCACTGCCTGACAAAACCGGCGAGCCGCTGATAAAGGAAATGATTGAAATTTGCGCAGGAGCGCCGGTTATTGTTTTAACTGGTTATGCTGATTTTGCATTTGGTGTTAAATCACTTTATCTTGGCGTTTCAGATTATATTTTAAAGGATGAATTGACTTCATTGTCCCTGTACAAAAGTATCAGGTATAGCTCGGAAAGAAAAAAAATAGTTTCCTCCCTGGAAAAATCCGAGAAAAGATATAGTGAGTTATTTCATTTAAGCCCGCTTCCAATGTATGTCTTTGAATTAGAAACATTGGATTTTTTAGATGCTAATGATGCATTTATCAAGCATTACGGCTATGCAAAGGAAGAACTTTTACGGATGAATATAAAACAGATCAGGCCGCCGGAAGAAATCCCGACACTTGAAATTGGCCTTTTGCAGGATAGTAAAGATCATAAAGATAGTAGTTTGGGGATATACAAACATTTGAAAAAAAACGGCGAGATAATTCAAGTTGATATCCAAAGTAATTTTATTCAGTTTAAGGAAAAAAATGCGAAAGTGACCATAGCTACCGATATGACTGAAAGATTGAATTACATTAAAGCGATTGAGGCCCAGAATGAAAAATTGAGGGAGATATCATGGATACAATCACACGTAGTAAGGGCCCCTCTATCACGTATCATGGGCCTCATCCCGCTGATCCAGGACGCCGATGATGGCGCTGAAAAAGAAATGATGCTGGACTATGTGATTATATCAGCAAATGAGCTTGATGAAATTATTAGAAACATCACCGCCAAATCGACTTCAAATGACGATACGATAAAGCCTCATTAAATTTAAAATCAATTACCGGATTTTCGACAAATAAATTAACGTTATCACAAAATCCGGATAGTACTATACAGGTTCCCTGGCGTATGTTCTATTATAATACCCATCAAAGCTGCCAAAATAAACTACGTTTTCATATACAGCCGGCGATGAGTCGACAGTCCCGCCGGTTTTAAATTTCCAAAGCTGTCGTCCGCTGCTTAATTCAACAGCGTACAGGTAATGATCTTCACTCCCGAAATAAACTATTCCGTTTAGAATTGCAGGCGAAGAAAATATTTTACCGCCCGATTTAAATTTCCATTTCACCTTCCCGAAGGAGGTATAGCTGCTTTGCGGGTATATTCCACAATGAATTGGCGAGGTTTGGAACATTGCATATTTGACATGTGGCCGCTGTTGACTGCCTTTAACAAAAAGGCTGCAGGTAAGGGTCCATACAAAAGCCCAAAGGCAAAATACCATCGCCCCGGCAATCCAGCCCGGGTTTTCGCCGTGTATAATGTATAGTGACTTTTTTACTTTCATTCCCCCAAAGGTCTGAAGAATACGAAATCAAAAAATCACCCTCAAAGGGTGATTTTTAGGTTTCGAAACCTTCTTATTATTGCATTTGATGTAACTCATATACAAATAGATTGTATGAAAAGTATCCTTATCCTATTAGCCCATCCCGATATGAAGACATCAAGGATAAATAAGGCATTAATTCAAGGTGTGAAAGAAAAAGATGGCCTTGTTGTTTCTGACCTGTATTACAAATACCCCGATTTTAATATTGATGTGATGGCAGAACAGTCGCTTTTAGCTGATGCAGACGTTGTTATTCTTCAATATCCCTTTTACTGGTACAGTTGCCCGCCGATGCTAAAACAATGGATGGATAAAATTCTTCTTCCCGGATTTGCTTATGGAAAAAATGGCAGCTGCCTGGCGGGGAAACTGCTGTTGTGCGCTATAAGCGCTGATGGCACTATGGCCGGGTATCAAAAAAACGGGTATAATTTTTATACCATGAACGACTTATTACGCCCGGTAGAACTGACTGCAAAGTTCTGTAAAATGCATTATTGCCATCCTTTTGTAGTTTATGATACCGACAATATTACCGATAGGGAATTATGCGAATTTGTCGTCGGCTATAGCGCCTGGGTTGATTCGCTTAAGGAGACTGATATATTGGCGGCATGCCCGTAAAAATAGAAAATGGCCGCTAATAACGGGAAAACAGGACGTTGATAAGTTTAAAACTTAATAACATGAGGTAATTATCATGGAAAACGACAAAATTATTTTACGAAACATCAGGCCCGCCGACAACGCAGCCCTGGCCAGGGTAATAAGGAAAACGATGGAGGAATTCAAAATAAATAAACCTCACACAGTTTACTTTGAACCAACAACCGATGCTTTGTTTGAGCTCTTTCAATCGGCTGCCGGAAGTGACTATTTTATTGCGGAGCTGAACGGCGAAGTCGGCGGCGGGGCAGGCATTTTCCCAACCGACCAATTGCCGCAGGGTACATGTGAACTTGTAAAAATGTATTTAAGCGCGGCGGCCAGGGGAAAGGGTATAGGTAAACAACTAATTGCCAAATGCCTTGTGCGGGCGAAGGAATTGGGCTATAAACAAGTGTACCTTGAATCGAGCAGTGGCCTGCGGCGGGCGATCTGGCTATACGAAAGGTTTGGTTTTCAGCATTTAAAAGCACCGATAGGAAACAGCGGGCACACCGATACGGATACATGGATGATAAAAAATATCTGACGCCGACACCTTCTGGCGCCAAGTCAACAGTTTTCAGCCGGAAGTCATAAGTCGAATTTTGTTTCTTTCTTTACTTAGAACTTAAGACTTTTGACTTAAGACTATATGTGCAGTTCATTCTTAAACCGACATTTGCATTGCGCGGGCTTGTTTAATTGGCAGCCTCTTTCCGTAACTAAGTTGTCTCCACAGCCACTCCACAGGCCCATAATAGTAATGCTTCAGCCACCACCTGCTAAAAAATATTTGTATGAGATAAACACACACAGCAAAACCAACATATAACGTTGGATGCCAGGTATCGTAAATGCCAAGCCCGGCGCCCGAGAATACCAGCATGGATATTATATTTTGCACTATATAGTTGGTCAGGGTCATCCGGCCGGTATACTGCAAAGCCGTAAAAAATTTAGTGCACTTACCCGATACGTACAGCCAGCAAATACTTGTGGCAATAAATGCCATGGTGCTTAGCACGCCGATAAAGTATGGCTGGTAGTAATTGGTATAAGCCCAATAATTGAAATAACTGCTGACTAAAGAAATGGCTGTTATTAATAATGATACGCCGAGGCTATACCAAAAAAAACGGTTAATATATTTTTTAAGCCCGGCAAGACGGTTGAAAATATTAAAACGATAAGCTGTAAAACCTAAAAGCATGCAGGCAAATATGATGAGGTGACAATTGATAGCATAAAAGGGCAGAAGTACTTGCCTTACATACGTGCCTTTTAAATTGAAAATAAAAACTTCATAAATTTTGTGGCTGTGAAACAATGGAATGACCTTATTGAACCCGCCTATAAAATCATAATGTATATAACGGACAAGAGGGCCCAAAACAGGGCTTATGAAAATAATAATTAGCGCAAGGATAAGGGTGAATTTTCCGCTGCTGCGGTAAAAAAACAATAGGATGAGGCCCATAAACGCATAATCCTTTAATATGTCGCCGAAAAAAAAGCAAGAATTAATAAAAGCAATTACAAAAAGCCAGAACATACGTTTGGTAAAAAATTTAACAGCATTATAACCTTTGCTCTGCAGGTTATTGATGAGCACCGCGAAACCATACCCAAACAATACACTTAATAAGGTCCAGGATTTAGCCTCGAAAAAGATACCCAGGATATTAAAGGTAACCTGGCCCCATATATCTGTCTTAGGTCTGAACGTTAGTGAAGTATTGAACCGGGTAAATTCAATGTAATTCATTATTACCACGCCGAGCAATGCCCAGCCGCGCAAAATATCAACTATAGCAGTACGCTGCGTTTGCTGAATAGGATTTATGGTAGCTGTCTGCATATTTAATTTGGAATATTAAAAATGAATTACTCCGTGCCCGATCAATATAAATGTTCCGGAATTAATGAGTATTCGCCCACAAAACGTTAATGATCTTCCATTCACCGGCAATTTTTGCCATTTGAGCGTAGTCGATGAAGTCGAATTTGTTGGTCACAATTTTAACCGTTGCCGTTTCATTAAAAATATCATATATGGTCACGGTGGCTTTAAAAGGCTCCGAAGGATTCGGGTCGGCTTTTTTGTGTTTAACGGCGGCAAAGATGAGGCCCGACGCACCCATGTTCTGTATCATTGCATTGCCTGTATTGTCTTTGTATATGATCCGCTTTACAAGCTCAGGGTGAACTGCGCTGCCCACTCTTGTCGCATCGCCATTGTAAAACCCTTCAACATAGTTGTTAGCTGTCTTTTCAATCGCAACCGAATCGGCTTTTGAATTTTGGTTAGCAGGGGCGCTGCTTGTTTGACTGTATCCAAAGCTGCCGGCAAGTAAAATGATGCAAAGCGTCGTTATTGTCTTTTTCATAAAAACTTGATTTGATGATTAAAGTACAAATGAAAAAAAAGCCGCCTGCCCCATAAAACTTATTCAACCTGTTGCGCGATCTTTTCAACCGGATACTTTCGGTCAGGGTCAGCAGGAAAAGGGTTTAAAAATTACAGTCATCGGTTGAATAAGCAATACATGTTGACAGGTTTTGAGTATCTTGGATAATTCGTTGACACAATGAGGGTATTCAAAAAAAATATTAATACGGTTCAGCTGCAGGTGGTTATTTGGATATTAGTTGCCTTTTTGTCCTACATTTCTAACCTTCAATATGGTTCTGCCAGCAACGCGCTGAATTTTACAGTGCTCGAGATGCTGTTCTACGCCGTCATCATTTTTGGGAACACTTACTGGCTTATTCCCAGGTTCTATGCCGAAAGGAAAATTGTGACCTATATCGTGTTGCTTGTGCTGCTTTTAACCTTCGCCGTTATATCCGGCGCCCTCGGTACGGTGTACCTGGATAACCTCGGGGCGCCGACTAAGACAGGAATAACCATTAAAATATTGGCTTACCATATATTTTCGGCGGTGTTAATTTTTATTTTCAGTGTCCTTTACCGCCTTGCATTGGATTATTTTGTACTAAGCAAAACGCAGGATCAGATCAAGGCCGAAAAAGCCCAAACGGAACTGCATTTGCTAAAACAGCAGGTCCACCCCCATTTTTTGTTCAATACCCTGAACAATATTTATTATGTCGCTCAAAAAGGTTCGCCGGAAGCGGCGGACCTTATAGAAAGACTTTCCGATATTATGCGGTACTTCGTGGAAGAAAGCAAGAAAGAAAAGGTGCTGTTAAAGGATGAACTTGAATTATTGAAAAGTTATATTGAACTGGAGAGCATAAGGATGCGTTATGAAATGCCCGTTGATTTTGAAATAAATGGGGAAATTGACGCTGTAATTATACCACCGTTGCTGTTGCTTCCCATCGTCGAAAACATATTTAAACATGGAATTGATAAACGCAGCAAAAAGAATTTCGCTAAAATAAGTTTGACCGTGCAGGACAAGCAATTGCTTTTTCGCACAGAAAACCGGCACTATTCCCCCGAATTGAAGGAGCAAGGCAGCAGGACAGGCATGGTAAACCTCGACAAACGATTAAAGCTATATTATGGCAACAAGTATGAATTAAGTACCGGCAAGCACGGGGACCTGTTTATTGTTAACCTGCTGATCAGCAATCATGAAAATTAGCTGCATTATTATCGACGACGAACCAAATGCATTAAGCTTGCTGGAGGGGCATATCATCAAAATCCCTTCACTGGCTTTGAATGGCAAATTTTTCGATGCCCTGGAGGCCCTTGAGTTTTTGAAAAAAGAGCAGGTGGATATTATTTTTACGGACATTAATATGCCCTTGCTTACCGGCCTCGAACTGGCCGAGATATTACCCGGTAACCAGCGATTTATTTTCACAACCGCGTATGCCGAGCATGCCTTAAATAGCTTCAGCTACTATGTAGTTGACTACCTGTTAAAACCAATAACCTTTAAACGCTTTATACAATCGGTAAATAAAATTGAGGCAGTAAGCCCCGTGGACGTGCGGGCGGGAGACAAGACCGGGAAACCAAAAGCGGTAATATTTGCCAAAAGCGGGAAACAGGTAGTGAAAATCGATTTTGAGGATATCCTTTTTGTTAAGGGCGAAAAAGAATATGTAAGTGTGCAGTTCCAAAATAAAAGGCTGCTGATCTATAAGCGAATGAAAGAGATGGAGGAATTACTGCCTCCCTATTTCAGGCGCATTCACCTGTCGTACATTATAAATGTAAATTATATACAGAAGATCGAGATGAACCATGTTTTGATCGGGGAGGTTAGCATCCCTGTCAGCGAGCATTTCAGGAGTTCGTTTTTTCAGTTTTTAAATGATAAAACGATATGATGGTAGGTTACCGGGGATCAAAAAACAGTATATTACAGCGTGCTAAGGGGATACCAGCCAGAAAAGTCCCGGCGTTCGCGTTCACTTCGCAGCAGCACACGCAATTAAAATTTCGTGAACGCCTGAAAATCAGATAGTTGATTTTTTGTAAGCACTTGAAATGAGCATTTGCCGGCAACAGTTATCCTCCCGGTAGCTATCGGGACCGGCTCAATAAATCCGAAGCCGGAGGCGATTAGGGGTTGGCGGAAGACTACAGCAGGACTTCCTACAGCGCGGAATTATATGGTCAGGGGCTCCGAAAGGTGTGCTTTCCGGTACAGTGCAGGTGTGGCACGTGCCTGCTTTTTGAAAAAATTGTTAAAATGCGAAGATTCATTGAAGCCAAGCCTGTAGGCTATCTCTTTAATGCTCAATTCCGTCTGGTTAAGCAGCGATTGCGCTTCATGAACGATCTGCTCGTGGACAAAAGCGATCGCTGTTTTTTGCTGTTGTCTTTTTACAATTGCATTCAGGTGGTTGGGATGTGTTGATAATTGCGCGGCAAAATATTTCACGGTGCGGTGACGTTTATCCATCTCGCCGGCAATGATTTGCCTCCTGATCAAGGCCCTGAATTTCTCTACCAGTGAGTGGTCGTGCAGGTGAATGTGTGCAGTGAGCGTTTCATCTGTCTCGGCATATTTGTTATACAGCCTACGCACATGGATCAACAGTGTATGCACATACGCGACGATAAGTTCGAATTTATCTGCATTGCCGGACTGGTATTCTTTCAGGATCTGCTGGTATAAACCCGTTAGCAGCGCTACTTCATCAGGCTCGATCTCGAACGGGATCGCTTTTTCAAGCCGGAAGAAAGGTAACTTGAAAATAATGTCGGCCAGCGTTTTATGACTCAGCATAAAATCTTCAGTAAATACAATAAAATATTCTTTTAGCCACTGCTGGGGTTTCATCCACGAGAGCACCTGGCATGGCGTTTTGAAATATAGGGCCGGTTTGCTGAGCCTTGTTTTCCAGAAGCCCGCGTTCAGCGTTACATCGCCCTGCAGGAATAGGGTAATACAATAAAAGGAATGACGGAACGGCCTGGCCACGTAATCATACGATTTCAGCACTTCAGGGTCTATCTCCCGGATATCGAAATCCTTATGCAACGGCGGCCTGGCCTTTACGTGTTTGTAAAAACTTACCAGGTCCTGGAGGTAGGGGATATCATCGTTGGGCGATTGCTGTTTTGTCCGGCTCATACAATATCAAAGCTATGAGTTTTTTAGGTTTTGAAAAGGGTGTACTTCTCTTTGATTTTTGAATAATTCACTTTGATTTTTGCACTTTAAACCTTTTGCATATCCCATAGATTCGAAAGCGAAGAAAACTCAATTTATGCACACTCAATTTACAAATATTGACGAATTACGTATTCGTTTCGCCCGTCATAAAGGTAACCATAGTGAAACCCTGTTGTTAGTTAATCCCCTTCCGGAGAGCATTTTTTGTTTTTCGCCTATGTGGGATACGCTTGCGGCACAAGTTGATCTCCTTGCCATTGATATGCCGGGATTTGGGGGATCGGAGGCACGGGATGACTTATACTCCGTCGATGCTATGTCCGAATTCATGTTTAAAGTGACGGATCATTTTGAAATAAATACGGCGCATATTTTAGGCCCCGACATCGGTTCACCTATTGCACTTTTTATGGCGGCAAGGCGCCCGACGAAAATCAAAAGCATAATCATCAGCGGGGGTGCATCAACTTACCCGTTAAAGGTGGATAATACCTTGCGGGATATTATTTATGCCCCCGACCTGGAGGGATTTAAACAAATCCCGGTAAAAGACATTATTGATAACTCTTTAAGTGAATTAAAGAATTATGTGCTGCCCGAAGAAATAAGGGCGGATTACATTTCATCATATCAAGATGGACGGCTTTTTAAAGGAATGGAAATTTTAAGGGCTTATGTTAATGACATCCCCGTATTGGATAAATTAATTGACGGCATTAAAACGCCGGTACAAATTATCTGGGGCGAAAAGGATCCGATAGTGCCGGTAGAAAATGCCCAAATATTGCATAAACGCCTCCCAAAAAATAAACTACATATACTGGCCGACGCCGGTCATTACACCTGGGAGGAGCATTCAAAGGAATTCGCCTCCATCATTAAAGATTGGCTCGGTGGCGGATACCTGTTGAATTAGTTTTGGATCATCATGCTATACCATGAATTAAATTGACATTACAAAAATGAAATAAATGTTCAACCATTAAAAAAAAATCAAATGTCAACAAAAAAAGTAGCCATTGTATTAGTACATGGCGCATGGGGCGACGGTTCCCATTGGCGTAACATTATACCTGCTTTGTATAAAAAGGGGTATACAGTAAGAAGTGTTCAAAACCCTTTGACATCCCTGGCAGATGATATTCAAAAAACCAAAGATTTAATTGATGCGCAGGAATGCAAAGTATTGCTCGTGGGACATTCCTATGGCGGATCGGTTATTTCGGGTGCAGGACATCATGATAAAGTAGCAGGCCTGGTTTTTGTTGCCGCTTTTGCACCCGATAAAGGTGAGAGTTTGGGCGGCATTTTAGGCCGCGGAGAAGCGCTGCCCAGCGCGGCAAGCATTTATCCCGACAGCAAAGGGTTTTTATGGATCAAGTATGATGAATTTCATGAAAGTTTTTGCGCGGACTTATCAGATGACGACGCCCTGGTGATGGCCGTATCACAAAAACCTCTCCATGGCAGCGTCTTTGGTACCGAAGCCGGTGAACCTGCCTGGAAAACAAAACCAAGCTGGTACCAGGTTTCTGATAAAGATAATATGATACCTCCGGCGACAGAAAAAGAAATGGGCGAAAGGATGAAAGCCAAAAAAATAATTCACTTAAACGCCAGTCATGCCTCTTTAGCATCCCATCCAAAAGAAGTATCGGATTTGATTATAGAAGCAGCAAGTTCATTCGAGTAAAAAAAGCTTTATGGTCTACCCTTTTTGGTAAATCGCTGGATGCTCAGTTCGAACATTTAATAAAAAAAGCAGGTTCCCTGGAAATCTAAAAAAACAAAAAATATGACAGTTGAACAAATCAAACAATCCATTTTGGGCGATTGGGTAAGCATTGCCCCCGAAATACGCCCAAGCATTGCAAAAAATGCTGATGGAAGTATGAAACCTTTTTACCTGGCGCGTGCATTTACATATTCAGCCGACGACAAATTTGAATTGGCTGTGATAAACACTGCCGATGCTTACGGGAAAGTTCCATTGGTGAAAATTGTCATTAAGGGCAGCATCGTTTGGCAGGGAGATCACCCTATAGCGGACGGCGCCCAAAAAGTAAAGTTTACTGCGGACGGGGCGTATGAAGTAACCCCTTTGATCCAGGGTTTTGCCGACGCCATGAACCAGCTTGCCGGCAAAGGTTTCGATAAATGGGAAGTTAATAATACACAAAGTATAATGGGCAAAGCTTTTGCGCCGTTCGGACTTAGCGAAGGACAAATATTTGCCGAGTACGACCTGATCTATTTATTCAACGATATGTTATTCTGGGGCGCAAGAAACGTGGATGGCCGCGGCTTTGACAGCGAAGAAAACAGGCCAACTAATTTGCAAATCCCATTAGTTAGAAAAAATTAGTCCGCGGGCGCAGTGTGCCAACTCTTTTGGGCTGCGCGGCATACGGGTGTGAGGAGGCGTTCACGTTCATTTCGCGGGAACACAAAAATAATATTTGATGAACGTCTGAAAAGCAGTGTATTGAATTTTAGAAAAATTACGTTTCAGCAGGGTTTCTCGCAGAGGATCCTGCGTCTTCTTTGGCATATTGCAGCGCAGGGTCCCGTTCCGGAGACCCTGCGGCGACGGAATCCTAATCCAACTCAGCCCTGAACCTCTCTTTCACTTTATTCTTCAGGTCCCGCAAAGCTTTAGCCCTGTCCTTTTTTAACGGCTCTACTATGTCAGCCGGAGCGCCTGCTGGATTGTATTTTTCCGCCCAAAGCGTTATCTCAATAAGTACCGGGATTAATTCAAACGCTTTTTCAGTGGGGCGGTATAAAAATTTGGATTTATTTGTTGGGGCAGTATGTTTTGTAACGAACCCTTCATGGAGCAGTACGTTGAGCCTGTCCGTTAAAATATTTGTAGCAATCTTTTCATCCGAACATAAGAATTCACTAAAGGAGTCTTTACCATATAAAAGCAGATCCCTCATAATCAACATTGTCCATTTGTCACCAAATATATCCAGGGTATAACTTATGGGGCATTCTGACCTTCTGTTTATTGTCTTCATAAAAAAATAAAAAATAGTACTTGCAATTCACAATAACTTTATACATTTGTACTTGCATATTGCAAGTACAAATGTAACAAAATATTTTATCTCTAAAATTAATTCAATGAAAGCAATTCAGTTAAAGGCATACGGGCAGCCAGCAGAGAATGTCGGCGTCGTAGAAATTAATGACATCGGTACCATTAATAATGATGAGGTTGTTATTGAGGTTTTGTATAGCCCGGTGAATCCAAGCGATCTATTATTGATGCGGGGTACTTACCCTATACAACCCGGATTGCCTTCCGTAATTGGAGGTGAGGGTGTAGGCAGGGTGGTTTCGGTTGGCGCCTCCGTTACAACCGTTAAACCAGGCGATGTAGTGACCATTCCATTTAGCACATTTGCGTGGAGTGAAAAGGTTGTGGCCAAAGCTGCTGAGTTGATCGTGCTGCCAGCGAACGTGGATTTGCAGCAAGCGGCTATGCTTTCCATAAACCCTCCTACAGCGGTGCTGCTGCTGGAAGAATTCGTTTCGTTAAATTCAGGTGATTGGATAGTACTCAATGCGGCCAATGCTTCTGTAAGCCATGCTATCATTGCGGTTGCCAAATCAAAAGGTATAAAAACGTTAGGAATAGTCAGGAGAAAAGAGGCTGTGGATATAGCGCTGAAAGCCGGGGCTGATGTTGTTTTAGTTGACGATGAAAACGTTGCTGCCGAAGCAAAAAAAGCTACCAATAATGCAGAAATAAAGCTGGGACTTGATGCTGTTGGCGGTAAAGCAACAAATACCCTCGCCCAAATTCTTGGTAATGAGGGTTACCTGGTTTGTTATGCAATGATGAGCCGGGAACCTATTAATGTTAGCCAAATTGGCCTCATTTTCAGAAGTATACAGATTCACGGATTCTTTATGTATTTGCCATATTACATCCCTAAGTTAAAAAATGCCACACTCCAATCGGTGCAATTGCTGGAACAGGGGAAATTAAACGTCCCCATTGCCGAAATATATCCTCCTGAAAGAGTGAAAGAGGCAATACAGCATACGATAGCTGGTGGTAAAGTTTTATTGCAATTCAATTCTTAAAAAATGAAAGCCCTTTTGTCATGAAAAATCACACTTTTTTAAAAACAGTAACATTAATAAGCGTACTGGTTAGCTGCGGGTTCTCCGTAATCGGCATTGTTCGTCCCGAATTACTGGTTTCCCCAGCGTTGGGGCACAACTCCACTTTAGTCGCTTTGGCGTCTTATGCTGCCGCCCGGTCAATTGCAATTGCAGCAGTTTTCATATTTACTTTATTTGGAAAGAAGAGAGAACCACTTTATACAATAGCAATTTTGGCAGCGCTAATTCAGTTTTTGGATGCTTTTGTCGGCATTTATGAAGGGGATGTATCGAAGGTTGCGGGGCCATTGATCCTCGCTTTTTTAGGTTTTATTTCGATATATTATGCTTTCAAATCACCGGATAAGGCACATATTAATTAGGCTGCCCAGGCCAGGCAAGAGCGAGATATTCTACCGAAATTAAACAGCGAAATTCAAATTTTTTTAATTATGGAAAACAAAGTATGGTTGATCACCGGATGTTCATCCGGGTTCGGAAGGGAAATTGCGAAAGCGGCAATTAACGCCGGGTATGCTGTAGCTGTAACAGCGAGGGACGTTAGCAGCCTGGCTGAATTTCAGGCACTTGAAAACGAACTGGTTTTGATAACCGAATTAGATGTAGTAAACCAGGATTCCGTCTCAGCCGCAGTGGAAAAAACCATCGCCAGGTTTGGAAGAATAGACGTCCTGGTAAATAATGCAGGTTACGGATATTACCAAATATTTGAGGAGCTTGAAATGACTGAAATGCAAAAACAGATGGACGTGAACCTATACGGGGTTGTGAGAACTTGCCAGGCTGTCCTTCCTCAAATGCGGAAGCAGCGGTCCGGGCACATCATTAATATCTCGTCAATAGGTGGTTCTGTAGGGACAGCGGGAAGAAGCGCTTACACCGCGAGCAAGTTCGCCCTCGGCGGATTGTCGGAATGCCTCGCGAAAGAGGTCAGTCCCTTTGGCATTAAAATAACCGTGATCGAGCCGGGACAGTTCCGGACTGATTTCTTTAATAAAGGAAAAACCCAAATAAAAGAAAGCAACAAACCGGACTACAAGGAACTTGTTGACGAGCTTAACCAGCAATTTACAGCCGCCAACGGAAGGCAGAAGGGCAGCCCGGAACTTGCTGCAAACGCTATAATTCAATTAAGCAGGAGTCCGGCACCGCCGCTCCGCGTCCCTCTCGGAGCGGACGCTGTTTCCTGGACTAATGACAGGCTAAAACTGGCGAACGAGGAGTTAGAGACATGGAAAGAATGGGCAATAAATACCGCCTTTGATGAAACGCAAGGCTCGTAATGATAAAAAAATGGTCCCACGCTGCCGCAAGCAATTTTCTCTCCCGCCCCGATTTATCGGGATGGCCCGCTGACAGGTCGCCCGCCTTCCCGCTGAACCATGCTTGCCTGCATAGTAGGTTACCTAACCGCGCACCATCCCGATAAATCGGGGCGGTAGCGGCGGGTCGAAAAAAAAATGAACTCAAAATCCAGGAACTGTAACTACTTTTAATTAACTATTTTTGATCGCGATCCTATAGCATTTGACACGACTCTTCGCCAGCTATTCAGGTGGTCTGTTTCACCAGGATATATCCATTTAGAAGAGAAAATCATCAAATAGCGCGTGAGAAAAGAGAATAACATATTGGTATTGGATAAGATCCAGGATTTATACAGAAACCTGGATGCAAATCCTGCTGGCCTTAATGAAAGGAGCGAATTTTTTATTCATGACCTTGGTTCAATAGACGTTCCCGTTCCTTTTACTTCTCCAATATACCGGGCAAATTTTTTTTCCTTCGTTTTTGTTAAGAACGCTATTGGAACAAGTTTTTCCGATCATTATGTTTTTGACTTCTGGCCTCAGACTGTTTATTTTAATAATCCCGGGTACATTAAGCATGTCGTTTTCAGCGACTTGAAAGAATTGTACCTGGTGCTGGTGAGCGAATCCTTTTTGAAAAAATATACGCATCCTGATATTTACGAAGAATTCCCATTTTTACTTTCAGAAATAGTGCCTCCAAGAATTCTAAATGATGAGGTGTACCTGGAATTTGAGATTATATATAAGCAAATTCTAAAAGAATTTTCCTCGTCGTCCATCTACAAGTTTAAATTGATCGGTCACCTGGTTGAGATAATACTTATAAAACTTAAACAATACTTTTGGAATGACTATGATCCTGTCGACGAAGGAAATCGTAATTCCCAAATTGTAAAAAAATTCAAAGAGATGCTTGAGAAGCATTATCGTAACCTTAGTAAAGGTACAGACTGTAAGGTTTTTCGTCTTCATGAATATGCAGCTGCCCAATATTTGCACCCTAATTACTTCAACACTGTGATCAAATCAAAAACAGGCAAATCAGTTGGAACCTGGATTACAGAGAAGACAATCACCGAGGCTAAAACACTTTTGAGTAATCCGGATATTCCAATTAAAGAAATAGCCTGGCGTTTAGGATTCACCGAATCGGCCCACTTTAGTAATTATTTCAAAAAATATACAGCTATCTCCCCGGTTGTTTATCGCCGCCAGGATTTTCAATCTGCATCTTAGGATTTTGCAACAAATCCTATGCCTCTTGCAACCTGTATGGATATTTCGTGCCTCATCTTTGTTCTATTGAAACAAAGAAATCACCAATAAGCAAAAAGGAGAATTTATGGACCTTCAAACTTTGAGTGACCGCGCCGAAATCATCGACCTCATTACTAAGTACAGAAATGCGCTCCGGCAAGCAATCCATTGGCAAGTGGTACCGCCCGGGCATTAGCTTACGTCCTGACACACGCACAGGTTTACGGACATGAAGTAGAAAAGAATTTCCGTGCCGCTGGCTGGGAAGGGCCATCTACCCTGACAAAAGTCTGATACGCTATGTGAGCATCGAAAAAGAATATCCAACCAGGTATTTCGCTGGATTTGCAATAAGAGAATGTCATTAATTCTAAAAACAAAAAGTATGAACACAAAAAACAAAAAAAGAATCCTGATTTCCGGAGCAGGCTCTGGATTTGCAGAATTGGCCGCAATTGGCCTGGCCAAACTTGGACTCGATGTCATTGCCGGAGCGCAAATCTGGCCACAGGTGACGCAACTGCGCTTGAAAGCTGAAAATTTAGGTCTGAAAAACCTTCGCGTTGAGAAACTGGATATTCTCGATTCTTATGACATTGAAAATGCCTTGAATTGGGACATTGACATCCTAGTCAATAACGCAGCTATTGGTATCAGTGGCCCGATGTCTGAGATTCCTATGGACCTTCTAAAACAGTCATTCGAGAGTAACTTCTTCGCTCCTTTGGCACTCACACAGAAAATTGTTCGCAAACTTGTGGATGAAAAACGTCCGGGTAAGATCGTATTTACAAGCTCCATCGGTGGCCTGATAGCCGTCCCTTACGGCGGCGTCTACGCGACAACCAAGCATGCGATGGAAGCTCTTGCCGGATCAATGAAAGCTGAATTGGCTCCATTTAGTATCCGGGTTCAGGTGATCAATCCAGGCGGCTATCTCACTGGCTTCAACGAAACGGAAGCAGAATCCTCCACGCATTGGATGGATGATCGAAAAAACTACATCAAAGTAGATACAGTGCAAACCTTTTTCCATCAGATTCTTGGCATGGAGGAAAATCGAATGGATCCGCAACTAATGGCAGATGCGATGGTAAAAATCATTCCTGAATATACAGGGCTTTTTAGAAATGTTGTGCCGAAGGCCACCGAAGATTTGGCGAGAAATGTTCAGCATGATTTGTGGAACGAAAAGATCGACCTTATGCACTGAGAAAAATTGTAGAAACCAAGCCTCCGATGATAATTTTACCGCAGCGCTATCTTTAAAACACGATGATTGGATGTTACATAAAGGGTTTTCTCATCGGCGGAGAAACTGCAATTGGAAACAATGTCGTTTACCAGTATTTTGCCCAGCAATTTGCCTGCCCGGCTAAAAACCCATAAGCCCCCGGGCCCGGAAGCAAACACATAGCCTTTTTTGTCGATCTTTAAACCATCGGGCAAACCGGCAGCTGTTTTTACCATTGCACCTGCGCTGTAAAATATCCGGCCATGGGTGAAAAGGCCGTTTTTATCCAGGTCGTAAGCATACCAGTAAGGTTTCAGGGGATCAGAATTGGAGAGCAGTATAGTTTTGCCGCCGGGGAAGAACCCAATGCCGTTTGGCCGTGTAAGCGTATCGGTAAGCAGGGTTATTTTGCCGTTCGCCGAAATTCTATAAACCCCCTGGTACGGCGCCTCTTTTAAAGGATCGTCCACGTTTTTTTCAAGCCCGTATGGGGGATCTGTAAAATAAATGTCGCCATTGCCTAAAAAAGCCAGGTCATTGGGACTGTCAAACTTTTTGCCTTTATAGTTAACTGCTATTTTGATAAATTTGGGTTGGGGTTTACTCAAAGGGGCGTCCATTACGGATACCACCCTGTCGCCATCCTGGCAGATCACCAATTGCCCTTTTATGTTTAAACCCAGGCCATTGGAGCCCAACTCACCGCCCCGTGGTATGGCGCCGGTATAGCCCGAAGGCCTGAGATAAACCTCCTTACCTTTTTCATTGGTCCATTTGTAAATGACGTTCTTTTTAACATCAGAGAAAAGGAACATTTTGTGGCTCTCTACCCATACCGGCCCTTCGCTCCATAAAAACCCATCGGCCAATAGCTCCGCCTTAGCGGTTTTACTGACTACGCTGCTGAATTGAGGGTCAATTTGCTTTAAAGTGATCAATGGTTTTGCAGCCTGGGCATAACCGGCGCACATGTGCCCTGTTAAAAGGGCCGTCATCCATAATAAACGAATACGGCACGGTATCATATTGGTACACTATTGGTTACCGATCAATTTGCGAAAATCTAAGTTAGTTATATATGCCGGACTAAAAAATGAAATATGGGACGGTGCATTATTGTCGTTTACTTAGGAAAGTCTTTATGTTAACCATTGCTTTTTAGCCCCACCTAAACGGCGCAGCCCTCACCCATCCTCCCCGGTAGGCAGGACTTTTAAAAAAAAACGGAAACTAAAAGTCTCCCCTACCGGGGGAGATTTAGAGGGGGCTTAATCTCAGCTTCCTGTAAGTCAACGACATTGATTCAAAATTCATCATTCGATATTCAATTTCTTTCATCGCAACGGCCGGCAATATATTTCCACCCTGAAACCGCTTGGGTCATCAAACCAGATATAATCTTTGCCGCCGTGCTTGTCAATTTTCACCCCGCTGTTTTTAATTGACGCGTCGGTTAATACTTTTTCAAATTCCCGTAATTCTTCAATGGTATTAACCCCAAAGGCAATGTGGTTAAGGCCGCCCCTGTCTTTATCCCGCTCTTCAAATGTTCCGTGGGGTGAAGTAAAAAACAGCTTCGTATAACCAACCTGGTAAACGAGCTGCTGATCGTCTTGATGTATAGGCTTTCCGAGGAAACTGCTGTAAAATTTTTCCGTCTCCCCTATATATCTTACGACTATTACGATGTGGTCTAGTGGTTTTAATTCCATTATGAAATATTTTTATTGAAG
>Ga0206794_1114_pt1 | contig 22168 bp, 14 predicted proteins | sample Alteio_BWOrgCont_70_FD_152877 | JGI IMG/M metagenome (GOLD analysis project Ga0206794, IMG submission 152877) | Enriched cells from forest soil in Barre Woods Harvard Forest LTER site, Petersham, Massachusetts, United States -... | ecosystem: Environmental > Terrestrial > Soil > Temperate forest >...
AGCAATAGCGCCACCATCCACATTTAAGCGATCCTGATCCAATGCACCCAAAGCGCCAGGCAAACCCAATTCTTTTTGACAAAAGCCTTCATTTTGCCAAGCCGTCAAACAAGCGAGCACTTGTGCGGCAAACGCTTCGTTGATTTCCCAATAGTCAATATCTGCCAAACCTAATTTATGTCGCTGTAGCATAGGCGTCATGGCGTATATGGGTCCTAATCCCATAAACTCAGGCTCTAAAGCTGCCCACTGTACATCCACTAAACGTCCTAGCGTGGGCAAATGGTGACGCTTGACTGCCTCTTCACTTGCCAAAATCAGCATGGCCGCGCCATCTGTTATTTGAGAACTATTCCCTGCCGTAACCAAACCAAATTTCTTGTCGAAAAAAGGCTTTAACTTAGCTAGCGCTGCAAGGTTGCTATCAGTACGTACACCATCATCTGTGGGAAAAAATCCTCCCTTTGGTGTATAGAGCGGAGTCACTTCCGAAAGCTCCTTTGTCTGAGCCTCCGCCACGCGGTGGTGACTCCGTACAGAAAACGCATCCATTTGTTCTCGTGTGATGCCAAAACGATGGGCTAAGATTTCTGCCGTCTGCCCCATATTGAGTTCAACCGTCGGATCAGATAAGCCGTGGAGAAGAGCAACGATAGGTTTTAAAAACCGAGGCTTAAACTTTATAAACGCTTTTAAACGCGCTGACATATTACGTGCCAATTGCAGATCACCCAACCAGGCAAGCATCTCATTGTTGAGTAGCAAAGGCGCACGACTCATGGCTTCAGTACCCCCTGCTAATACGAGGTTAGCACGTCCAGCCATAATATCTTGGGCTGCAGAATCAATCGCCTGCATACCGGAGCCACAATTGCGTTGGACTGTCCACGCAGGGACAGATTTTCCACACCCTAAACGTAGTGCAACAAGACGTGCGATATTGGCTTCATTTTCGTTGGGCATAATACAACCCATCACCACTTCATCCAATGCTGAGGGTGGAAAGGGCTGACGCATAAGGAGCTCTCTACCTGCTTGCACAGCCAAATCAGATGCTGAAAATGGACCAGGTTTACCGCGTGCTTTCAAGAAAGGAGTACGGAAGCCATCTACAATATAAACCGTACGTTTGGAGGGAGGGTGGGTTTTTGGCATGAGATCATCCATGTGAGACATTCCAGAGGTGGCAGTGATGATAATCAAATCCAGCATTTAAGCAATGTCCTTAAGCGTACCTCTCAAATTCTAGAGATGCACTTTTAAGTTCTTTTTTCAAAAACATCTCCGTGTAACCTCAACCACTGTAATGCAATCAGTGACATTGCATTACTAACCCGTCCCGTATCCAGTAATGCAAAGGCTTCTGCACTCGACAAGACATGTACTCTAATGTCCTCGCCCTCTTCAGCTAAACCGTAAATACCACCTGCGTGACTTGCATCCACTCGGGCACAAAACAAGGCTACTTTTTCATCGCACATACCTGGACTAGCCCAATAATCGTACATCAGCTTTAATTCCAGCGCCTCTAATCCTGCTTCTTCTTGAATTTCACGATGCACTAATGCTTCTAACGATTCTTCTCCTTCGGCAATACCTGCCACCACTTCTAATAGCCAAGGATTCTCCGAAGCCAAAGCACCCGGCCTGAATTGTTCTATCAAAATGACTTTGTCCAACACAGGATCATAAGGTAAAACGCCTGCTACTCTCGGACGAGAGATCAACTCTCGCCTTAGTATCCCACTCCAACCACCCGTAAATAATTTATGGCGCAATTGGTAGTATTTTAGTTTTAAAAAACTACGGTGGAGCCAGCTTTCTTCCAAAATTTGCACGTCTTCTTTTTTCATTACGTTAATCCTGTTAGTTTATGCCTTACTTCACTTATTTGTTATGATGCCCTCTTTTCTACAACCTCCCAGTTTTTCACAATGAGTTTTGCGCGCTACATCTCCAGACACTTTATCGTCACTTTATTCAGCCTACTCGTCACCTTGCTCATTTTGGCTGGCTGTGCCTATTTTTACATGCTATTTCAGCTTCCCGATGTAGCTACATTAAAAGATTCAAAATTACAAATCCCCTTACGTATTTTTACCAGCGATGGACGACTCATTGCTGAATACGGCGCTATGCGACGCAATCCTGTTACCTTGGATCAAGTACCTAAACCACTACTCAACGCGATCATCGCCACAGAAGATCAACGCTTTTTTGAGCACTCTGGTGTGGACATCATTGGTGTTCTGCGCGCTGGAAAAGAGCTCTTACTGACAGGTCAAAAAAATCAAGGCGCTAGCACCATCAGTATGCAAGTAGCACGTAATTTTTTTCTCACGCCTGAAAAAACCTTTTCACGCAAAATAAATGAAGTCTTATTGGCACTAAAAATCAACAGCACTTTCAGTAAAGAAAAAATTCTTGAGCTGTATCTCAATAAAATTTATTTAGGCCAACACGCGTACGGTGTTTCGTCCGCTGCAGCTATTTACTACGGCAAATCTCTGCAAGAGCTCACCTTAGCGGAAATGGCAACTATTGCAGGTCTACCACAGGCACCTTCAAGAGAGAATCCCATCACTAATCCTGCTGCGGCTAAAATACGGCGTGATCATGTCCTGCAACGTCTGTTAGAGCTGAAGTATATTCAGCCTAAAGAGTATGAAGAAGCTATTCGTGCACCTATCTCCACTTATTACCATGGCTCTAAAATTACTGTATCCGCGCCTCATATCGGCGAAATGGTACGTAACGTGATCTATCAGCAATTTGGTGAAGGCGCCTATACAAATGGATTGCGCGTCTACACCACATTAGACAGTCGCCTACAACAAGCTGGCAATATTGCACTACGAGATGGTCTCATCGCCTATGAACGACGACACCGCGGCTATCGGGGTCCCGAAAAAAATCTAGGGGCATTGCCCACTAGTTTATCCATCTGGCAAAAAATATTAGGTGATGCTTCGCAAAATGATGGATTTGTTCCCGCTGCTGTTACACATGTTGAGACAAATGGGAATGTCGCCGCTTTGTTAGCCAGTGGCGAAAAAATCACACTACCCACTTCAGGACTTAGCTGGACAAGACGCGGAAAAGGAACATCGTTAAAGGTGGGTGATCTTATCCGTGTCCTAGAAAAAGACGGTAAGTGGCAACTCACACAGGTTCCGCAAGTAGAAGGCGCGCTTGTCTCTCTTAATCCAGGAGATGGTAGCGTCTTAGCCATCAATGGTGGTTTTGGCGACGCAGACAGTGGTTTTAACCGCGCAATTCAGGCTAGTCGACAGCCCGGATCTAACTTTAAACCTTTTATTTATGCTGCAGCACTTGCCAAAGGCTATACCCTAGCAACTATCGTCAATGATGCACCTTTAGAAATAAACGATACAGGGGATCCCAATAATCCTTGGCAACCTCAAAATGCAGATAACACCTTCACTGGTCCAACACGTCTACGCATTGGATTAATCCGATCGATCAACCTTGTTTCTGTTCGACTTCTACAAATGATCGGCATTTCAGATGCTATCAACTACGTCACTAAATTTGGCTTTGATCGTGACAAACTTCCTCCTAGCCTATCCCTTGCATTGGGTACTGCCAGTGTCACTCCCATTCAAATAGCTACCGGATATTCTGTCTTTGCAAACGGCGGCTACCGTGTCACACCCTATTTTATACAACGCATTCAAGCAGATGATGGCAAAGTGCTTTATCAAGCAAATCCCACAACAGCACCTGGCTACGTAAAGCCAGGCACCACAACAACACAGATCATGCCGCCTGAAGCGATAGAGCCGGAAATCGCCTACTTAATGACGAATGTGCTGCAAGATGTAATACAACGTGGCACAGGTTATGGCGCGCGCGTACTCAATCGTCGCGACCTTGCTGGCAAAACAGGCACAACAAACCGTCAAGTAGACGCCTGGTTTTCTGGCTTTAACCGCCGTATAGAAACCACTGTCTGGGTGGGATACGACATGCCCAAACCATTGAATGAATATGGTGGACAAGCCGCCTTACCTATTTGGGTAGAGTTCATGAAAACAGCTCTGGCGAATACACCCGAAGAACCCCTCATCCCGCCTGAAGGCATTGTCTCGGCCCGTATTGATCCTAACACAGGTCTGTTGGCGCAACCCGGGCAGGAAAATGCCATTTTTGAGGTGTTCCGTTCAGATACAGTACCAACAGAAAGCACTGATGAAAATTTCGATTCCAGCAGAGAGACAGATGAGGATGATGGGCAGTTGTTTTGACGTAAAAAACATAAAAGATTTTTTTAACCGCGGATGAAAGTCAAAACATGAAATCATATGAATGATAAAAAACGAGCGCGGTTAAAAAAATTCTTTATGTGTTGTGTAATATCGCCTCAACAATCGGACGATTCGCAGAAAGCAGTGGTATTTCAAGCAGCTTTTGAGGCGCTATCCATTCGATGATTTGCCCTTCCTTTCCGTGAGCAGTTCCTGTAAAGCCACGTACTTCGAATGCTTCTAAATGAATATAGTGCTCTTTATAATGATGCTCGCAACGTATAAGTGGTTGCGAAGAAGTCACTTGCACTCCAACCTCTTCGAATAATTCACGATACAGCGCTTCTTCAGGTGTTTCACCAAATTCTATTTTTCCACCGGGAAACTCCCACAAGCCACCTTGTACTTTATCGGCAGGACGAAGGGCGACCAAAATTTGTTCCTGGGCATTAAAGAGAACACCGACAACGACAAGGAGAGGATTTTCTTTTGACATAATAGGTGAACAAAATTTTGAAAATTATCTGAGTGAGAAGCCAACCCAAAGACCTCCTCCCTTCTGTCGCAAGAGTAGTGTGCGTATATGACCTTGCAGCCAAATCATACCCGCCATCCGGCCTTCGGCCACCTTCCCCCACAAGGCAAAGGTATGCACACATCTTTTTTATCCCCTCCCCCCTCGCAAAACAGCTCCGGTGGAGGGGATTCTGGTTTTAAGGAGGGCTTCTATAGAACACCATGGCATTGCTTGTATTTTTTTCCCGAAGCACAAGGACACGGCGCATTGCGTCCTACTCTGGGATATGCACGAACAATGGGTTGTTGTGGAGAGGAAGTAGCAACAGGTGAATTTTCATCTGCTGAAGTTTCCAAGATAGGTAATGCAGCAACAGAGTCAGATTCCGGATGCATAAACTGCAGGTTACGCACCGTAGATTCTCGAAGACGCAGCTCTTCTAGTTGCGTGGCATCGGATAGTGTTTGTACTTCAAACCGAATCAATGTGCTTGTTACATCGTGCTTAATATCGGTGAGTAAATCCGTAAACATGATAAATGCTTCACGTTTGTATTCTTGCTTTGGATTTTTTTGTGCATATCCACGTAGGTGAATGCCCTTACGCAGATGATCCATAGCCGCCAAGTGATCACGCCAGTGCGCATCCAAACTCTGGAGCATCGTTGTTTTCTCAATCTGGCGCAACACATCAGAGCCTATTTTTATTTCTTTTTCAGCATACAAACGCGCAGCTTCTTGCAAAATTTGTGCACGCACATCCTCTTCATGCAGTTCTGCATCCGCATCGAGCATTTGACGCAATTGCAATTGTATATTGAATTCCTGCTTGAGCTTTTCTTCAAGGCTTTCAATATCCCACTGCTCCTCTAAACTATGGGGTGGAATGAATCTCTCCACAAGAGTTTGCAAAACATCGGCTCGAATAGACTCTATCGTGTCAGCGATATTGGAAGCAGCCATTAACTCCTTACGCTGTTGATAAATCACTTTACGCTGATCATTGGCAACGTCATCAAAATCCAATAATTGCTTACGCACATCGAAGTTATGCCCTTCTACCTTACGCTGTGCATTTTCGATGGAGCGCGTCACAATCGTATTCTCAATGACCTCCTCCTCTTTCATGCCTAACCGTCGCATAATGTTACCCATGCGCTCGGGTGCAAAAATACGCATCAGGTTGTCTTCCAATGACAAATAGTACTGCGAAGAACCAGGATCACCTTGCCTGCCAGAACGACCACGTAACTGATTATCTATTCGACGTGACTCATTACGCTCTGTACCCAAAACATGCAGACCGCCTGCGGCAATCACTTGGTCATGACGCTCTTGCCATTCCACTTTGTGCTGTTTGATTGTCTCTTCGCTTGCACCTGTTAATTCTGCGAGTTCCGCCTGCAAATTGCCTCCTAAGACGATATCTGTACCGCGACCCGCCATGTTCGTTGCAATCGTGATGCTTCCTGGACGACCTGCTTCTGCAATGATGCCCGCTTCTTGCTCATGAAATTTTGCATTAAGCACTTGATGTGAGATTTTTTCTTGATCCAGCAGGCTTGATAAATATTCGGAAGTCTCGATAGATGCCGTGCCAACCAATACGGGCTGTCCCTCTGATTTGCGGTGTTTAATGCTTTTCACAATGGCATCGAATTTCGCTTTTTTGGTCAGATATACCTGATCTGCTAAATCACGGCGAATAACAGGTTGGTTCGTGGGAATGACCACAACTTCTAAGCCATAAATCTGCTGAAACTCAAAAGCCTCAGTGTCTGCAGTACCTGTCATACCACTGATTTTTTCGTAAATACGGAAAAAATTCTGAAAAGTAATGGAAGCGAGTGTCTGGTTTTCGCTTTTGATAGGCACACCTTCTTTAGCCTCTGTTGCCTGGTGTAAACCATCTGACCATCGCCGACCTGCCATCAAGCGGCCTGTGTGTTCGTCCACAATGATGACCTGGTTATCTTTAACGATATAGTCCACATCACGCTGAAATAGCACATGTGCGCGCAAAGCGGCGTACATGTGATGCATCAAGGAAATATTGCTGATGTCGTATAAGCTAGTACCATCTCGCAGTAGACCTGCGTCGCTCAGGAGTGTTTCAACCGTGGCATGACCTGCTTCTGTCAAATAGGCCTGACGCGTTTTTTCATCAAGGCTGTAGTCACCTGGGCCATTCTCCTCTAACTGCTTCGTTAGCTTAGGGATAAGTTTATTTATTGCGACATATAACTCAGAGCTTTGTTCTGCCATCCCAGAAATAATTAATGGCGTTCTAGCTTCATCGATCAAAATGGAATCCACTTCGTCAATGACGGCATAATGCAAGTCACGCTGTACTTTTTGCTCTTCATTAAAAGACATGTTGTCACGCAGATAATCAAAACCAAATTCATTGTTGGTTCCGTAGGTGATATCTGCATTGTACGCCGCTTTTTTTTGCTCGTGAGATGAGGTAGTTAGATTCACATCTACGGTCATATCTAAAAATTCAAAGATGGGGCGCATCCACTCAGCGTCTCGCTTAGCCAAGTAGTCGTTTACTGTCACTATGTGTACACCTTTGCCCGTTAGCGCATTGAGATAAGCAGGCAAGGTGGCAACCAATGTTTTGCCTTCTCCCATGCGCATTTCGGAAATCTTGCCCGAATGTAATACGATGCCTCCGAGTAACTGCACGTCGAAATGTCGCAAGCCTAAAGTACGCACACTGGCTTCGCGCACGAGAGCAAATGTTTCTGGCAATAAGGTATCTACGGATTCTCCCGCTTGTAGACGGGCTTTGAATTCAGCTGTTTTCGCGCGTAATTCGCTATCAGACAAGGCTTGCAGTGTGGGTTCTAAGCGGTTTATCCTCTCCACCACTTTGCCCATCTGTTTGATGAGACGTTGATTGCGTGTACCAAAAGTTTTTTGAAGAAGTGCTGTAAACATGTCAAATCCCAGTTTAAAAACAAAAAAAGAGTATGTCATAAAATGCCAAGCCAATCCACCCGCGACCCAGCTCTCTACACCGTACGAACACTGTTCGAACAAACAGGTCAATCCGGCTGGTTTATGCAATTGTTAGCACGTACTCAAGCACTGCAATCTCTACAAGTACTATTTGACCAAGAATGTCCTTTAGAGTTGATACAAAAATGTCATGTATTAGGGATAAAAGACGCCTGTTTAGCTCTGGGCGTAAACCATGCAAGTTTTGCCACGCAGTTGCAATACCGTACTCGTGAACTGTTACATGCTTTGAAAAAATACCCTGAATTTAAAGAGGTAAAAAAGATTTATGTGAAAATAATCTAATATGCAACAATGTCTCATACTACTTATCACCCTACTCTTTTTAACCGCCGCACAAGCAAATCCCCCATTTCTCACTGATAATCCAGAACCTACAGAATATCAACACCTCGAATTTTATTATTATGCTTTCTTAGATAAGACCCACAACACGACTAATGTACAAATTCCCGCCATAGAAATAGATTGGGGCTTCGCACCTAATTGGGAATGGTACATACAAGCACCTGCTGTTCTTAATGCGCTTCAGACAGGTCCAAACACGTATGGCCTAGGAGATACGGAAACAGGAATCCTGTATCGCTTTGTGCAAGAAACAGCAAATCGTCCACAAATTGGCATCACGCCAGCTTGGGTAATTCCAACAGGGGATGCTCAACGTAATTTAGGAAACGGGCGTGGATGGGCAAGATTACCTATCTGGCTACAGAAAAGTTGGGGCTCTTGGACAAGCTATGGTGGTGGCGGCTACGCAATCAACTCTGCCGTTGGGGCAAAGAATTATTCATTCGGCGGCTTAGTAATACAACGTCAACTGAACGAAAAATGGACTTTGGGTGGCGATCTATTCACGCAAGGCGCGGATACTATAGATACTCGCTCCTACGCAATTTTCACTGCAGGTGCTTACTATAATTTGAATAAAAACGTCAGCCTTCTATTCAGTATCGCTCATAGCGTTGTTGGGGAAGAACATTTCCAGGGGTACGTTGGGATATATTGGGATCTTTCCTTTTCTAACAAAAAATAGGTGCCGTTAATGTTTTTTTAAGCTTTTCAAACTAAAATCGCTCTTCGCGATTTTTCTAGGGACTCCTAGAAGCCCCATCCATCCTCCACCTCAAAGGTAATTACATATGTCTACTGAAGCTGCTACTCCCTTCGCTCTTAATGAACCCCAACCACAGTACCTATCCTCTGCAAAAATTAAAAGATTCACAAGATTTCGTACTGCATGCCAAATCCTTTTGCCCCTGAGTATGTGTATTTCTGTTATGGCTCTATTCACTTCCATCGATTTTTCGCTACTACCTAATGGAGCCGGTTTTACTCTGCCAGGGGCAGGCATAGCGCTCTATACCGTAGGCATAACTTTGACTTATATATTCGCGACATTAACTATGTTGTTCAATAACATGAAGCACGCCCAAGCTGGGATTGATCCAATTCAAATACTCAAGAAGCTATTGTGGCAAAAAGTCACCCTTGCAATCGCATTAATAATTGGGGTCATCCTCATCGGCATTTCACTAACCGCGCTGACAACTGCAGGAGGAGAAGGGACAATTGCTCTTATGATCATCACTACGGTTGCGCAATTTCTCTCTTGTATTTACGCAGGCTGCTCGTATGCCAATTCACAGCCACCCGTACGTGGTGATAGTAACTATGAGCAACTATTATCAGACGCTGCTGCGAGTCCTGGCGTTGCTTTGCTGCCTCAAGTGCCCTGGTCTGCTCCTGCTCCTTCACCACAAACCCAGCTCTCCTCAGGAGATCGCCTGGGTCCTGTGTTTCACACGGGAGAAACTAACAAGTATAAAAGCGCCACTACAATGCCCAAAGAGAGGACCAACAGGGCCAGCGCTCCGCAACAACCACTACCTTCTTCATCGTTTAGGACAACATCCACAGCAAGCGCAGCAGCCATGGCGAGTGCACCAAGTGCAGATATTCCAGCACCAGCGACACCGGTAGCAGACGCTAGTGCTATTTTTGTATAAACACTTAAGGATTATTTTTGATAAGTAGAAGCCAACTCAAAGACCCCCTCCCAACTGTATGGATCCCGTAGTCCTGAGCAAAAGAGCTCAGGCACGGGATGACGCAATACGCTCCGGCAGAAGGAACTCTAGCGCCAAAATCGGCCAAATATGCCCGTTTCCATCCAACAATTTATTTTAAATCTTTTGAATTTTTGCGCCCCCCTTGCGTCTTCAGCGTCTTTTGCGTCAAATCTTTTTACCTCCTACCGACCAATCCCTTCTTGCACGTTACTCTGCTGCACTTGCTTGTTGATCTGCTTTTCAAGCATTTTCTTCGTAAACTCTGCAGATGCCTCTTTATGAACCACAACTTCCGCCTTCGCACTTGCTTCTAGTTCTGGCTCTAGCGTGCCCTCCAGATGCGCTATTCTTTTTTCTAGATCATCAATACCTACCGCACTTTCTGCAGTCTCTCCAATGATTTTCAGCCGATCTGAAAGTTCTTCTGCCCCTTCGCGCACTCCTTTTTTCTGGTTTTTCAACTGCTGACGTTCCTTTTTAGAACCCGTTTCTAACAACTGCTGAGAAACATTTTTTTCCTCTCCCGCACCTTTTTTATCAGCTGACTCCACAAGGCCGTACTCGACTCCAACCGCTATTTGGATCGCTCCCGCTGTCTCTGCACCCGTGTCAAGCAGCTGGTTCACTTCTACACGCGCTTGCTCCAGATGCGCCTGGAGAAGTGGACGCATTTTCTCAGCAGCACTACTTTCTTGCTGCAGAAATCGGATATGCTCTCCTGCCTCACCTGGGGTTAAATCTGCGTTGTCTAATGCAGCAGAACAACGCGCGATAGCCATTCGGTAGTCCACATACACCGCCATCGCTCTGCCTAGCCCTTTCATTGCTATTTGGTCAGACAAGCTGTCAGTGAGACCAAAATCAAGACGAAGGACTTCTTTTGCGTAGCTTCTCGGAGGACCAACACTCCTGCTCTTCTTTTTGAAATTAAACATGGCTCTGTCCTCTATATAACCAACTTTCAATATTCCTTCTCCCGGAGCATATTTTTGCGAGTGGGAGAAGGTGGATGCCGCTGTTTTTGCGGCAGACGGATGAGGGTATTTGGATTGGCTTTTACCATTACAAGCAAAATCCCCCGCCGTAAAAAGAATAAAGCGCAGTAACCCCCTTTAAACATAGGGTACTAAAATCTTAGCATGCTAACATGCGAAATTCCTGTTAACTTCTGAGTGACTATGAAAACCATCCAAATTCGCGGTGCACGGACACATAATCTTAAGAATATTGATCTGGACTTACCTCGCGACTGTCTAATCGTGATCACCGGCCTTTCAGGATCCGGAAAATCTTCGCTCGCCTTTGACACTTTATATGCAGAAGGCCAACGACGTTATGTAGAGTCTCTCTCCTCTTACGCGCGTCAATTTTTATCCATGATGCAAAAACCCGACGTGGATCACATCGAGGGTTTGTCCCCTGCCATTTCTATTGAACAAAAAGCCACCTCCCACAATCCGCGCTCCACTGTAGGCACCATTACCGAGATCTACGACTACCTACGTTTACTATATGCGCGTGTGGGTCAACCTCACTGTCCAACACACGGCACGATATTAGAAGCACAAACCATCAGCCAAATGGTCGATGTTGTGATGAGTATGCCAGAAAATACGCGACTGATGATTTTGGCTCCCGTTGTGCAAGAGCGAAAAGGAGAACACACGCAGCTGTTAGAGTCTCTGCAACGTCAGGGATTTGTGCGCGCCCGTATTGATGGCACCGTTGTAGAGTTAGACATAGCACCTAAATTGACGCTACGGACTAAACACACCATTGAAGTAGTTGTGGATCGTTTTAAAGTTCGCAAAGATTTAGTGGACAACCATCAAGCTCAAAGACTGGCGGAATCGTTCGAAACAGCGATGCGCTTAGCCAACGGTTTAGCCATTGTTGCTGATATGGATAACCCTGAGGCGAAAAGCCAAATCTTTTCTTCTCGTTTTGCCTGTCATGCCTGCGGGTACAGCTTAGCTGAGTTAGAGCCACGTCTTTTTTCCTTCAATAATCCAGCAGGCGCCTGCTCAACATGCGATGGTTTAGGCGTGAAACAATTCTTTGATCCCAAAAAACTGCTCCCTGATCCAGATTTAAGCCTAGCAGGCGGTGCCATCTGTGGTTGGAATAGGCACAATGTTCACTACTTCCACTTACTCAACGCACTCGCGAAGCATTATGACTTTGATATAGAAACTCCCTTTCGCTATTTGGATAAAAAAATTCAAGATATCGTTCTATTTGGTAGTGGTGATGAAAAAATTACCTTCATGCACACCGCTGAGAATGGACGCCGTGTAAAGCGGATGGCTGCTTTTGAGGGCGTTCTCCCAAACTTAGAGCGTCGCTATCGAGAAACAGATTCACCAGTGGTTCGTGAAGATTTGGCAAAATATTTAGCTATGGCTCGCTGTCCTGACTGTCAAGGCTCTAGATTAAATCTTGATGCACGTCATGTATTTGTAGCTGAAAAAAATCTCCCCGAAATTACGGCTCTACCGATCCACCAAACTGCGCTTTTTTTTCAAAAACTAAAACTCGTGGGGAAACGTGGTGAAATTGCAGCTCGTATTTTAAAAGAGCTCAATGACCGTTTAGGCTTTTTGGTGAGTGTTGGGTTGGATTATCTCACCCTGAGTCGCAGTGCAGACACGCTATCGGGGGGTGAAGCCCAACGTATTCGGCTGGCCAGTCAAATTGGCTCCGGACTTGTTGGCGTTATGTATATCCTCGATGAGCCTTCCATTGGATTACACCAACGTGATAATGATCGTCTACTGGACACGTTGAAGCATTTACGTGACCTAGGCAACACGGTCATTGTGGTAGAGCACGATGAAGATGCCATGCGCGTCGCAGATCACATTGTAGACATGGGTCCTGGCGCGGGCGTGCACGGCGGTAGAGTGATTACGCAAGGAACTGCCAAACAAATCATGGCCTGCAAAGCATCACTAACAGGACAATATCTCAGTGGCGCACTCAAAATAGCTGTCCCAACCCAACGTACTGTTCCTGACAATACCCGCATGCTGCGATTAATCGGCGCCGCATGTAATAATCTCAAGAAGGTAGACATCTCTATTCCTATTGGTCTGATGACGTGTGTGACAGGTGTTTCAGGCTCCGGAAAATCCAGTTTAATCAACGATACCTTGCTTCCCATTGTTGCGCGTGAACTCAACGGTGCTTCACAAGTCACACCAGGTCCCTACGAAAAAATTATTGGCTTGTCCTATTTTAATAAGGTAATCAACATCGACCAAAGTCCTATTGGCCGCACCCCTCGCTCAAATCCTGCAACCTACACTGGTCTATTTACACTGATTCGCGAACTTTTTTCGGGCACACAAGAGTCCAGAGCACGTGGTTATAATCCGGGACGATTTAGCTTTAATGTCAAAGGAGGACGATGTGAGGCATGCGAAGGCGATGGTGTGATTAAAGTAGAAATGCACTTTCTAGCGGATGTGTATGTTGAGTGTGATGTGTGCCATGGCATGCGATATAACCGAGAAACTCTAGACGTGAAGTACAAGGGTAAAAATATCCACGAAGTACTGCGTATGACTGTAGAAGAAGCGAGGGACTTTTACGATCCCGTTCCCCAAATAGCGCGGAAGCTGCAAATGCTGATGGAAGTGGGGCTTTCGTACGTGGGTTTGGGACAAAGTGCAACGACGCTATCTGGCGGGGAGGCGCAACGTGTCAAACTTGCTAAAGAACTAGCACGAAAAGACACAGGAGATACATTGTATTTATTGGATGAACCCACAACTGGCTTACATTTCCACGATGTACGTCAACTCCTAGAAGTACTCCATCGATTGCGCGATCACGGCAACACAGTCATTGTGATTGAGCATAATTTGGACGTCATTAAAACAGCGGACTGGGTGATTGATTTAGGCCCCGAAGGCGGCGAGAAAGGTGGGCACATTGTAGTAGCCGGCACCCCTGAAGAAGTAGCACGTAATAAATCTTCTTACACGGGGAAGTATTTGAAGGAAGTTCTTGAGAAGCGTACTTAAGACATTCTCTTCATGCCCCCAACAACCATTGATAAACAGGCACCACATAAATCACTTTACCGTCCAAGTTGATCGTTTCTGTTTCTGCTTGCGTTAAAATCCAACCCTCCTGGATTCCTGTTTCTTCCATAGCTTTCGATAAAGCGGCTAATTCGCGGTTTCTTGTTTTTGCATCCACCAATGACCAACTCACTTGAAACAACTGAGCATGACCACTTTCATCCTGAACCAAGAAATCGACTTCCAGGTTATTGTGAGTTTTGTAATAAAAAATAGCTTTAAAACGACGACGTAATTCTAAGAAAACACAATTCTCCAATAGCACACCTCGATTGTCAGTCAGGTGAAAACCAATTTTATCAATAAAGGCATTACAGATGACATACACCTTTTTAGGTGCATTGATTTGCTTTTTGAAAGAAGGGGAAAAAGGATTGATGAAAAATAACAAGTAACAATTTTCCAAATAACCTAAATATTTGATCACCGTATTGACACTACCTAAATGAAAATACTCTTTGAGCTTAGTGTATGTCAGAGGAGATGTGCTATTGCTTACCAAATAAATCGCTAGCTCTCTAAATAGTTTGCCATTATCAATTCGATAACGTTGAAGAATATCCCGGATAATAATATCTTCATAAAGACTGCTTAATACCTGACGAAGTCCCGTTTGCAAATAAATAGGTATGCCACCTTTGATTAAATAATCGGCAAAATGTCTATGTAACTCACTTCGTTTTTCAGCACTATAAACATCACGCTCTTCGTGTTGATGTTCCCTATAGCGCAGGAACTCTGAAAAAGAGAAAGGAAAAAGCTCACTATTTAAATGACGCCCAGTTAGTTTAGTGCCCAACTCTTCGCTTAATAAATTAGCATTTGAGCCAGTGATGATAATTTTGTTGCCGCTATTGTGCAGCCGTCTGACAAATTGTTCCCACCCCTCCACGACTTGAATTTCATCAAACAAAAACAAATCGAGCTTACCATTGACCTCATAAAATACTTCGAGCAGTTGGCTAAACCAGGAGACATCAAAGGAGACGAGACGTTCGTCTTCAAAGTTTAAATAGTGGCATGCGGGTGTAGGTAGGGTATCTAAGAATTGTGCAAGCAGGGTTGATTTGCCACAACGACGTACTCCCTGGATGATGACAACCTGAGGTGTAGCAGAGAATGTGTTCAGCTCAGCCAGCTTATCCCTGGGCACTCCGCGAGGTGCTTGCAGGATCTCTTGTTGCTGTTCCAGTACGACTTCTTTCAACAGAGAACGATTTAGGATATTTTGTTCATTCATAATGAACATTATATATAGTTTATGTTCATTCTCAATGACCTTCATCAACTGTTAGGAAGCTTGGCAGAATAGATTTCATCGACAATACTTCGCATACTCTTCACGACTAACAGACGAAATATAGGGTCGTCCTGTATCTGATAACACCACGCCCTGTGGATTCAGAACATTACTCTCGGTGCAGTAGTAGAACGTACCACGCTGTCCATTGGTGTATCCACTTGGCGACCAGGCAATAAAATCATTCAGTCCGCCACTGCTGTTCCATACCAAGTTGTCTTTTCGCGGAAGCGCCGAAAAAACACGCAATACCTTTCCATTCGGGTCCAACAAAACTTGTCCATCACGCCAAGCTCCCCCGCATTTTTCCCCATCAACACTTTTGCAAAATATTAACTTCTCGTTGCGTGAGATAGCCTCATTACGCGAAAAATGCAGCTCATCTATCAACATATTGAGCTGTACTGTCGTTTGGCTTTGCGAAAAAAAATGCCCATCCGATGGAATAGCTAACACTAGCAAAATGGCTAATATAGCCAACACTGCCAACATTTCTAAAAGGGTAAAGCCGCGTACCACCCCTCTAAATACGGTATATTTTCTAACCTTCCAGACTCTCAACAAAATCTATCTCTTCTTTTTCAGTACTTTAATCTCAGCCAGGGGAGGATAAGAAAAACCACTCGACAACACCCTCATCCGTCTGCCGCAAAAATAGCGTCATCCACCTTCTCAACTGCACTGGATCCCGTAGTCCTGAGCGAAAAAGCTCAGGTACGGGATGACGCAGAACGCTCTGGGAGAAGGAATTTTGAAGGTTGCTTATAGAGCTGCGCTTTTTTGACCATTTTTCGCACCAAACTGGGCCCAATCTGACCGTTTGTGCCATGCTAGCCTTAGCCTGTGAATAGTTACTCGTGCGGAGTATGAATAATCTTAGAGAGAAATGAGAGGTACAACAATACGGTAATAGAGAAGAGCATCACTTCTTCCGCCGTCTTCGTTTTGGTCTTTCAGCTGGAACTGATATAGATGTGGGTACTGCAGATTTTTCAGCGCGCAATGCGGTTAATTTTTGTATCACTATTTCCAGCGATGTATCACCCGCATTGAGCCGTAGTAATAGAAAATCATAAGCGGCTCTAAACCGAGGATGCGCCAACGCCCACTCCATATGCCGATGGATTCTTTTTTCCATGATACGTTGCAGTGACCAAATTTCGCGCACTACAGCGGTATGACGTTTGGGAATGGCTACCGTTTTTAATTGCTGGCTTATTGTTTCATTCACTGCTTTTTCAAAAGCCACATAGGGCTTCTTGTCTTCTGCGATGTATTGCTCCATTTTTGTTTGAAGTGCTGGCCATAGCAACACGGAAAATAAAAAAGCAGGATTTAGCGTTAAACCCTGACGGAGACGTTCGTCTGTGTTTTCACAGCTTCTCAAGAGTAACGTGAGATAGTGCTCTTTTTGTACCCCTTCAGATAGAACGACACTGGTCTGCGGAAACAGCATTTCAAAGAGGCCATAACTGGAGAGTAATTCAAAAGCACGTACGGCATTTCCACAATAAAACAACTTCAACACTTCTTCGAACAAACGCGCAGCGGGTACCGCGTTCAACAAATTTTTCATTGACCAAATAGGTGCTTCTGTATTTTTGTCGAGCACAAAGTTCAGTTTGGCAGCAAAACGTACCGCTCGCAGTATACGTACAGGGTCTTCTCTGTAACGCACTGTTGGATCCCCTAACATACGGATCGTACACGCTTTCAAATCAGCCATGCCTTCGGTGTAATCGACAACAGAAAAATTAGCAATGTTGTAGTAAAGCGCATTGACGGTAAAATCGCGCCGCCAAGCATCTTCCTTCAGGTCTCCATAAATATTGTCTCTGACCAGCAAGCCCGTTGCCGAGCGACGTGCGTCGGGATGATCCTCCTCTGGATGAGCAGCTCTAAATGTAGCAACTTCAATAATCTCTTGTCCGAAAAAAACATGGGCCAATCTGAAACGTCGACCAATTAAACGACAGTTACGAAAAAGTTGTCGGACAGCTTCGGGACGCGCATCAGTGGCTACATCAAAATCTTTGGGCTTACCTCCCAACAATAAATCCCGCACACTACCACCTACAAGATACGCTTCGTAACCCGCATCGTGGAGTTTATATAGAACTTGCAAGGCATGTCTGCTGATATTGACGCGCGAAATATTATGATCCTTACGTGGCACAATGTAAGGTAGCTCTGACGAGGACAGGTGATCCCCCTTTTTGGAAGAGAGAGGATGGTGTAACGTTTTAGATTTTCTTCGCCGGACACCAGCAATCATTTTTTTCAAAAAGTGAATAATGAGAGAAACTCCTGTGCTTGATATGAACAATGCTGAAGTGCTTTAATGAGCGCTCCGAATAGTATCCAGATATGCTCCCTTCGTCTAGTGGCCTAGGACGTTGCCCTCTCACGGCGAAAACAGGGGTTCGAGTCCCCTAGGGAGCACCAAACAAAATTAAAAACTGAAAGATCTGACGCAAAAGACGCGGAAGACGCAAAGGGGACGCAAAAGTTCAAAACACATAAAGATTTTATTTTTCAAAAAATTATTAATGTTTTCGATTTTTATCTTTTTTGCGTCCCCTTTGCGTCTTCAGCGTCTTTTGCGTCAAATTTTTTCTTTTGCTAGAGATCCCTTAAAGATCCCTCCATTATGCCCAAACGCACCGACATCAAATCTATATTAATCTTGGGCGCAGGCCCTATTGTCATCGGTCAAGCTTGTGAATTTGACTACTCAGGTGCGCAGGCTTGCAAAGCACTACGTGAAGAAGGCTACCGCGTTATTTTGATCAATTCCAATCCCGCCACAATCATGACTGACCCACAGATGGCCGATGCAGTTTACATCGAGCCACTGCATTGGGAAGTCATTGCTAAAATCATCGAAGTTGAACGACCTGATGCCTTGCTACCTACTATGGGTGGACAAACAGCACTCAACCTAGCCCTTGATCTTGTCAAAGAAGGCGTGCTGGAAAAATTTGGCGTGCAAATGATAGGCGCTTCGCGTGAAGCCATTGACAAGGCCGAAGATCGAGAACTGTTCCGCGATGCCATGCTCAATATTGGCCTGGATATGCCACGCTCAGGTTTAGCGCATACTATGGAAGAAGCCTTAACTATTTTAGATGAATTGGGCTTTCCACTGGTGATTCGTCCCTCGTTTACGATGGGGGGCACAGGTGGCGGTATTGCTTACAACCGTGAAGAATTTGAAGAGATCTGCGAACGTGGATTGGATTTATCGCCCACCAGCCAATTACTGATTGATGAAGCCATTTTAGGTTGGAAAGAATACGAAATGGAGGTCGTACGCGATACCAAAGATAACTGTATTATCGTTTGCTCTATTGAAAATTTTGATGCGATGGGCATTCACACAGGAGACTCCATCACCGTCGCGCCCGCACAAACGTTGACGGACAAAGAGTATCAGCTCATGCGCAATGCAGCGATTGCGGTACTACGAGAGATCGGTGTGGATACAGGTGGCTCTAACGTGCAATTCGCCATCAATCCTAAAGATGGGCGTATGGTGATCATCGAAATGAATCCTCGAGTCTCTCGCTCATCTGCACTTGCTTCAAAAGCAACAGGCTTCCCTATCGCCAAAATAGCAGCCAAACTGGCCATAGGTTACACACTGGATGAATTGAAAAATGACATTACCGGTGGACAAACACCGGCTTCCTTTGAACCCAGTATCGATTATATCGTCACTAAAATCCCCCGCTTCAATTTTGAAAAATTTCCAACAACCGATTCTCGGTTGACCACTCAGATGAAGTCTGTTGGCGAAGTCATGGCCATAGGCCGTACCTTTCAAGAGTCACTACAAAAAGCATTACGTGGTTTAGAGGTCAACGTAGACGGCCTAGATCCTGTGTTAAATATGCAGGAGGGCGATAAACTAAATATTTTGCGCCGCGAACTGCGTGTCGCAGGATGGAACAGGTTGTGGTACATCGCCGATGCCTTTCGAATGGGCATGTCTATTGCCGACATACACGAGCTGACTCATATCGATCCTTGGTTCTTATCGCAACTTGAAGAATTGGTTGCGTGCGAAGCAAAAGTGATGCAGAACAGTTTAGCCGAGCTGGATCACACCGTGATGCGCCGCTTGAAACGTAAAGGATTCTCCGACCGTCGTCTGGCTAAATTACTCGGCGTGAGCGAACAAGCGTTACGCAAACACCGTCATGATCTGGGCATACGACCTGTTTACAAACGTGTCGATACGTGCGCCGCAGAGTTTTCAACTAACACGGCGTACATGTATTCCACTTACGAAGAGGAGTGTGAGGCGGAACCCACGACTCGCGAAAAAATAATGGTACTTGGCGGTGGACCCAACCGTATCGGACAAGGCATTGAGTTCGATTATTGCTGCGTGCACGCCGCGTTGGCTATTCGCGAATTAGGCTATGAAACCATTATGGTGAACTGTAATCCAGAAACGGTTTCGACAGATTACGACATCTCAGATCGACTCTATTTTGAGCCTTTAACGCTAGAAGATGTACTGGAAATTGTACATGTCGAAAAACCCAAAGGTGTCATTGTGCAGTATGGCGGTCAAACACCGTTAAAATTAGCACGTGCCTTAGAAGCCGCTGGCGTACCTATTATGGGCACCTCTCCGGATGCTATTGATCGAGCTGAAGACCGTGAACGCTTCCAGCAATTAGTGCACAAGCTCGATATCATGCAGCCACCCAATGGAACAGTACGTAGCATGGAAGAAGGCATTCGTTTAGCAAATGTCTTTGCGTATCCCCTCATTGTTCGCCCTTCTTATGTACTCGGTGGGCGTGCTATGGCCATCATCTATAATGAAAAAGAACTTCGCAATTACATGAAGCAATCCGAAAATATTTCTTTCGAGGCGCCTTTATTGCTTGATCATTTTTTGGATCATGCCATCGAAGTGGATATTGATCTGGTCTCTGATGGAACAGAAGTGCTCATCGGCGGCATTATGGAACACATTGAGCAGGCTGGTATCCACTCAGGAGACTCTGCGTGTTCTTTACCTTCTTATAGCTTAAGCGAGGCTGTCCAAAATCGCCTGCGTGAGTCCATGCGCGCCATGGCATTAGAACTCGGTGTAGTGGGACTCATGAATGCCCAATTTGCTATTCAAGATGACAAAATATATGTCTTAGAGGTCAATCCTCGCGCTTCACGTACGGTGCCATTTGTGGCCAAAGCAACCGGTGTACCACTGGCCAAAATTGCAGCACGCTGTATGGCTGGCATTTCACTTAGAGAACAACATTGTCTCACGGAAGCTAAATTGACTTACTTCGCGGTGAAAATGCCTGTATTCCCTTTTGCAAAATTCCCTGGTGTAGATCCTATTTTAGGGCCAGAGATGCGCTCTACAGGTGAAGTCATGGGTATCGGAAAGAGCTTTGGCGCTGCATTTGCCAAAGCATTGCTGGGTGCAGGACAGAGTATTCCTAATCGAGGATGTGCATTCGTCAGCGTACGTGAAGCAGACAAGAGCCCGCTGATTCCCATCGCAAAGGACTTAGTCGCATTAGGATTTTCTATCGTAGCGACACAAGGTACGGCAAAAACCCTACAGGATGCGGGTATATCCTGTGAGCCTGTCAACAAAGTCACAGAAGGTCGCCCTCATATTGTTGATAAAATTAAAAATGATGAAATTGATTTTATTCTCAATACGACAGAGGGTGAACAAGCGATAGCAGATTCTTTCACCATACGACGTAGTGCAGTACAACACAAAGTGGCTTATACAACGACTATTGCAGGTGGAAGGGCTATCTGTCTTGCACTACGCTATGAAACACGTGATCAGGTGATCTCTTTACAAGATTTACAAAATCGAGAATCGCTAGCTGTGGTTTAGCGCCTCAAAAGAATAAAAAATTTGACGCAAAAGACGCTGAAGACGCAAGAGGCGCAAAAGAGATAAAAATTTAAAACATGAATAATGTTATTTTTATAAAATTATTCATGTTTTAAATTTTTATCTTTTTTTGCGTCCTTTGCGCCTTCAGCGTCTTTTGCGTCAAATTTTTTATTTTCCAAAGGTGTCCTTAATGAAAGAGGTCCAAAATGCAAAGAGTTCCTATAACTATCGAAGGTGAAGCACAACTCAAGATAGAGCTTGAACGACTCGAAAGAGTCGAGCGCTCCAAAATTATTCAGGCCATTAGCGAAGCGCGTGCGCATGGTGATTTGAAGGAAAACGCAGAATACCATGCAGCGAAAGAACAGCAAGGGTTCATAGAAGTACGTATCCACAACATCAAAAATAAACTATCGCATGCGCATGTTGTTGATATATCCCAGCTCGTCAACAATGGTGTTGTTGTTTTCGGAGCGACAGTCACCTTGTATAACCTGGAAACAGAAGAAGAGGTTCAGTACAAGATCGTTGGTGAAGACGAAGCCGATATTAAACAGAAAAAAATATCCATCGCATCTCCTGTTGCTCGTGCATTGATTGGCAAATCCTCTGGAAGCGAAGTAGAAGTACAAACACCAGCGGGTATAGTGACCTATGAAATTGTGGCAGTTGAGTATGTGTAACGCATGATGCAACCCCACCTCCCTATCGCCATCACTGTGCATATCTGGCTTGCTGCAATTACCTTCGGCATCATTTGCATGGCGGCCCTGCAGGCTATTTTTCTCTATATTCAAGACCTCTTACTACACCACCACTGTTTACCTACGCTAGTCAGAAAAATGCCCGCATTGGAAAGTATGGAACGCTTTTTGTTTCAGCTCATTACGGTGGGATTTGTCCTTCTCACCGTAGTCTGTGTGAGTAGCGCTTATTTTTTTTCCAACATTTTCCAATCACCTCTTTTGCAAAAAACTCTGCTGGTCTTCGTTGCTTGGACAACCCTGTTTGTACTG
>Ga0206794_1115_pt1 | contig 21914 bp, 18 predicted proteins | sample Alteio_BWOrgCont_70_FD_152877 | JGI IMG/M metagenome (GOLD analysis project Ga0206794, IMG submission 152877) | Enriched cells from forest soil in Barre Woods Harvard Forest LTER site, Petersham, Massachusetts, United States -... | ecosystem: Environmental > Terrestrial > Soil > Temperate forest >...
CCTGGAGATGGGTTCAAGGCCCCCTTATAACACCTATTTTTTTGCAGATAAGCTGCTTGATTCGGTAAAAGCCGGCAAAGTGAGCATGAAAGTAATTGACGAAAAAGTGCATCGTATTTTATGGGTGATATACCATACATCCTTAAGTGAAAATCAGCCTGAGGGGAAACTTAATACCCCTGAACATACTAAAACTGTGTATGATATAGCTTCGGAATCAATTGTGCTGTTAAAGAATGAGAAGCATTTACTGCCTTTAAATACATCTGCTATAAAAAGCATCGCTGTTATAGGCGATAACGCCACCCATACTTTTCACTTGGGCGGTTTTGGCGCCGGCGTTAAAGCCCGCTATGAAGTAACTGCATTGGCCGGGTTACAAAGCAGGCTGGGTAAAACTATCGATATTAAATATGCAAGGGGTTATTCGGGCGACTACAGGGCTTATGGAAAAAATGCCAGGACCGAAGATGCCAAACCTGATTCGGCGCTGATACAGGAAGCTGTAGCTGTTGCAAAAAGCTCGGATATGGCTATTTTATTTGTTGGCGGCAACCGGGATTATGAAAGCGAAAGCCGTGACCGTAAAAGCCTTGTGCTCCCTTTCAGTGAGCAAGTATTGGTTGACGCCGTTACTGCCGTCAATCCGAATACCATCGTGGTAGTAGTTGGGGGAGCGCCTTATGACCTCGGCGAGATCAAAAAGAATAATAGCACAATAGTTTGGTCGTGGTATAATGGTTCAGAAAATGGCAACGCGCTTGCTGATGTTTTAATTGGCAAAATAAATCCATCCGGTAAATTGCCTTTCACTTTTCCGGCTGACCTTAAAGATTCGCCGGCACATGCGTTAAATGCTTATCCCGGGGAAAATTTGAAGGTTGATTATAAAGAAGGGATACTTGTTGGCTATCGTTGGTTTGATACCAAAAAGATTGAGCCGCTTTATTGCTTCGGTTACGGCCTGTCATACACAGATTATAAATACTCAGGCTTTTTCACCAATAAAAAAAGCTATAGGCCTTCTGAAAATATAACCGCTTCTGTTAAAATAAAAAATACCGGCAAGTATGCGGGTAAAGAGACCGTACAGCTATATATAAGCAAATCCGGGTCAGTGGTTGAACGGGCGGATAAGGAATTAAAAGCATTTAAAAAAGTAAAGATAGCAGCCGGAGAAACTGTTAACGTTACCTTAAACATCCCCGTTAAAGATTTGGCTTATTACGATGTTAAAACCAGTAAATGGATAGTTGAACCCGGCAAATACAAACTGCTTGCCGGCACTTCGTCAAGAGATATTGAGCAAAGCGGTACAATAACGGTGAATTAATGGGTGAATAAGTGAAAGGGCAGATAATATGACTTCTGCACATTTACACCTTATTCCTCAGCAATTCTTCTATCAATCCCGATAAACTTACGGATGCGCAAGCGATCAGTTCATCAGCTGCGCCGTAATAGATGTAAAGTTTGTCATCAACTAAAGCGGTGCCCGTAGGGAAACATACATCATCCACATCGCCTGCCAGTTCATAGTCGAGTTCCGGCTTAAATAAAGGGTACGGCAGCCGGGCTATCTCTTTACGGGCGTCATTCAGTTCCATTAATGCGGCACAGCATGAATACTCGTATCCCTTTGGCGTATCCATTACGCCATGATAAAGTACAAGCCAGCCATGTTCTGTTTCAATTGGGGGGCAACCGGCGCCAACGTAACTCACTTCATGAGCGTATTTTGGCGTTAGAAAAATGTGTTCATCAAAATGCAAAAAATAATCGACCCAAAATTCTTCTGTAAGTTCCGAGAGCTCCTTAACAGCCGTTACCTGTATATCAGGCTTTATCCTGTGCAGAAAAATTAATTTTCCATTCACCCTTCTTGGGAAAAAAACCAGGTCTTTATCAGCGAGGACTTTCGCCCCACGGTTATAACGCAGGTATTTTTCATTCAGCACAATTTTATTTTGGGTATACAGGTCAAAATCATCATATTTTATCTTCGGCACAATTATGCCATGTTTTTTAAAATGTATTAAGTCCGTTGAAGTAGCTAATGCGCCAAGTGCATTATCGCCGTCAAAAGCGACATAAGTTAAATAATATACGCCGTCTATCTTTACCATTCGCGGGTCTTCCATCCCGTGTGCTTCATATTTAAATGCAGGCGCTAAAAGCGGTTTGTCCCATCGCTCTTTTACCGTTAATGGTGTATCAAGCTTGCAATAACCTACGCTCGAATAGTTACGGATATGTACTGCCCTGTAAAAAAGGTGTATCATATCTCCCTCTTTTATAATTGCCGGGTTTAATACGCTTTCGTTTTCAAAATCCAGGTCCGTTTTCCGGAGTATAACACCCTCTTTTTTTACTTCGATCATATTTGTTGTTTTTGCAGAGAGCGATTTCGTCAGAAACCTTTTCCATAATGCCCGTCATCAAGGCAGCCTATAATACCTTCAATAACGCGTTTTGTTTCGTCCGGGTTGCTTACGCGGACGGAAAAAGCGCCCGCTTGTTTAGCAGGATAATCATTACCGCCCGGAAATATAGCATCGCCGATGAATATCATTTCACTGATCTTAATATTTAGCACATCCCGTAGTTTATGGATACCATATTTTTTGTCAATACCATGTTTAGTCACATCCACAGAGGTAGCGCCACCCAGATTTACTGCAAATTCGGGGATCATTTTATCCAGCCGCTTCTTTATTTTATCGCGTTTAGCAAAATCAGGGTCCCATTTTTTCTTTTCATCCAGCGGGGCCTGCTGCCCCAAACCAGAGTAAGTGACCTGGCTGCCCCGGTCTTCTATGGTTTCGCCCCATGTTTTTTTGGCTTTAAAGCCCGAAGCTTCAACAGCTTCATTGATTGATGATATGATCTTTTCTTTTTCTGCCGGAGTAAAATTTTCAGCATACAACAGTTTCCAGCCCGATTTGTATTGATAGAACTTTGTCCCGCAGGTAGGCAGGATAGAAAGGTTTTGCATTTTTTTTCCTTTTGGCAGATGTGACAATACCTGTTTCTCAAACTGCGGCCAATCGCCGCCCGAAATTACCGCCACTTTAGCAACCGTTAATAACGCACCCAGCCGGGTAGCCATTTCCTTATCAATGGCGGCTTTACTTTCGGCAAGTGTGCCATCAAGGTCAAATACTATTAATTTCTTCATCTCTTTTTGGTCATTGGTCATTGGTCATTGGGTCATTGGTCATTGGGTCATTTGTAAAGGGGTATTCGTCCGTTTTAGGGGCGACATCTATCGGACAGTTCCGAATAGTCATTAACAATTGATAACAAACCAACCAATGACTAATGACTCAATGACCAATGACTTTACTCCCCCGGTAAAGCAATTTCCAGCAAAATTACATCGCCTTTCGGTACGAAGGGGCAGGCGCCGTTAACCGCCGGGATAAGCATTACTTCCCCCTTACCAAATGTGTAAAGATCGTTATTACTTTCGAGTTCACCTTTGCCTTCGATACACACCAAAACCCGCAACGTGGCTTCTTTTCCTACCATAAACGGCAATGATCCTGTAAGCCGCCAAAGTTTAAAATGGGCATTGTCAAATATCTTTTCGCGAAGGTCAGGGCCGTCATCTTCCGCAACCGGTTTAATTGGGCCAATTGCTGTTTTGGTAAAATCAATACAGGCTATGGCTTCTTCAACCTGCAGGTCGCGGGGTTTGCCGGTTTTTTTATCCACCCGGTCCCAGTCGTACAGCCTGAAGGTAACATCGCTGTTCTCCTGAACTTCAAATACTACTACATCGCCAAGGGTGTGGACGGTCCCTGCTTTTATCAGTACACAATCACCCTGCTTTGGTTTAAAGTGGGCAAGGTCATCCGCAACCTTGTGCTTTTCCAGCGAATCCCTTATCTTTTCTTCGGTTGTCCCGGGTTTTAAGCCGGCATAAATAATACTGTCCTTACCGGTTTCCAATACTACCCAGGCCTCTGTTTTGCCGCTGTCGCCTTTGGGAATGTATTTTTTTTCCTGATCGGATGGGTGTACCTGTACCGACAGCACTTCCTTACAATCCAAAAACTTAAGTAACAGGGGGAATCTCTCAAACTTTTCCGCATGTTTCCCCATCAATTGATCGTACGAATGCTTAAATAACTCGCTAATGGTTTGCCCCTTCAACTTGCCGTTAATCACTTTGCTGGGATGGTCGTTGCGGTCGCTTAATATCCACGCCTCGCCAACCGGGTCATGGGCCGGCAGGGGTTTTGACAGCAAACTGCCTAACCTTCTGCCGCCCCAGATACGGTACTGGTATATCGGTTCAAATTTTAGCGGGTAGAGTTTTATTTGCTCCATGATTGTTAATAACAACACAAAGCAAGGGTAGAAAGTTTATTAAATAATTGTCAAAAAAATTAAAGTAGGAAATCAGAGGTCGGACGTCAGAAATCAGAAGAACGAGAACAAATATAAACTGCGGCTACTATGAACTATGAACCACCAACTATGAACTGCCACGAACTACTCAAACTTCTTTTCCATATCCGGTGTGTATTCGCCCCGTCTTGCGGCGTTATCCAAACTGGCCCTATGGTAAAGCATTTTCTGTGCTTTTTCTACATTTTCGTCGTTGCCTTTCCATAGCTCCATAGCCGGTTGCTGTATGGCGCGGGCAAACGAAAAAGTAAGCGCCCAGGGCAACTTGCCCTTGTAATTAACATGCATGGCGTTTAAGTGAGCGGTAGCCAATTCGGGCGATTGCCCGCCGGATAAAAATGCTATACCCGGCACAGCGGCGGGGACCGACTGCAGCAGACAGGTTACCGTCGCCTCGGCAACGGTATCGACATCGGCTTGCCTCGGGCAGCTTAAGCCTGGCAGCACCATATTCGGTTTTAAGATCAAAGCCTGGAGATTTACGTTTTGCGCAAATAGTTGGTCGAAAAGTACATGCTGCACCTTTTGCGTAACGTCAAAACATTTTTTTAGATCATGCGATCCGTCCATCAATACCTCAGGCTCTACAATAGGCACTATACCAGCTTCCTGGCACATCGCGGCATAACGCGCCAGCGCATGCATATTGGCTTCAATACATCCCCGAGAAGGCATAACTGCATTTATGGCTATAACAGCACGCCATTTAGCGAAGCGTGCGCCTAATTGGTAGTATTTAGCTAAACGTTCCGGCAATCCATCCAGGCCTACAGTAATTTTTTCGCCGGGGAAACCAGCCAGGTCGATGGTGCCTTCGTCGACTTTTATACCGGGCACTATGCCGGCCTGCTTTAGTTTATCAACAAATAAAACCCCATCCTTTGTGGCCTGGTAAATGGTCTCGTCGTACAAAATAGCGCCGCTTATGCATTTGCCAAAACCGGGCGTGGTCACAATTAATTCGCGGTATGCCCTATGGTATTCTATAGTTTGCGGAATGCCAACTTCTTCAAAACGTTTGTTAATTGTTGATGTACTTTCATCCATGGCCAGCAAACCCTTGTCGCAGGCTAAAAGCGCATTTACTGTGCTGATAAGTTCTTTGTTTTTCATTAATTTGATGCCTCCTTTTGGGGATCGTGAGCATCAGCCCCCGTGTTTTAGTTAGATAGCTTAAACATAACAAGTTTAATGATAAATTGTTATGTGAAGATTAAATTCTGATTTAATTCTGAAGAAATTACCTTCAAAATACTTTCCAGCTAACTTTTAAACCATTTTCCCGAAATGACCAATGACAAAAAACTAAAGCACACCTTGCTTCATTTGTCCAACTGCATAAGTTGCGGCCCGAGCGGTTAGCGCCATGTACAATATGGAGGGGCTTTGGTTGCCGGTACTGGTCATGCAGGCGCCATCAGTAACAAATACATTTTTGCAATGGTGCAGCTGGTTCCATTGGTTCAGCAGGGATGTTTCAGGGTCTTTTCCCATACGGCAACCGCCCATTTCGTGAATGTCAAGCCCGGGGGCCTGTTTATTTTCGTTGGTTTCGATGTTTTTACAGCCGGCCTTCTCCAGCATCTCGCGGCTTTGTTTCAAAAAATCCTGTATCATGCGCTCATCGTTATCATCATACTCAACTGAAGTGATGAGTAGGGGTATGCCCCACTGGTCCTTCTGATCTTTACTCAGGCGTACGTGATTTGTGGCTTTCGGAATCGTTTCGCCTTGCATATACATATACAAATGCCAGCCTCCGGGCTCAGTTAAAGCATCTTTATAAGCGCCGCCTATTTCGGCGCCGTTTATTTCATCGGGCCTGTTAGGTCGGAATGCCCCCATAAAAGTGGTAAATCCGCCAAAATAGTCGGTTTCGTGTTTATGCAGGTTGCGGTAATTGGCTAAAATGAGCTCGGTCGGGTTGCGTCCGAAATAGTATTTGTCTAAAAATCCATCCACGGTAGCGGTTATTGATGCCCGGTAATTCTGAAATGCCACATATTTACCCAGCAAGCCGTTATCATTACCCAAACCGTTGGGGAAGCGGTTTGATGTAGAGTTGAGCAATACCAGGTTACTGTTTAACGCCGAGGCGTTTAAAAAAATGATGCGGGCAGTATAATCCGTCACCTCTTTGGTATTGGTATCAATTACCTTTACGCCGGTTGCTTTGCCCAGCTTTTCATCGTAAATAATAGAATGCACTACCGAAAATGGCCTTACCGTTAAGTTACCCGTTTTTTTTGCCCACGGCAATGTGGAGCTTACTGAACTGAAGTAGCCGCCAAAAGGGCAGCCGCGCATACATTCATTACGCGCCTGGCATGCCGAGCGCCCCTGATCCAGGTGGATTTGGTTAGGTTTGGTAATGTGCGCCCAGCGCGCATGCACAAGGTGACGGTCGGGGTAGTTTTCTTTTATTTTCTGACTGATAAGCGACTGCACGCAATTCATTTCAAAAGGCGGCAAAAACTCACCATCGGGCATAGATTCAATGCCGTCCCTGTTGCCGCACACGCCGATAAATTTCTCCACGTGCGAATACCAGGGCGCAACATCGGCATAGCCTATGGGCCATTCAATGCCATAACCGAACCGGGCCGGATTGGTAAACTCAAACTCGCTCCAGCGCTGGCAGGCCCGCCCCCACGTAAGCGATTTGCCGCCAACCTGGTAACCGCGTATCCAGTCGAATGGTTTTTCCTGTATATAGGGGTGGTCCTTATCCTTTACAAAAAAGTGCGCGCAGTCCTCACCAAAACCTGCGGCTTTACTGATCAGTGGGTTTTCTTTTAAAAACTCCCTCGTCATTTCGCCACGGTGTTTAAACTGCCAGGGGTCCATGGTAGCGGTGGGATAGTCTTTGTTATGTTCAACATTACGGCCGCGCTCCAGTACAAGGGTTTTTAGGCCTTGTTCGCAAAGCTCCTTGGCGGCCCATCCGCCGCTGATGCCCGAGCCGATAACGATGGCATCGTAGTTGTGATTTTTATCAGGTGAATTAGCTGGCATGTATCAATAATTGGTAGGGGTAAAGTTAGTGATTTTGGTTGGATGGTGAGCAGTGAGTAGTCAATGGTCAGTTGCTAATGGATACCTAAATCCCCTCCGCCGCCCCCTCATCTAAAATAACATAAGCCGATGGCAAAGTTTGAAATATGGATGCCGGTAACTGGTTGGTTACTTCGCCTTTTAATGCTTTGGCAATAATATCCGCTTTTTTACTGCCGGCAGCGATCAGCATGGGTATTTTTGCTTCCTGCAGATGTTTAAGGCCCAAGGTTATGCCTTCTGTAAGCGTGGTTTGCTCCTTAAAATATTTTTGGCCGACGGTTTTGGTTGTTGGCGCTAACGGGGCGTGATGGGCGTACAGGTTAAAATCGGTGCCGGGTTCGTTTAACCCGATATGGCCATTCATGCCTATGCCTACCAGCATGATATCTAACGGGCCATGCAGTTTGATGAAATCATCCATCTCTTTACATGCGGCATCAAGGTCGGCGGCTTTTGCATCAAAAAATTTCACCTTATCGGGTTTGATCTGCATCGGGGTAAAAAAATGTTCATACAGAAAATTGGTGCAACTGCCGTCATCGTCCTTATCCATGCCAACCCATTCATCCAGCCCCACGAAATAGCATTGACTGAAGTCAACTTTGCCTGCTTGTGCATCAACAATCAAACATTTAAACACCCCGGCAGGTGATTCGCCGGAAGGAAAGCATAGCAGTGAATCCGGCCTGCGCTTTACCTGTTCAACGATCAGGTCCGCAGCCGCCCGGCTCATTTCATCGTAGTTTTTTAAGATTAGTTGGTTCATAATGTGGGTAGTGAATGGGTGAGTAGTGAGTGTTGAAGATGAGCAGTTCGATCACTCACTATTCACCACTCACCACTGACTATAATAGTTTAAAGCTGTCCTCCAGCCTTATATCATCCGATGAGCTGCCAATCATTAACCTGAATTCACCCGGCTGGGTAATGCGCTCCAGTTGGTCGTTATAAAAAGCCAGTTTTTCTTTATCAATGGTAAACGTGATGGTTTTTGTTTCGCCGGGCTGCAGCATTACTTTCTGAAAGCCTTTCAGTTCTTTTATCGGCCTTACCGGTTGCGACACCAATTGGCGAAAGTAAAACTGTGCCACTTCTTCGCCGGCGTATTTACCTGTATTTTGCAGGTCGAATGAAACGGTTATAGTTTCGCTTTTCAACATCGATTTTTTACTGAATTTAAGGTTGCTGTAGCCAAAAGTGGTATAACTTAAACCATGCCCGAAAGCATATTTGGGGCTGTTGGGCAGGTCGATATAAGCCGATGTGTAGTTTACATCGTTATCGGCGTGGGCTGGCCTGCCGGTGTTAAGGTGATTGTAATAAATGGGTATCTGCCCTTCGGTACGCGGGAAAGTGATAGGCAATTTTGCGGCGGGATTGTAATTGCCATACAGCACATCGGCCATGGCATTACCTGCCTGGTTACCCAGCCACCAGGTATATAATATAGCAGGTACGTGATCGGCGGTCCAGTTAAACACCATAGGCCTGCCCGACATCAGCAGCACTACCAATGGTTTGCCTGTAGCGCTTATAGCTTTGATCAGGTCTTCCTGTACACCGGGCAAATGAATATTTGAACGGCTTTTGGCTTCCCCGGTCATATCAGGCCTTTCGCCCATCGCCATTATTACCACATCGGCCTGCATGGCGGTTTTATAAGCTTCATCAAAACCCGCGCGACTGGTATCGGTAATATCGCAGCCCCTGGCGTATAATAAATTGGTTTTCCCGGCCGCTTGCTGCATGCCTTCGTATAGTGAAACTATCTGGCTTTCGTCACCTACATCCAATGACCAAAAGCCCTTCATCTCTTTTTTTGCTTTCACCAACGGGCCAATAAGGGCAATTGAATTAAGATCTTTTGATAAGGGCAACACGTTATGCTCATTTTTCAACAGCACTATACTTTTGCGTGCAATATCCCTGGCGGCTTCCAAATGTTCAGGGCTATTCATCACCTTTTTTTCGCGGTCGGCATCACTAAAACGATAAGGGTCGTCAAATAATCCCAGTTCAAATTTTTTGGTGAGGATGCGCCTTACCGCTTCGTCTATCGTGGCAACCGATACCTTTTTATCGGCAACCAGCTTAGCCAGGTTATTGATATAGCTGCGGCTTTCCATATCCATATCGCTGCCGGCGTTTATTGAGGCTTCTGCGGCTTCGTAATTATCTTTCACATAACCGTGGTTTATCATTTCGCCGATAGAGCCCCAGTCGCTTACCACAAAGCCTTTAAATCCCCATTTACCTTTTAAAATATCGCGCATTAAATAGCGATTGGCGCTGGCGGGTGTTCCGTTCAGGTCGTTAAACGAATTCATGAAAGTGCTTGCGCCAGCATCGGCAGCGGCTTTAAATGGCGGCAGGTATATTTCCCACAAGGTACGCAAGCTCATGTCCACACTGTTATAATCACGACCACCGATGGCAGCGCCATAAGCGGCAAAATGCTTGGCGCAGGCCATAATTGCATCCAAATTACCCAAGCCCTTTCCTTGGAAACCATGAACGCGTGCTGTAGCTATCAGTGAACCTAAATACGGGTCTTCGCCGGCGCCCTCCATCACACGTCCCCATCGTGGGTCGCGGGCAATATCAACCATTGGCGCAAAGGTCCATTGTATGCCCCCGGCGGCAGCCTCTGTTGCGGCAATTCGGGCCGATCTTTCAATGGCGGGCATATCCCAGCTTGCAGCTTCGCCCAGCGGAATTGGGAAGGTAATGCTGTAACCATGTATCACATCCTGCCCAAACAGTAAAGGTATCTTTAACCTTGATTGCATCGCCGCCTCCTGGAACGCCCTGGTATGCTTCACGCCCACTATATTAAGCACCGAGCCTATTTCGCCATGCTTTACGGCATCCAGCTTGTTGCCTAAATCTTTTGTAACGGGGCCCGTAGCCTCCCAATCCCCGTTGAGCTGGTTAAGCTGACCTATCTTTTCGGCAAGGGTCATCCTTTTTAGTAGGGCTTCAACTTTTTGTGGGATGGTATTTTGCTGCGCATTTGTAATGCTTGCTGTTATGCAAGTAATAAGACAAAGAAAAACAGTTTGTTTGATGCGGTTCATTGAGATAATATTTAAAAAAAAATGTTGGTTGAAAGAAGGCAATGTATGGCTTGTGATCCCTCAAGGGAAAACAATCCAAGATTAAGGAATTAATACTTAAATAAGAAATGGGAGATGGAAACTGGACGATTTTTAATACATGTTCAGTTTTTGGCCAAAAACTGAACACACCTACTTTTTTATCCGATCTTAAAAGCACAAATATTAACCCCTCAAAAGGATGGCAAAGAGGTATATTTTCTGAATGATGACCTCATCAGGATATTACAGGGGTAACGCATGATCGCAAAGGCAATACCTTTCAAATTAGTGGGTATGGCTTGATAATTTGTCATGATTGATCTCTTCAAGAAAGCCCTTTTCGTTAATAGCGTAATGGGCTTCGGAAGTATCGTTATGATTTTTAGGTATCCTGATCGCGGTGGTTTTCTTTTTATATGGAAAAAATAAAGGCAAAATGAGCACTGCTAACAAGGCGCTGATTTCTAATACATCAATAAGCATAATTTTTATACTAAGTTTAACAAATAACGAAAAGCACTACGATTAGTTTTTATACGGTGAAAATCATTTCCGGGTTCAAAAAATTCAGGCTCAGTGCGATCCGCGCGAAACAAAGCTAAATCAATGCCAAATTATTTCATAGCGATAAAATATTACTTAGAAAAATGCAACAAAGTAGTATTCCCGCAATAATTTTTATTTTTTTACTGATAAAAATCTATCAATTTGATAAGGATTTATCATTTTGAGCGCAAATTTATTATTTGTTATTTTTTAAATTTGATGCATAAACAGGCGGAAATAGCGTAATTTTCTGCGTAAAAATTACTATGCATGCATAATTATTTATACAGTGTGTAGCTAATGGGGTATCCGCCTGATCCGTCTGCATCGTCCCATATCAGGAAACGGACGGACACTTTAATGAGAGAAGGATTTTAATTGGATAAAAACGAATACAAATTGGATATATCCGTTACCTTAGGCTATTTGAAATAAGGAATAGAAAAACAAACGAGCATGACCTTCGCCGATAAAGTGATCCAATTCAATAAACAATTGGATTTCCATGGGAGCCTGCCCGACGGAATTCGGATAATGAACCCGTTCAAAGAAAATACACAGGTTAATATTTTAATGGAGCAGTTTTACAAGAAATTTTATGACGACAATAATAAGCGGCACCTCATTCTCGGCATTAACCCGGGCAGGTTTGGCGCGGGAGTTACCGGCATTCCCTTTACGGATTCGAAACGGTTAAGATCGGTATGCGGGATCAATTATGAAGGCAAAGAAACACATGAGCCATCCTCAGTTTTCGTTTATGATGTTATCGAAGCTTTTGGCGGAGCCACGGAATTTTACAAGCGCTTTTATATCCATTCTATTTGCCCCTTAGGCTTTACTGCGACAGGTAAAAATGGGAAGGAAATAAACTATAACTATTACGATAGTAAAGAATTGACGGCGGCAGTTTACGATTTTATAGTTGAGAATATAAAAAAACAGGTGGCCTTTGGCGTTGATACGGAAACGTGCTTTTGCTTTGGTGCCGGCAAGAACGAACAGTTTTTACATAAGTTAAATGATGAAAATGGATTTTTTAAAACTATAGTCGCTTTGGAGCATCCACGTTTCATTATGCAGTATAAATCCCGGTCGAAGGATGAGTATATTGATAAATATATTGAGGCTTTCAGAAAAGTGACGGATAGATAATGACCGTATAATTTTATTTGTAAGCCTTTACTTCCTGCCTTGCTTCACCCAATCCATCAATGCCTAACTCCACTACATCACCTGCTTTAAGATAAACCGGTGGTTTCATACCCAAAGCTACGCCTGCGGGCGTACCTGTTGAGATAATATCGCCGGGCAGTAAGGTCATGAACTGGCTGGTGTATGATACCAAATGAGGGATATTGAATATAAAATTAGCCGTAGTGCCATCCTGCATAGTTTTTCCGTTCACTTTAAGCCACAACCGAAGGTTATGCGGGTCGGCAATTTCATCTTTCGTGGCAAAGAAAGGGCCGATTGGTGCAAAGGTATCACAGCCTTTTCCTTTATCCCAGGTACCGCCCCGCTCTATCTGGAATTCCCGCTCCGATACATCGTTATGCAGGACATAACCGGCAACGTAATCCATGGCATCAGCTTCACTTACGTAACTCGCTTTTTTGCCGATAACAACAGCCAGCTCCACCTCCCAATCGGTTTTTTTTGAGTTTTTTGGGATAATGATATCATCATTTGGGCCTACAATTGCGGTGGTCGACTTGATAAATATTACCGGCTCAGAAGGGGGCGTTGCGTTTGTTTCCCTGGCATGATCTGCATAGTTTAAACCAATACACACAATTTTTGAAGGACGGCCAAGCGGGCAACCAAGGCGGCTGTTTTCGTCCGCTTCCGTCCGCGCATTGTTCTCCAAAAAAACGGACAAACGGGCAAGCCCGTCGTTTTCAAAAAAGGCCTCGTTATAATCTTCGCCAAACGCGGAAGTATCATATCTTTTATTATCGATGATCACGCCGGTTTTTTCCTTGCCAGGCTCTCCGTATCTTATCAGCTTCATGCTTATATTTTAGTTTGTTGTTAATTCAATAATAGTATCAATTCCGTCAGGTTTAACGTTATCGGTATACACAAAAACGCCTTCAGGCTGCTGTTTGTATTTAATGCTGCTGCCATCGCTCAGTAAAGTTGCCTTTGTTACTTTTCCTTTAACCGAGGGTACAAAAACATAAGGCTGCAGAGGCATATTTAGCACATGGGCGTACAAAGTGTTATTTTTAGCGGTTACCACACCCCATTGCTGCGGGGCGATAAAATTGCCACGGGTGCCATAAATACTTTCGCCATTTTTTTGCATCCAGTCACCGACCAGTGCAAGTGTGTCGGCAAATTCAGGCTGTATCTTTCCATTTGGCATCGGGCCGATGTTTAGTAAAAAGTTGGCATTATGCCCCGCCGCGTTTACCAGGTATTGCACGATCTGTTTAACCGATTTGTAGCTCCGGTCGTTAATATTAAAACCCCAGCTGTTGTTAATGGTTTCGCAGGTTTCCAACGGCAGTTCCCCGATCCTTGATTTACCGCTGAAGCCGGTAGTATTGCCGCCGGGCAGGTCCTTTTCAAACATCTGGAAATCTTCGCCATCCTTAACCGCCTCATGGTGGTTATTACCAATAATCACCGCCGGGTTTAGCTTGTGGATCAAACCATAAATTTCATCAAGGTGCCAGTTTGCGTTGGTGCGTTCCCAATAGCCATCAAACCAAATGCCTTTTACAGCTGGGTATTTGGTGATCAGTTCAGTAAGCTGGTCTTTCATAAATTTGATATAGCTATCCCAATCCCCATTAGCAGGCGCGCCGTTGACAATAGGGCTGCCAAAAGCATAATCAGCCCTCCCCCAATCAAGCAGCGAATAATAAAAATGCAGTTCAATGCCTTCTTTCTGGCATTCCTGCGCCAACTCCATCAATGGGTCCTTGTGATAAGGTGTAGCGTCAACAATATTGTAAGGGGACGCTTTGGTGCCGAACATGCTGAACCCGTCATGATGCCGCGAGGTAATGGTGATATATTTCATCCCTGCCCTTTTTGCAAACTGCACCCATTCTTTTGCATTAAAACTTTGCGGGTTAAAAAAATCAGCGAGGCGCTTGTAGTTATTATAAGGTATATTTCTGTCGTGCATTACCCATTCGCCTGCCCCCATTTCGCTATAAATTCCCCAATGAATAAACAGCCCGAACTTCATATCCTGGAAATGTTGCCTTGTTTCTAAATTATCGGCAGTAGGCGTATAAGTTGTTTGCGCGTTTGCAATCGCGCAATACAGCAACAAGGCAATCAGGGTTAGCTTTTTTGTCATGATTTTTTAATTTCGGATGTCGGAATTTCGTCCCGATAGCTATCGGGATCGGATTTATAAAATTGCAAGTTATAAATCAAATTGTTTAGTGACACAATAACATTGAATTTTAATTGCTTTTTTCAATGGATGAGAGGAGTTTGACTGTAGATTAGTAAAATCAACACTTGTAAACTTTTCATGAGCATAACAGATCAGGATATCGCCAAAGCAAATAATAAATTGAAGCATGCTAAACTGAATTGGAAATTGCAGGGTGATGGCGAAATTTTTAAAACTCACTCAAGCATATTACAGCCGGTTATCTACGAGGGTATTAAAGCAATGCTTAAAATACCCGTCGCTGATGAAGAACGCCGTGGTTCGCTTTTAATGGTTTGCTGGGATGGCAATGGGTCAGCTAAGATATTTCGGCATGATGAAAATGCATTACTAATGGAAAGGGCCGTTGGCACCCGGTCGCTCAAACAGATGGTTATCAATGGCAACGAGGATGAGGCAAATAAAATTATTTGTGGTGTAGCCGCAAAACTACACGCCACAAAATGCGAAGCTGTTAAGGAGCTTATACCACTGCCAATTTGGTTCAATGCCCTTGAACCAGCGGCGGGTCAGTATGGTGGCATATTGGTTGAGTGTAGCAGGATTGCAAATCAATTACTAAGCGATCCTATTGAAACAGTTGTGTTGCATGGCGATATTCATTACGAAAACATACTTGATTCGGGCACAAGGGGCTGGGTCGCTATTGATCCTAAGGGCCTGGTTGGCGAAAGGGGTTTTGATTTTGCAAACATATTTTGCAATCCAGATATTAAAACCGCAACGTCGCCGGGCAGGTTATCAAGGCAAGTGAAGCTAATAGCCAAAGAAGCCAACCTGGATGCCAAACGGCTGTTAAACTGGATAATAGCCTGGACCGGACTTTCAGCGGCCTGGGCGCTCTATGATAGAGAAGATACAGGCCTGCAAATGAGCGTCGCTGAGATTGCTCTAAAGGAACTGAATAATTTCTAAGAATTTTAAAATCCGAAATCCGAAATTCAGTTGTTCAAAGTAATAAACCCGCCATCAATCGGGTAATCGCAGCCGGTTATAAATCCTGCTTCATTTGAACATAGATAAAGGGCAAGCGCAGCTACTTCCTCCGAGGTCCCCATGCGACCAATGGGTTGGGTCTTTGATAATTTTTCAAATATTTCTTCTTCCTGGCCTGCATAGTTTTTGGCGATAAACCCGTCAACAAAAGGGGTGTGTATCCTTGCCGGCGAGATGCTGTTGCAGCGGATATTATCATGCAAGTAGTCACGCGCTACGGATAAAGTCATGGCATGGATGGCGCCCTTACTGGTAGAGTAAGCAAAACGATCGGTAATACCCACGTGCGCAGCTACAGATGCCGTATTTAAGATCACACCTCCGTTATCGGCTTTCATTAAAGGTATAGCTGCGAACAGACAATTGTAAACCCCTTTAATGTTGACATTATATATCCGGTCGAAATCGGCTTCACTTGTATTGTCGGCCCTGCCAATATGGGCAATACCGGCGTTATTTATTAAAATATCGATCTTGCCTATCTTACCAAAAGTATCTACAACCTCCTGCTGCTTGCTTACGTCACAGGTATAGTTAAATGCTTTTCCATCGCCCTTTGTTATTTCATTGACTGTATCGGTTGCCGCTTCGGAATTTAACTCAATAATGTGTACAACCGCGCCCTGCTTTGCGAAAAGGATTGACATAGCCTTACCTATTCCGCTGCCGCCACCTGTTATTATTACTGATTTATTGGTTAGTTTAAACATATCAAATCTACAAGGATATCCCTCTTTTCCACGGTATCCAGTCATCCTGCCCCAATTGAACGGCTTTCGGCTCGATCTCGCCGCTGGCTACCTGTATTACATAATCGAGTATGCGCTCCCCTGCCTGCTGGATGGTCTCTTCCCCTTCTATAATAGTACCGCAATTGATGTCGATAATATCGGGCATTTTAATTGCTGTGGCCGTGTTGGTTGATAATTTTATAACAGGTGTTACCGGGTTGCCGGTAGGCGTGCCCAGGCCTGTGGTAAATAAAACGATATTTGCCCCAGCGCCAACTTCGGCAGTGGTGCTTTCCACATCGCTGCCGGGCGTGCAAAGCAGGTTTAAGCCGCTTTTGCTTATCTTTCCCGGATAATCAAGCACATCGGTAACCGGTGATGTGCCACCCTTTTTTGCTGCGCCAGCTGATTTTATAGCATCAGTAATTAAGCCATCCCTGATATTTCCTGGTGAAGGGTTAGCATAAAACCCCGAGCCATCTGCCACCGCACGGGTATTATAAGCGGTCATTAGCTGCATATAATGATTTGCCTTTTCCTCATCCACACAGCGGTCGCTCAATTCCTGCTCAACACCGCAAAGTTCAGGGAATTCTGAAAGAATAACAGAACCACCCAATGAAACCAGTAGATCGGACACATAGCCCAATGCAGGATTTGCAGAGATGCCTGAAAAGCCATCAGAGCCGCCGCATTCCAACCCAATACATAATTTTGACAGCGGCGCAGGCTCACGTTGGGATCGGTTAGCTTGCACGAGGCCGGCAAAAGTTTGTTTTAAAGCCTGCTGCATCAAATCAGTTTCGGTGCCTACTTTTTGTTGTTCCAATATAACTAATGGTTTGCTAAAATTGGCATCACGCAACTTTATCTCCTGCTGCAAAATGCTCACCTGGGCATTCTGACAACCCAAGCTTAATATCGTTGCCCCTGCCACGTTTGGATGGGTGACATAGCCCGCTATTAACCCGCATAAAGTTTGTGCATCCGAGCGGGTGCATCCGCAGCCCATTTCGTGTGTGAGGAATTTTATACCATCAACGTTTTTGAACAGCCTTTTCGAATGGGCTTTATCTTCACTTGCATGTATATCGGTACTTAATATCTCCTCAACAGATTTACCCGCCTGGTAAAGGCCGATCAACTGTTCAACATCGCCATCGTAGCTTTTTGCCTTTTTATAGCCAAGCTTATCTGATAATGCTTCTTTTAATACATTAATATTGCGGTTTTCGCAAAAAACCAATGGAACTACGATCCAGTAATTTCCTGTACCAACCGAGCCGTCGGCACGGTGATAACCCATAAAGGTTTTGCCTCCAAATTTTGTAGTATCCGGCTTATGCCAGTCCAGTTTCCGCTTGCCCAAATGAAATTCCCCTGATGCATGGCTCACCGTTTGTGTGCTTATCGGACCACCTTTGGGGATATGCTGTGTTGCCTTACCTACCAGCACGCCGTACATAAATATTTTGTCACCGGGCTGCAGTTCAGTCAGGCTAAATTTATGTTTTGCGGCGATCCGGTCGGTCAGGGCAAATGTTTCACCCTCAAAACTTATTTCTGTTCCCTGCTCCAGGTTTTGCAGGGCAACCAAAGCATTATCGTGCGAGTGTATCCTTAAAAATTTCTCTCTCTGTAATGACATGTGTATTCGTTATAAAAATATTATTGAAGGGTAAGTTCAACAACGGGTATTTCATATTCAGGCTTTTTAACCGGAAGGGTCAATTCAAGGTCTCCCTTATCGGATGTTGATGGCGTATAAATGAGTTCCGAGTGGTCGTTTAAAAACTGCGCGTATTTAATTTTTCCACTGTAGCCCGGCAAAAGCAGTTTGCCATCCTTCGGGTAACTGAAGAGGTGGATGTATAACCGGCCCGTTGCTTTGTTATAAGTGAGTTTTTCGCCATCGGGTATTTTATAAGTGGCCGGCGCGTAGGTGCAATCATAAACAGCTTTGCTGTTGGCGTGCATCCAATAGCCAAGGCTATCCAATGCCCTTGTAGCCCTGTAGTCAAATTCGCCGCGAGCGGTTGGGCCCACATTTAGTATCAGGTTGCCGCCGTTGCTTACCGAAGTAATCAACAGGTCGAGCAATTGGCGGTGGGTTTTCCAGCTATATTCGTCCCTGTAGTATCCCCATGAACCGGAAAAGGTTTGGCAGGTTTCCCATGTTTTACCACGGTATTTAGCCAATTCGGCCGTACTTACCTGCTCAGGTGTTTCAAAATCGCCGCCATCTTTATATTCAGTAAGCCCAAGCCTGTTATTAACAATAATGCCGGGCTGCAATTTCCTCACCAGTTTCAGCAATTCAACCGACCCCCAGTCATCTTCTCCTTTTCCGCGTTTTGCACCTTTGTCCCACGACCAATCCAGCCACAGCACATCGATTTTACCATAGTTGGTTAACAACTCGGTGATCTGGTTACGCATGTATTGCCTGTACTTAGCCATATCGCGCCCCTTGTTTAAACGTTTATAGTTTGCTTCACTGGTATCCACCTGCACCAGCGGGTGCACATCATCCATGGTATAGTCCGGGTGGTGCCAGTCGAGCAATGAGTAATAAAACCCGACCTTTAAGCCTTGCGCCCTGAAAGCATTTACATATTCGCGCACCAAATCACGTTTGGCGTGGGTATTAGTAGCCTTATAATCGGTGTATTTCGAATCAAATAAACAAAAGCCTTCATGATGCTTGGTAGTAAGCACCGCATATTTCATACCGGCCGCTTTTGCCTGCCTGGCCCATTTATTGGGATCGAACAAATCTGGGTTAAACTGGTCGAAATACTTTTGGTATTGTTCGTTGGTCATGTGCTCATTGTGTTTAACCCACTCGTGCCTGGCAGCGCCCGAATAAAGCCCCCAATGGATAAACATCCCGAAACGGCTGTCTGTCCACCATTCCATGCGCTTTTCTTTTTGGGCATCTGTTTCGGTGCCTATCCTTTTTTGAGCAAATACGGGTGCGAGTGTCAACGATGCAAACACAAGCAGTAATTGTACTTTTTTTAGCATGATTTATTTAGTTGGCGTTCAGTTACAATTGGAATATTTTATCCATTAATACCCACTTTTCACCTTTCATAGCATTTTTTAGCGGCTGTTGGTAGTTCCACATCAGGGTTTCCCATTCCTGCACTTTAGGGTTGGCCGCATCCATCTCCGTTTTCTTTTCAAAGCTAAAACTTTCATCGGTTTCCATGATCATAAATAAACGGGTATCGTAACGATATATTTCCATATTGGTGATGCCAGAATCTATAATGCTTTTACGAATTTCGGGCCAGATAGCTGTATGGTACTTTTCGTATTCGGCAATTAAGGCGGTATCGTCTTTCAGGTCGAGCGTTAAACAATATTTGGGCATGGCAGGTTATTTATAACAACGAAGGAGCAATGGTATGAAAATTTATAACGAATTAAAAGTATAAATAATCCATCAAAAATACCGGGTATTTCTGCGTTGCCGGACTAAATCATTAATTGATAAAATAACAGTTAAATTTTAGATATAATGTTGTCATTGGCCAACATTAACCTATATAATTGTACTTAATGTTGGTTTTTGACAACATTAAGTGTAAATAAATTTTTAAATCCAAAATTTAATTGTAAATTTGTTGGCAAAAACAAGCATTAACCCATAAATTAGTATTTAATGATGGAAAATGGCAACATTAACTGGTATTCGATAAGTGACAATGCCTTATTGAATGTGATCGGGCAATTTATACAGGATACACGCCTGCAGCAAAATAAATCGCAACTACAAACTGCCGTCGCCGCCGGGATAGACCGCTCGACCCTGAGCCAGATAGAAAACGGCAATGGAGGCTCCATATTAACACTCATACAAATTTTAAGGGTATTAGGGCAACTGGAAGTTTTAAAAGCTTTTGAAGTTGAAAGAAAAATTAGCCCCATACAATTAGCTAAGCTGGAGCAAAACAGACGGAGACGGGCGCGCAGTACCGGTAAGCCGGGCGAAAAACCCGATCTTAAATCAAACTGGTAATGATCACAACGGCGTTTATTCATTTGTGGGGCCAGCGTGTGGGGGCTGTGGCCTGGAACGTAGAGACCGGGGTTGCGGATTTTGAATTTGAACCTGCGTTTACCCGCGGGGGACTGGATGTTGCACCCATCAAAATGCCCGTAAGCGGTGCTGCGGGGAAAATATTCTCTTTTAATGATTTGCGCGATAACAGCACTTTTAAGGGCTTGCCGGGTTTGTTAGCAGACGTTTTGCCCGACAGGTTTGGCAACACCCTGATCAATACCTGGCTGGCGCAAACCGGCCGCCCGCAAAACAGCATGAACCCTGTAGAAATGCTTTGCTTTATAGGGAAGCGTGGAATAGGCGCGCTGGAATTTGAACCGGCTGTACCAAACGTAAAAGATACCGCAACAAAAATTGAGATGGACAGCCTGGTTTCTATAGCCGGAACCATATTAACGGGCCGGCAAAACTTCAGCGCAAACCTCCCTGAAAACGAGGAAAAGGCGCTGATGGATATTTTAAAGATCGGGACGTCAGCGGGTGGCGCAAGGGCGAAGGCGCTTATTGCTTACAATGAAAAAACGGGTGAAGTACGGAGCGGGCAGGCTGATGCACCGAATGGCTTTACACAATGGCTTATCAAATTAGATGGGGTGCATGATGCGCAGTTTGGCAGTTCAAGGGGATATGGAAGGGTGGAAATGGCTTATCACCTGATGGCGGTGGATTGTGAAATAGAAATGACGGAATGCCGCTTATTGGAAGAAAATGGCCGGGCACATTTTATGACGCAACGTTTTGATCGTACGCCCGGCAACGGCAAACTGCACATGCAAAGCTTTTGCGCCATGCAGCATTTTGATTTTAACGATGTAAGCGCTTACAGTTATGAACAACTGTTCCAAACGATGCGCATCCTTCGCCTTGATTACCCGCAGGCCGAGCAAATGTACCGCAGGATGGTGTTTAATGTTCTGGCCCGTAACTGCGACGATCATACCAAAAACTTTGCGTTTATAATGGATAAAACCGGGCAATGGAAAATTTCACCGGCTTTTGACGTTTGCCATGCCTACCGCCCCGACAGCCCCTGGGTAAGCCGGCAATCATTGTCGGTAAATGGAAAAAGGGAAGGAATTACCCGTGCCGACCTGCTGGAAGTAGCCCGGCAGATGAATGTAAAAAAAGCTGCTGATATTGTTGACCAGGTGCTGGCAGCCTTGCAAAAGTGGCCTGATCATGCCGCCAGCTGCCATGTGGATATGGCATTACAGAAAGCTATCGGGAAGACATTTTTGGTTGTTTAATTCTTTGGGACAGGCTTAGGTACGCCTAAAAATTCTCACCCAAATTAACGAAAAGGCCGTGTGAACCATAAATGCCGTAAGCGTAGTCAATGCAAACATTGGTGTTGGAGTGTTTATTAACTTTTATCCTGATACCCGCTCCCGCTGCGGGGGCTATTTTTACAAACCTATTGGACGGAAATTCGGAAAAACTTTCAGCATTTGTAAAAACAGCCCCACCCACTAAGCCATTTTTTGTGATGCCAAAACGATATTCTCCTTCTAAATAAAGTTCATTTTTGCCCCTGAACCTTTGCTCAGCATATCCCCTGCCACTGTTATTGTAAATGT
>Ga0206794_1098_pt1 | contig 21794 bp, 19 predicted proteins | sample Alteio_BWOrgCont_70_FD_152877 | JGI IMG/M metagenome (GOLD analysis project Ga0206794, IMG submission 152877) | Enriched cells from forest soil in Barre Woods Harvard Forest LTER site, Petersham, Massachusetts, United States -... | ecosystem: Environmental > Terrestrial > Soil > Temperate forest >...
CGGAGATCCCACCAAAAAAATCTGTAAATTCTCTATACCGCCATAGCCAGGTGACTGCAGCATTGTGGCCACTCCGCAGCCAGATGCATGGCCGGAGACCGGGAGAAAACCAGCGCAAGTCGGATCACGGAGGTCATATGGATCGCAGGACTTTTCTGAAGAGCAGCGCAATACTGGCCGGCGTCGCCGTCTGCGGCACGGGGCACGGAAGGGCCCAGTACGCTCGGGCAAGGGGGCCGCTGCGCGCAAACCCGGCAAATCCACGCTATTTCTTCGATGACAGTGGGCGCGCGGTGTTTCTCACGGGATCGCATACGTGGGCCAACCTTCAGGATTCGGGGTTGGCCCCTGTCCCGATCTTCGACTGGCAATCGTACCTGAACATGATGCAGGCGCATAACCATAACTTCATGCGCCTGTGGGGATGGCAGCAATCGGCGTGGGCCCCCTGGACGCCGGACAAAGTCCTTTGGGAGCCGACGCTGTTTGTGCGGACAGGCCCGGGGCTGGCTCTTGACGGGGGACCAAAGTTCGACCTCTCAAAATTCAATCCGGACTATTTTGCGCGCATGAAGCAGCGGCTGACAGAGTGCCGCGACCGCGATATCTACTGCGCAGTGCAGTTGTTCCAGGGCTTCAGCATGAACAAGCCGCACGCGTGCGGAGTGGAGACCTGGTCGGGACACCCATATAATGCAGCGAACAACATCAACAGCGTGGACGGAGACAAGAACGGCGACAAGGAACTTGATTACGACGATCCCGCGATTCGCGCGCAGCAGACAGCCTATATGCAGAAGGTCGTCGATACCACTGCCGGTCTGGAAAACGTGCTCTACGAAGTCTGCAACGAGGGCGGCAACAAGGAGTGGGACTGGTGGGTGGTCAACACGGTTCATCGACTGGAAAAGCAGAATGGATCGCCTCACCCCGTAGGCCTGACCGGCGAGGGCAGCGAGAGCGTGGAGGAGATGCTGGCCAGCCCGGCCGACTGGATCTCTCCGGGCGGGCAGAAATTCAAGATTGATCCGCCGGCATGGAATAAGTCCAAGGTGAGCGTGAGCGACACTGATCACCTGTGGGGACACGGCGGCACCGTCGCTTGGGCATGGAAAAGCTTCACACGCGGGCACAACACGCTGCTGATGGATGCGTGGGTGCCAATCGCGGGCGCGCCATGCCCGGAGGTGAACTGGGGCCCTCGCGCTGGGTATCCTCTGCGTAATCTAAACCGCCCCGACGACCCCACGTGGGAACCTGTCCGTCGCGCTCTCGGCAACACGCGACTATACGCGGAGCGCATGGACCTAGTATCTGCGCGGCCGTTGCCGGAGCTTTCATCCAGCGGATATTGTCTTGCAAATCCGGAGCGCGAATTCGTGGTGTACTTGCCCGAAGGAGACTCCGCTACGGTTGATCTGACGCGTGTGAAAGGAATGGTGCGCGCGGAGTGGGTGCAACCGGTGGAAGGATCCGTGGTGCCAGGCGGCACCGTCGCTGGAGGCAAGTCGACGCGATTCGACGTGCCATTTGTAGGGCCGGCCACGCTGTATCTTCTGCGGGAATAATCCTAATACTCACTTGGGCAAGGCACAAATCTTTCTGTGGCGGTGTTTCTCGTTCGACAGTTCCTTGGATCCTTTGCCGACAAGATCACTAACCCGGATGCGATCAGAAGTGAATAGATCGGAGCGAAATTGATTGCCTGTTTTTCTTGTCTCCGACCGCATTGGTGTCGATCGCAGAAAAGGTGTTCTTAGAGATTCCCGCCAAGAAGGGTCGCACATCACCGCAGCCTGCCAATAGAGTTCTTGGGCCTGTTCGAAGGCGTAGAGAGAATTGGATCGCGCGTAGTGATCGGCCTCATGCAAGAGCGCGACTACCGGAAATCGCTTGGTAGGGAGCAAAACGATCTTGCGCTGAACATTATCCTTAAGTTGCCGGTACAGTTCGGTTACTACTGCGTAGTACACGTGTTCCAAAAGGTCTTCGTATCCCCTTTGATCCATAAGCGTTGGTCTGATGCACGCACAGTCTTCCGATCGACCTAAGCCATTGTTTGGAAGCCGACACTTGTCGGGACGATTCCCGCTTGCGTTGACGGCGGCAGCCCTGGTCCGAAGGAAGCATTGATATCATTCCTATTTGTTGGCGTTACGGACTTGGATCCCATCTTGGGTCCGTTTGAATTCGTAAAATGAACCTCGCATCCGAGTACTTCCGCGAACGCGCCTCCCGTGACATGGCAACGGGGCCTCGCCGCTGTTTTCATCGTGGTCCCCAAGGAAACCCCCAAAACTGGATCGTAACCCCCATCTTCTGACTGGGATATCTCCCGCACACGTTCGATCTGCGAGCTTGAACGCGGCGGGCCGGCTGACTGGAACGAATGGTGTTGATCACGGATCGGGTCAGCGCCGGGATCCGTAGTCGTTCATACCACGAAAACAGTTCCGGTTGGCTGAACATGGCTGGCCTACCTGATACATCCGCTTGTTGCGGAAGGTGTAGAGCCTGCTTTCTGTCTCGGCTTGCCGCAGCGTAGTCGTTAGCGGCGCGGTTTCGGCGGCGTGCCTTGCTTGAGTGCCCGCACGTAGCGCACGCCTGCATCATTAATCAAGTCTTGCAGGAGCCGTCCATTGCGAACCGCAGAACGAACCTCAGGCACCAGATCGTCTGGAATGTAGACAGAGAATCTCCGGCCCCGGTGCCGACCGTAAAGTGCGTAGCTGCTGTGACCTCGTCAAGCCTTGCAAGCCTCGCAGTTCTCCGAATACACGGACTTTTTCGCAGCGACAGAGAGCCTGTTGCGACAGGCCAGAACATCTGGACGGAATCGAAGAATTGGTTTTGGAGGCCACTGATCTCACGGCCGTTCATCGTATGTGTGTACTACTACACATAAACGCAACATAACACAAGTGACTTCTGCGTAAGGATGCGCTCGTCCGTAGGAGAATCCGATAATCTCTCCCTGCCGCGTCCCTATTGAACTCGCAACAAATCTACGTCTTTTTTCGAACTTGCGGCAAACGTATGCTTCCGACGCGATTCAAAGGGGGACAGCCGAATTCTGTAAATGAGGGAGATCGGCCAGGCGTGACGGCGGACTTATGGTTTCGAACCGGCAAATCTCTTGGTGAAGTGACATCGACTGTCAGTTCACCCATCGTTTTGCCGAATGAGAAGGATAGTGTCGCCGCGAACCACTGAGAACGCGAAACCTGATCCAACACTGCGCGCTGCGCGTTGGGATCGTCATTATTCCACGTACACGAGCACAGGTAACGATGCCACTCCATTTGCGACGACTTCGAGCCGGCTCACCCCCGCTTCCTGGCTTGCGGGCACTTCGAAGTGGGTTGAAAGCGGTTCCTCCGATGCTACGGCCATGCTGTGATCATGCGTCCGGCTGTAGAACACATGACCAGTTAAAACTTTGTAATCCTGACGATCGGATAGTTGGTCGCCGTCTGAACATCGTCGCCATAAGCGGCCCCTGCGAAATGCCGTTAAAGTTGACGCCGGAGATCAGATAACTTGAACCTCTCTGAACCACGCGGGGAGCATGTAAGATCCTCGGAGCCCATTCGGGTCGACTCGAGGGTGGCTGTGGCGTGCAGATTTCGATATTGTTCGAGAAATCGGTCAGCAGAATCTGCCCCATCGGCAAAACGAGCATGTTGCCGTAATACGAGGAGTCGATCGAGGCATTGGGAGGACTGGCGATTGGATCCAAGACCTTTCCAGTCCATTCAAAGAACTGCGACGGGTATGGAACACGTTTAGACTCGCCATCAGAAGTACTCTACCGTTCGGTTCCATTGCTGCCGGCCCGTCGGCGTCGCCGTAATTACCAGGGAATACCGGGCCTGCAGTCCAAGTTCGTTTGTGGCTGTCATACACCGCACCCAACCTTCGCCCGGCCATACGTCTGCGATTCCCTACTTGAGGCGCACGCCCAGCCACCGGCCGTTCCAAAACCAACGGGTTGGGGAACAACAAACGTGTTTCGTAGACTGAATGATTCAGGGAAATTGCTTGACATGCTTCGCAGCAATGGCTGAATTTCCATCCATCAATCTTGATAAACGAGTCACAGCTTCGTCTCGAAACGCGGACAGATCCTGCTCACTTTTCTCAAGGTCGGCATAGCCAATCTCGCGCATTTCTCGTGAATCGATAACTTCGAGATTCAAGCGCACTGTTCCCCAATCCCAGGTGATGTGACCCTTTATTACGACGGTTGCGCCGAACTCGCGAAGAGCTGTCCCAGGATCATTGACCTTCCGGCGCCGAATCTCACTGGGAGGGACAACCCAGAGCGTTTTATCTGGGTCCAGATTAGATAGTCCTCCGGCCAGAGACTCCATCAGTCCATCCGCCAGTATGGACGCGTCCCGGTTGTTTTCTGCAATATCGAATGGAAGAACGGCGACATGCTTTTCATGAATCGCCCGATGAAGGTGTTCGGCATCCTGACGTAGCGTCGGAATGAACCAAGGGTATACCATGATTAAAGCCGATCCAGCGACTGCTAAGAGAAAACCCGGCCACTTTTTTTGTAGAACGCGGGCGCCAAGCGTATTCCCGTTAAGGGCACGAACCAGTTCATCTGCAGATTGGTAGCGTTGAATCGCGTCATATTTGAGGCACGTCCTAATAGCGACTTCCCACCTGCGTGGCACCTCATGCGTAACAGAAGATGCCGGGGCGAGTTTCTTTCCGCGAAGAACCGCAGCACCCAGGGGATTGGATGAAGCGAACGGATGTTTTCCGGTTGCTAACTCGTATAGGATAATGCCCATCGAATATATGTCGGAAGCTGCAGTAGCACCTCTGCCCTCGAGTTGTTCCGGAGCCATGTTTTCGGGCGTGCCCTCCACCGCACCTGAAATAGTCAGCACAGTATCGGATCCCGGACTCGATTGTGGCAGCTGATGAGCCAACCCAAAGTCCATAAGTACAGCCCGCTGCGCGCCGTCCCGGTTGACGAGCATGATGTTGCGGCTCTTGAGGTCGCGATGAATAATGCCGGCTTTGTGCATTGCGGCCAAGCCGGCGCAGATATCCATCGCGATGGCATGTGCGTCCTGCCAAGGTAGCCGACCTTCTTCCAACTTATCCGCCAACGTGATTCCCTCGAGCAATTCCATCGTGAGGAAAGCACCTTCGACAAGGCCTTCCTTGTCCCTTACTAGAAAGAACTCATGAATGCGACAGATATTGGGCCCGCTTAGGCATCTGGCAAGCTGGACTTCCCTCTTGAATCTCGCCAGGATTGTCTTGTTTCCAGCAATCTCGGGACGGATCATCTTCAGCGCCACTGTGTGGCTTAGCTCCCTATCCACCGCCTCATACACGTCTCCCATTCCACCGCTGCCAAGCAGGCGGACAATTTCGAACCTCTCCAGTATCAGATCGCCAGAAGTAAGAATGGGAGGAACTGCGGACATGACCAATCTCTTGATCTCCGACGAGAAGATTGCAGTTATGGGGGACTGGGCTTCATGTGCCTCCATCATGGCAAGCAACTCTATTCTCAATTCCATGTCATCCCCGCAGGCGTCTTCGACAAAGGTTCTACGCTCTTCTCTGGGTCTCTCCAGGGCCTCGTTGAATACCGTCTTGAAACGTTCCCAGAGTTCAAGAGTCATTGCATCCTCAAGGTTGTCCAACCACCCAAGAGATGTCCGAACATTCACATGTGCCCATTTAAGCGTCAGGCTGGAGTGAGAATCGCGATGTACCTCGACCCCAAACATAGGGCGTGAGTCAGCGACTTGCCCGTTCCAGCCGACCTCTGGACCAGGAAGGTTTACCCGGGCTCATTGCTATTTACGGCTGCTTTTCCTTACAGACAGCTAAATCCGCGTCGCCACCGTGAATTCCCACGAGCGGCTCTGCACTGGCGGCAGTACTAACTACCGACTGTTGGAAAGACTGCGTAAGATCGCCGTTGCTTTGAAGTGTTTTGAGGGGAAACGCTTGATGATTCTCGCTTATCCCGAAAAGTCGCCAGAAGGAGCTGGCCAATGCCGCAAAAAGTGCCACTAACAAGATGTTCCCAGAAGTACCTCGTGCTTCATGGTGTCTACTGGTCCTCCGGCTTTATGGGAAGCCTTCACTTAGTTATGCGCGTGATAGAAAAACATTTCACACATGAGTGACCTGACCTGGCCAAACACACGTAGAAGAATCGAGAGTAAAGGCGAGGTAAGTCACAGGCAAGAGTCAAGTCTCGATTCAGAAGCCAATGATGGTTCAGAAAAGAAGCCTTGAGGCAGAATTAAACTCTTGAACTGAACCTGACTCTATTCCTTCGCGACCCGGACAACTCAGTCCCCCGACTCTTCGAAATGGTCGTCATCGAAAACTCCTTCGACCGGAGATGGTAGCTTTCCCGGCGGCACAACCGATGTCGGCAGAACAATGGTGCTCTCCTTTGTCGCCGGAAGGATCGAAGCAGAAACTCCTGCAGCCAGAGTTGGTCGCCGTTTGACGCGACCAGCCCCTCGCGGTACTTCGTTGCCAAAGGCCAGGGTAGTTTTACGTCGATCCGGACGAACTGTTCATGGGCGGGGATAGGGAGTAAAGGTGGATACACACTGCGAGTGGAGCGGGCGAATTCGATCACCGGCATCTGATCCACCCCGATCTACGGGTTAGCGAAAGAACCTGTAGATCGTCCTCCGGGCTGCCCGGCAGCGATGTTCTCGGAATCCAATGTGGCCCGCAGCCGACTTAGCTCGTTCTGTGCCAAGCCGGCGATCTGCCCTTGCCGACAAAGCTGCATCTGTTGAAAGCCAGCGAGAGCGGCGAGCAAGACCGAGGCTGCCACCACAATCAAGGTGGTCTGCTTCCAGGAAAGCGCAGCGCGAACCCTGCCATGCAAAGCAAACTTCCGACCCACGGAAGGCTGCTCAGACGGCTTCCGCGGATACTCTATTAGCGCGGCCGAGTCTTTGCCTGCGTTCGTTCCCGGACCGGCGCGACCAACTTCGTTGTTGAGGCTTCAGGATCGCACGAGGGCTAGGTTGGTGGTACGGGCAGGTGCATGAGAACGCGAGGAGTATCACTCGGGGCAGGGATGCGCATCTCGGATTCCGCACCATCCCCGGTTGAACTCCTGAGTTGGACGGTCTCGGCGAATCGACAGACTGGGTGAAAAATCGCTGCGATTTTGCTTGCTTCGACCGGGAGATGCGCTCATCATTTTACTCACACCCGATGTCCTCATTGAGTACAGGCTTAGGCTTGCTCAATACCTGACGGGCGAACTTCAGTTTTTGACTGAAATACTTCGGGCATAATCCGCATGTTGAATTAGAGGGCAGCACCGGTATCGACCGGGCCGCCAATCCCGGAGGGTTGGTATGCCCCACTTTCCTCACCGGTGGAGAAGCCTCGGAAACACCCTTACGCCCACTCCGAGCGCGATTCTCTGGAGGTTCAACAGGCCCAGGCCGTCAAAAGGAGGCGACCAGGCATCATCCCGCAAAGATCTTTTGCGTTTGAAGGGAGAAACCGATGGGCACATCAAATGGCGGGGAAAGCCCCTCTGCAGTGGTTCCGGCCGACTGGACGATCATGCTATACATCGCGGCAGATAGCACCCTGGCGAACTTTGCCGTGGAGTCGCTCAAGCAGCTGAATGAGTCCGCACGGAAACCTGCCGAGCCAGATGACAAAGCAGATGTGGTTGTTGCCGCACAGTTTTCCATCGATGCTCCTGGCGGACAGGAGATACAGCGATACGTCTTCAAGAACGGCGGTAAAAAAAGTCTCAAAGCCAATACAAGAAAACCTCTGGATGCGCGTGACAAACCTTTGCTGTCGGAACGGGAGGCCCTTGAGAGTTTCCTGGAGTGGGGGTACAACGATCCGGATTTGCAGAGCGACCATTATGCTCTCATCCTCTGGTCACACGGGCCAGAACTCTTTCTTCAACCTCCTCCGGGCGGTAACGCCAGCGACTCCGCCAGCCTTTACCTCACCCCCGAGGATTTGCGCGACGCACTCGTCAAGTTCAACAAGCTTCGCACCAACAATCCCAAGCTTGAAATCGTCGGTTTCGACGCCTGCTCCATGAGCATGTTCGAGCTCGCCTACGAGATAAAGGACCTGGCTAAGTTAATGATTGCGTCGCAGGAGGAAGTCCCCGATGCAAGTTTCCCCTATAACGACTTGGTAAAGCTTTTCCGGCAACAAGGCAAGGACTTGGGTTTACTTCTGGATACGCTGGATGCCAAAAAAGGTGTAAGCGATCCGGAGTCGACTCCATTAGAAGGCGTAACAAAAGACGCTCTAGTGACGTCTCTCCAAAGTGAACATCCAAGTCTCCTAAACGGTGTACGAGACTATCTCAATGCTTACCAGGATTACGTCGTTGGCAAACCCACTGGAATGAATCCGGTCACGCTCTCTGTGCTCAACCTTACCGAGAGTAATGGGCTGAAGGATGCGGTGCGTGGCCTTGCGTGTGCGCTCCTGAAGGCAAAGAATTACCCAGAATTACCGCATCGGCTTATCCAGGCCCGCAAGAATTCGCAAGACTATGCCGGTGGTCTGTACGTTGATCTTCATGACTTCTGCACGAAACTCTCGGAACAACTTGATAAGGCGAAGGGGCTCGATAAGGCTAAGGGGCCTGACAAGTGGAAGGGTATCAAGGAGGCATGTCGGGAAGTGCAGCGCTTGCTGAAGTCCCTTCCAGTTCCGTTCACCACTACTCCGGCTTCGCCCGACTTGCCTCCAGTTTCGCTCGATTCCCCTCCAGCTTCGCGCACCCCCGCTCCAACTTCGTTCATCCTGATAAATGGCGCGGTGACCCAGACGGGCAAGCCTTTGCTTAATCAGGAAAACACCACATCAAATCACGGGATCTCGATTTATCTCCCCTATCTCACTGATCAACAATTCGACGACAAGGTGAACAGGCCGCTGGTGAAGGGCGGACGAGGAACAAACGGGGGCAAGGGAATTCCTAATGCTCTAAATGCAGCCGCCGGCGAATATCTGATGAGCACTCTCCAGAGCCTCATTCTTACGACGGAAAGCTACTACGGTGATCTGAAGTTGTCCGCAGATACAACGTGGTATTCCTTTATCACCGATCAGTGGACGAAAGCCATCAAAGACACGGACCCCAACCCTGACTTCCGTTACTCGGCCCGGCAAATTGATATCAACCTCCGCCGCAAGCCCATCGACGTTGCGAAAGCTTGTAAGTAATCCGGGAACATTCGCCTGACGGCGGTTCACAGGGGCCGCACGAAATGAGCGATACAGGTTCACTTGGTCGAGTCACCCGCCTTGCAGGAGTCCTCGCTGCATTCGTACTGGCGGTGTGTGCGGGTGGCGTCGGACATAGCCAAGGAGAGCCCGTAACTCAGCAGACGGATGTTGCCCCAAAGACGACCCAACCGCAAGTGGAACACCCAGCGAGAGTGGTGAGCCCGGAGACGGAGTTTGAGGAAGCGCTGGCATTGCGCAAGAAGTTCACCGAGCGTGATTTTGAGAGCGCCCTTCGACTGCTTGGAGACAGCGCCCAGAGGTTCGCCTCTTCGGGGAATTTGCGCCAGGCGGCGGCTGCAAAACTCGAGGCGGGTGATGTGTATCTCATGATGAGCCGCTATCAACAGGCACTTGCCGCTTACCGCCAGGCGCTCACGATGTCTCAGGATCGCGCGGATCAGCAGTGTGCGGCGTTGAGCCGGATTGCCCGAACTTACGCCAACTTTGGACATGAACCAGTTATGGCGCAGCGTTACGCCGATCAAGGGGTGTCTGTTTGCATGACCATTCCCGATAAGAAAGCGCAAGGGGACGCTTTTGAGGCCCAGGGCGAGACGCGCTTCTGGTCGGGCAACTTAACAGATGCGAAGACCTCTTTTACGCAGGCGCGCGAACTTGCATCGCAAGCCGGGGATCTCGATGGGGAGAGGCTGGCTACGATGATGCTCTCTCATACCATCCGCGACCATCAGCAGGCTACGCAGTTGTTATGGTCCGCCCTCGAGGGCTTCGCTGAATCGGGTAATCAATACGACGCCGCGCGAGCCCACTTGAAACTGGCGTATCGTGCCAGTACGGAAGGGGACTTCGAGGCAGCGCGGTGTCACTGCGAGAGCGCTCTGCCGGTCTTCCAACGCATTGGGGACAAGGATGACGCGGCGATTGCGCTGAATACTCTTGGAATGGTTGACCAACAGGACGGGGATCTCGAACAGTCGTTAGAACACTATCGACGTGCTCGAAGTGACTTCGCGTCAGTGCAGGACGACCTGGGCGAGCTTGACTCAATCAGTGCGATGGCAGACATTCTATTGAGCCAACACCGGTACGGCGAGCTTGAGCCGCTGTACCTTCGAAAACTTCACCTGGCTCAATCGACCTCGAACAGCGCATTTCAGGCGTGGGCTCTTTTGGACCTGGCCGGCGTCTACGCCCGGCAGCACCGGTACACGAAAGCAGAAGAGACGTATCAACGAGGCCTGGCTCAGTATCGTTCCCTGGGGAAACTGGATGGCGAGAGCGACGCACTGGAGCGGATGGCAGCGCTCCAGGCCGAGCTAGGCAAATATCAGGCCGCCCTCCATTTGCTGGCAGAGGCTCAATCCTTAAGAGAGCGGTTAGGCGAGATCGAAGGTGTAGCCAAGGTCCAGTATTTGCGCGCGCGGCTCTACCTCAAGCTCAATGATTTGGAGCAGGCTCGCTCCGAGATTGAGAAGACCATCGCCATCATTGAATCGCAAAGACTGCGAATCGCGAAATTCGATTCTCGCGGACAATACTTCGCTTCGGTCCATGAATATTATTCGTTGTATATCCAGGTGCTGATGGCGTTGGATAAGAGCCAGCCTGATCAGAAATATGCACAACTTGCTTTTGAAGCCGTAGAAAGAAGCAAGGTGCGCTCTTTGCTGGACCTGCTCAGCAGCAGCCAACAGGTCATTCCCTGCGACAGGTTGCTGGCGGAAGATTTGAAATCTACTGGCTCGGATCAAGCGCCATCAGATACAAAGTCCCTGCCCGCTACGCATCCGGTGACCCTGAGTGGCATACAGGCAGAGATCGGAGATGCTAATACCGTCCTTCTGGAGTACGCGCTCGGTGAGGATCGGAGCTTTGCCTGGGTGCTCGACGGTGATAGTCTTACGGCCTTTGACATAGGATCTGTAGCCGACATCAGCAGCGGTGTTCGAATGTTCCGTAAAGCCCTGCTGCCGATCGAGGCCAAGGCCGATGAGGCGCCAACCGATTATTTGCGAAGACGTGCGGCAGCAAAGAGCACCTTGGCTCGCCAATCAAGAGAGTTGGCAAATCTTCTTGTCGGGCCGCTGCATCTTCCATCGCAGAAGCGATTGGTAATTGTGCCGGACGGCCCCTTGCAGTACCTTCCTTTCGCAGCCTTGTCTGTCGCGGAAAATGGACGTGCCGGTGTGCCGCTTGTGGAGTTGCACGAGCTGGTGATGCTGCCCTCCGCTTCAGCTCTTGTAGCGTTACGACGGGCGGCAGAAGGAAGGCCGCGACCGGCAGATGAACTCACGATCTTCGCCGATCCGGTATTCGAACCGCCCGGAAAGCCGATTCCGGCGGCTGTCGGCGGTTCGCCTGGATTTCCACGTTCACGGGAATTGACGAGAGCATTGCGCGATGTGCGGGACTCACAGTGGATTCCCAACCTACCGGGCTCGCGGAATGAAGCTCTCGCTATTCAGCAGATAGCCGGGCCCGCGCGCACACGGCTGGTCATGGGTTTTGACGCCAACCGTGAAGCGATCCTGGATGGCTCTATTGCGCGGGAACGGATCATTCATTTCGCAACTCATGGAATGATGGATACACGTCATCCAGAGATGTCCGGCCTCGTCCTTTCGATGTTCAACAAAAAAGGAGAATACCAGGACGGGTATCTTCGCCTGAGCGACGTCTACAACCTCAAACTATCTGCAGATCTTGTGGTCCTGAGTTCATGTGAATCTGCATTGGGAAAAGACCTTGGCTCCGAAGGAATCATGGGCTTGCCTCGGGCATTTCTCTACGCGGGCGCACGAAGGGTTATCGTCAGCCTTTGGAAGATTGACGACGATGCGACTGTGCCCTTAATGAAGATGTTCTATTCCCGGCTGCAGCGAGGCGAGGACCCCGCTCGGGCCCTGCGAGGCGCGCAACTCGATCTGCTCAAAAACACACAATTATCGGACCCGTATTATTGGGCAGGTTTCATATTGGAAGGAGATTACCGATAAGCGACGGAACACGTTGAGGAGCGTGTAAGATTTGAGTCCCATGGATATTCAGCCAAGCCCGGGAAAGCAACGATCTCTGACACAGGAGGGTTTTGCCTCATTTCTTCTCTGGCTATCACCCGATCCAGGACAGGCGGCCCGAGAATATCTGGACATCAGCAAGACGCTGATGAAGTTCTTCGTCAGGAAGGGCTGCGCGCACGCTGAAGAATTAACGGACCGCACTCTCGATCGCGTAGTCGGGATTGTGCACGATAAGCCGAACAAGTACTCGACTCCAATCTCCCTTTGCTATGGCGTGGCGAGAAAGGTCTGGTTGGAGGATCTCCGGAAGGCAAAGCCCGAGCCCTTGGAGGACGATAATTTTCCGGCGCCAATTCAGCCGGAGGATGACTTTACCGAACGTGAATTGCAATGCTTGAAACATTGTCTGGACCAGCTTCCGCTACGTCACCGTGAGTTGATTACGAAATACCACCAGTTCCAAGGACGGCAAAAAATAGAGGCTCGCAAGAACCTTGCTCAGATATACGGAGGTCTGAACAAGTTGCGGATTACCGCGTGCAGAATTCGCGCTCGACTTCACGATTGCATCGATAGCTGCGCGCAGCGTTCGGCCATGAACTAAGGAATGCAGAGAGCAGTATAAGGAAAATCGCGTGATCACTGACGCCAATATTCGCGAGTATTTGCTCGGTCGCCTGGATGCGGACTCCGAGCTGGTCGAAAGCATCGACGAGCAGACTCTGACCGATCCGGAGTTTTCGATAAGTGTAGACATAATCGAAGATGAGATTATTGAAGAATACCTTGAGGGGTCGCTGAACTCAGAGGATATGCGAGCCATTGAAAGACACTTCCTCCGCCCTCCGGAACGGCAGCGGAAGCTCAAAACCGCTCGGTTATTCAGGCGTTATTTCGAAGCGGAAGTCCCGAAGCAGCCAGCGCCAGCACGCCTCCTGTTTAGAGCCTTTCGAATTGGACAGGTACTGCTCAGTTTCAGAACTTGTGCCGAAATCGCGGCTTCCGCGATGTTCATCATTTCGACTCTGGTTCTCTGGAATCAACGCCGCGAACTCGATATCGCGATAAAGCAAATGAACCAGCAGCTAGGCCAGGAGCGTGAGCGTTTGGCGGTTGCGAACCGGCAGTTGCAGAACGCCTTACATTCGTTCCAACCCGCAATCGCAATGCTCAACCTCGTCCGGCCAGGTCGTCAGCGGGGGGACATGGAAATACCCGAGGTGAAGGTGAATCCTGGGACCAAGACGCTGCATGTCGAACTTGCGCTCTCGTCCGGGACGCCACGCAAGTATCGCGTCGAACTCCGGCACGCGGAAGGGACGGTGTGGTCACGGGACGACGTCGATGTTACGGCAGTTTCAGGTGGCGCAATCTTGCGAGTAGATATTCCTGCTGAGGTCCTTCCTCAAGGGAGATGCGAGCTTGCGCTAATGGCTTCGGGGGAGGAACCGATATCTTATTTGTTCTCGATATCAAAGCTCCAAAGCGCCCTTGATCCGGCTCCGAGCCGTCTCTCTGAACCGGCACTCTCCCCATCCTATTGAAAGACGGACCTTGTGTTGGGAACCCGTGTGATTTTCTGTGAAATGTTTCTCCACCCGAAGCATTCCTAAATGAGGGCTCCCAAACCGCTAAATACCGAGGTCACCATGAACCACGAGGTCCGGAACTTACCTTGAGGAATGCGTTGTTAGAACATTTTTAACCATCATTGAAAACGAAACGGCATTTATCGGTTAGGAATTCGTTGCTGTCAGCGATGGAATCGGCCAAATCGAAGGTCAAGCAAAATCGGCCGACCCCGCCGGCCCTCCCGGTGTTCTTACTTCGCAAGCCAATATCGTGTCTTCTTATTTGATTGGGGCCCGCGACACCTCATCGGCGGCGCGAAGAGACAATTGCAATCAGCAGGTCCCTTCGTAGAGTCCCATTTGAAACGCATCGCTCCCTTTTGGCTACATCCTGAAGTCCATTCAAACCAAAAACGGCGAGTAACAGCGTGATGTACCTGCTTTAGGAGGGAATGACGTGAAAAGACCCACACGGGGAGGGATACTATGCTGTATCTTTTCTTGCGCTCTCCTCGCATTTGCCCAGTCCGCTAACACCACGCTTCGTGGCGTCATCAAGGACCCTGGGGGCGCCCTCATCCCCAGTGCCAAGATCACCATCACCGACAACGCCAACGGCAGTTCCATGACTACGACCTCGAATTCCACCGGCGCTTACCAGTTCCCACAGATTCCCCCCGCGACATACACCATCCGGGTCTCCTCTCATGGCTTTGGAGACTCGGTCAAGGTGGCCGAGCTCCTGGTAAACCAGCCTGCCACTATCGATTTCAATCTCACCGTCCAAGCGAATACGGTCACTGTTGAAGTGTCCGCGGTCGCGCAGACCCTTAACATCAGCGACGCCTCTCTCGGAAGCGCCGCCCGTAACGCTGAGATCCAGGCGCTTCCCAGCGAAACCCGTAACGTGCCGGACCTGCTTTCGCTCCAGGCCGGCGTGCTGTATCTGCCCTCGCCCGGCTATGGCGCGGGAGATAGCCGCAGCGGCACCGTTAACGGCAGCCGTTCCGACCAGGGCAACGTGACTCTAGATGGCGTTGATGACAACGACCAGGTAGGCGGCTTTGCATTCACGGGCGTCCTCCGCGCCACTCAGGACTCCATCGAAGAGTTTCGCGTGGTGACGGGCAATTCCAACGCTGAAGCCGGCCGTTCCTCGGGTGCACAGGTAAGCATGGTGACCAAGTCGGGTACGAACAAGTTCCACGGTGCGTTGTACGAGTACCACCGCCCCACCTTTACGGTTGCCAACGACTGGTTCAACAAGCAGGCCCAGACAGCCAGCGGCCTGCCCAATGTCCCTGGCAAGCTGATCCGCAACATCTTCGGAGGTGATCTGGGCGGTCCTCTCAAGAGGGACAAGCTCTTCTTTTTCGGCAATTACGAAGGCGCGCGGCAGGCGGAAAACGTGCAGGTAAGCCGCACTGCCCCCACCACCAGCTACCAGGCCGGCCAAGTCGTCTATCCCGACGCCAATGGCAATCCCGTCGCTATCACGTCCGGGCAAATGGCTCAACTCGACTCCCCATGTCTTGTTTGCAACACCTCGATTTACCCCAATCCCGCCGGCGACAACCCAAATTCTCTTGGCTATTTCAAAAGCATGCCTGCGGCGAACGGAACCAACCTGGGTGACGGCTTCAATACCGGCTCCTATACGTTTTCGTCCGCGGCTCCCATTCACCTGAATACGTGCATCGTCAAGCTCGATTACACAGCTTCAGACCGGCACCGTTTTTTTGTCCGCGGTAATCTTCAGGACGACACAACAGCCTATGCGGAGCAGTTTCCAGGACAGCCGCCGGCACAGACTCTCGCCGACAACAGCAAAGGCATTACCGCCGGCCACACCTGGACCATCTCCCATAGCCTTATCAACGACCTTCGATACGGGTACGTCCGCCAGGGCTTTGCTAGCTCCGGTGTGGGCATGGGGGAATTTGTAGACTTCCGGTTCCTCGATCCGCCTACCGCTGAAACCCGTAACCGCATTGTCAGTGTCCCTGTAAACAACATCATCGACAATCTCAGCTGGAACAAGGGCAATCACACTTTGCAGTTCGGCGCCAATTGGCGCCTCATTCACCAAAACAACTCCACAGACGCCATTTCGTTTAACAGCGCCACGACCAATCCCTCCTGGCTCGGAGGCAGTACACCCGATCCTTGCCAGCTCGACAATTCGTGCGCGGCGGGAAAGAAGGTGCCGAACGGTTTCGGGGTTTCATACCAGACCGCGTTTGCCAACATGGTGGGCGCCGTTCCCCAGATCACCGACGTGTTCAACTACAAGATCACCAGTCCGACAGGCGGTTCGGCCCTGGCGGAGGGTAGATCCATCCAACGTCACTTCTCCACCAACGAATTCGAGTGGTATGCGCAGGACGCCTGGCGCGTGAAACCCAACTTCACCCTGACTTTCGGCATTCGCCACACCATCCTTCAGACGCCCTGGGAGACAAGCGGGCAGCAGGTGATACCCACCATCGACACCCACAACTGGTACCTGCAGCGCGAAGCCGCGGCCAAGGGCGGCCAGATTTACGAGGCGGACCTGCAGTTCGCGCCAGCCGGCAAGTTCTATAACAAACCCGGCTTCTGGCCCTTGAACAAGGACAACTTCGCTCCCCGCCTGGCCGTCGCGTACTCTCCCGACCCCAAGACCTCCTTCCGCGCCGGTTTCGGCTTCTACTACGACCACTTCGGGCAGGCCCTGGTCAGTTCCTACGATCAAATGGGCTCGTTCGGAATGAGTTCGTCCGTTTCCAATCCTGCCGGCTACTACTCCCTGGAGGGTACGGCGCCCTTCTGCGGAACCCCCGGATGTGCACCCCAAGGCACCAAGCCGGCTGCACCGCGCTTTGTAGGCAGGAGCACCCTTCCTCCAATCAAGGTGGGGAGCGCGCCAACTACTGTCACCTTTCCCTTCCTGTATCCCCAGAACAACTTCTCCATACAGTGGGGTCTCGACAGCAAGATCAAGACGCCGTACTCCGAGACCTTCGACCTCTCGGTCCAGCGCGAACTGCGCGGGGGAGTGTCGTTCGATGGGGCGTATGTCGGCCGCCTGGGACGGCACCTTTTGCAGCAGCTTGATCTCTCTCAACCGGTCGACTACGTCGATCCCCAGGGTGCAGGAGACTACTACGCGGCCGGTAGCCAGCTCTCCCGCGATGTTGACCTCAATGGCGGAAACTTCGGCCTGAATCGCGACGCCAATGGCAATCCAATCGGCTCGCAGTACATCGTTGCTCCGATCCAGTACTTCGAGAATGTCTTCCCGTTCATGGCGGGCTACGACTATGCAGGTGAAAGTGCGACCCAAGCCATATACAACAACGAATGGGCTCTGTATTGCTCGCGGCTTGGGGCCACGAGCGCTCTCTCCGACATCGATTTCTATTGCAATTACGGTTGCCCCGCCGGATGGCAACCCCATTTCTGGCAGGATCAGTTCTCCTCGCTCTACGCCTTGTCCTCCAGCGGCATGAGCTACTACCACGGATTGCAGCTAACCCTGCGCCATCCCACGAGCCATGGGCTGCTGTTCGATGGTATCCGTATGAGCATCGCACCCTGTTGTTCGGCTGGGTTTAATGTTGCACTTGAGTTATGAGCGAAGTGGTAGTGCGGAGGCGGCGGAGCCGGACCGAGGCCGAGGTTCTGGTTGCGGAGTTTGAAGCGAGTGGACTGAAGCGGGAAGCGTTTTGCCGGCAGCGCGGCCTGGCTATTGGAACGCTGGATAAATATCGTCAGCGGGTGCATGGTGGGCGGCGATTGGTCGCCGGGCCGATGGTTCCTGTTGAAGTGGTTCGGTCGCGGGCGCAGGAGGCAAGCAGCGATGTCGATGGACATAGCGCATTCGTGGTTGAGTCGCGAAGCGGGCGTCGGATCGAAGTGCGTCGTGGATTCGATGTGGAGACATTGGAACGTCTGTTGACCGTATTGGACAGGGCGTAGTCAGTGTTCGGGTTCGGGCCTGCTACGCGCATCTACGTGGCCACCGGCGCCACCGATATGCGCAAGGGTTTCAACGGTCTTTACGGTCTGGTGCGCGAGCGGCTGGAATGCGATCCCACGAGCGGCCATGTTTTCCTGTTCACGAATTCGCGGCGCAACCGCCTGAAGCTGGTTGTATATGACGGAAGCGGGCTATGGGTGTGTGCGAAAAAGTTAGACGGAGGAAGATTTCGTTGGCCCGAGAGAGACAGCGCGGTGAAGAAAATCGTGTTGACTCACGAAGAGCTGGCGTTGCTGTTGGGTGGGATTGATCTGACTCAGACGCGGCCGCGGCAATGGTATCGCAAGGCGCCGGAGGAAGAACCAACAGAGTCACTCACAACCGCATAAACACTGGATATTTCGCTCGTTTTCTGGATCGTTCTCTGGTATTCAAGAAGCATCGTGAGCACGCCCCCTGAGCCGACTCTCCCGCCGCACTCGGAAGCCTTTCTGGCGGAGATCAACGCCCAACTGAAACAGCAATTGAATGCGACCACCAAGGAACTGGAGTATGCGCGGCTGAAGATCCAGCTTCTGGAAGAGCGTCTTCGTTTGCGGCGGATCGAAAAGTACGGACCGGGCAGTGAGAAGCTAAGTAGCCTGCAACTGGAGTTGCTGGAACAAGAGCCCGGGGTCAGCAATCAGGAAGTGGCTGCCGAGAGCGAGCGTGAGGCTCCCCCTCCGGTTTCGGAAGCAAAAAAGAAACGCAAGCACCCCGGCCGTCAGACGCTTCCTGCCGACCTGCCGCGTGTAGAGCGGGTAATAGCCTGCACGCCGGAACAGTGTGTATGCGGCAGCTGCAGCGCCGAAACCAAGGTGATCGGCTACGAGGTCAGCGAAGTGCTGGACGTAGAACCGGCGCGCTATTTTGTGCAGATAACCAAACGCGAAAAGCGGGCGTGCAAAGCCTGCCCGGAGCAGGGCGTGGCGGCTGCGCCACTTCCCGTACGGATCATCGACAAGAGCCTGGTCTCCGATGGTGTAATCATCGACACGGTGGTGAACAAGTACGCTGACCACAGCCCTCTATACCGACAGAGTGTAGCTTTACTTCGCGACGCAGGCATCGACATCAGCCGAGCCACGATGTGCGGGTGGGTGATGACCATCGGAGAGATGTTGATGCCGGTAGTTGGAGCGATGCGCAGCCAGTTGCTGGCCGGTACCTACATCCAGGCCGATGAAACACCGGTTGATGTGCAGATGCACGACGGCAGCGGCACCAATCATCAAGGCTACTTGTGGCAATATGGAACGCCCGGTGGAATGACGACTTTCGATTTTCGCATGAGCCGCAAACGTGAAGGCCCACTGAGTTTCCTCGGAAACTTCGAAGGACTACTGCAAACGGATGCATACGCGGCCTACGACGGCGTGGGCGGTCCGAAGATGGTGCACGCGGCCTGCTGGAGCCACGCCAGAAGGTATTTTGTGAATGCAGTCAAGCTCAATAAGCAGGATGCCGCCTCGATCCGCGCGGTGGAACTGATGAACGAGTTGTTCGCGATCGATGCCCAGGCACGCGACGGCAACATGGACCATGCCGCCCGCCATGCCCTGCGCCACGAGAAAGCTCCGCCGCTTCTCGCCGAGATCCGCACTCACATCCTGGAGATGAGTAAGACGGTGCTGCCCAAAAGTGCTGCCGGCCAGGCCTGCAGCTACACGATGGCTATCTGGAAAAGGCTCATCCGCTTCCTCGATTATCCGGAATTGGAGCTCAGTAACAACCTCGCGGAAAATTCCATGCGCGGCGTGGCCTTGGGTCGAAAAAACTGGATCCACATCGGAAGTGAGCAGGCCGGGCCGCGCGTAGCCGCGATCCTCTCGGTAATCGAAAGCTGCCGCCGCCTCAAAATCCCAGTTCGCAACTACCTCGCCGACATCCTGCCCGGCCTTGCAAACGCATCCATCCAGCGCATCGCAAACATAACCCCTGCTGCCTGGGCCGCAAAACATCCGTAGTTGTCATCATGCGTTTGCTCTAACGCGTACGTTCGATGTCAGTTACTCGTGGTCGCATTCCATCGATATGGGTTCTGACGCAGAGAGAACCAACGAGCTGACGGGAACGCAATCTACGAACACTGCCTCCTTCAGCGAAATCCTCAACACATGGAAACCGTATCTGAACCGCGCCAGCTCCGACTTCGATACCCGTCACCTCGTGACGGTAGACTGGGTTTATGCTCTGCCGTTTGGCCGCGGTAATGCCGTAGCGAAAAATGCCAACGGGCTAGCAGACGCGTTCATCGGCGGATGGCAGTGGTCCGGCATTAATCGCTGGTCCAGCGGCCTGCCCTTCTCGCTCATTGAGCCCGGCTGGACGACCGACTGGCAAATCAGTAGCTTTGGCGTTGTCACCGCTCCGGTCAAGATGCGCAAGCATTATGACCAGAACCACAACCCGCAGTTCTTCGATAATCCCGACGCCATCAACGCCGGCGTCGCTACCGGCAGCCCCATCCGCTTGCCCTATCCCGGCGAAGCGGGCCCGCGGAACAAATTCCGTGGTGATGGTTACTTCGACATCGACTCCGGCCTGACCAAGACCTGGAAGGTGCGGGATTTCGGTGCCATTCATTTCGGGTGGGAAGTGTACAACGTAACCAACAGCGTACGATTTGATGTTGGGCCTGCAAACCTGGGTCGGGGATTGACCGGCGGCAACCTCGGGGTGTCCAGCGCGACGCTTTCGGTTCCGCGCCGCATGCAGTTTGCGCTGCGCTTCGACTTCTAACCCTATTGCCACTAACTAACCCTGGAGGCGGTCCCGCCTCCAGCCTTTGCTCTTACTTTTTTGTTCAGCATTACCCGAGCCGCACCATCAGACCGGGCTTCGTCACCGCCGCCTCCTCGTCGAAGTTGTGCTCTTGTCCTATGCACCCGCGAGGTATCGATCCATGTGCGACGTGCGGGAAATGCGGTAAGGTCTCTGGACGCAGTCGATGCTACGTCCGTTCCGAGTGGCGAAATCTCAGAACTCGATTACCCCTGCGGATGTCATTCCTCACGGTACCGGCGAGCTTGTGCTAACGCCATTTGGGGACGGCACCACATCTTATCACTTCTCTATCTCAAAGATTCAGTAGAGCATTTTACGTCGCTCCAGACTATCGTTGATAACCGGCACCCCGGTCCATCGATCTGTATGTTCCGCATACGCTATATAGGCAAAGCGGACCTCGCGAGTCGGGCCCCACGCGAATTCTGTGAAATATTTTTCCACCGAACACATAACTAGATGAAGGGTTCCCCACAGCCAAGTACCGAGTACATCGTAAGCAATGGAATCTGGAAATGTGCTTAGGAAAGGCGTTGTCAGCGCCTTTTCAAGATCATTGAAAAGGCGATATCAACAGCAGTAACACCCGTCCACAAAAGGAGAGTCACCAATGAAGCACATCATAGTGTTCGCAATCGCAGTGTGCCTTCTTGCGGGCTTTGCCATCGCCGGCACTGCCTCGGCACAAGATCATGCTGCCAGAGCAACGGTCCCCTTCAATTTCAACGTAGGGGACAAATGGGTCCCTGCAGGGACCTACATCATAACCTCGGACACGACCTATCCTGAGGAAATTTTCATTCGCAGCGAGGACAGGAAGGTGGTTCTGCTGAGCCTAGCTCACAGCGATGACCGGCGTTCGGGTGCAGGCAAACTGGTTTTCACGAAGTATGGCGATCAGTATTTCCTGCATGAGGTCCTCTGCTCTGTTTGCGGAATGAATATTGCATTCCCCGGTTCCAAGCACGAGAAGCTGGTACGGACCCGGTGGGAGGCTGGTCTCTTGAGCCCGAGCGACGTGTACCTGGCGCTTAAGTAGAAATACCTGACCCTTACTCCGCCTGGAAGTGGCCGCGTCCGGTTCCAGTAAGCCGCGCACGAATCACATCCAGGCGAAGCAAGTTTGCACACTTCAGTTGTGCGAGATCGACGGAGAGC
>Ga0206794_1109_pt2 | contig 21759 bp, 16 predicted proteins | sample Alteio_BWOrgCont_70_FD_152877 | JGI IMG/M metagenome (GOLD analysis project Ga0206794, IMG submission 152877) | Enriched cells from forest soil in Barre Woods Harvard Forest LTER site, Petersham, Massachusetts, United States -... | ecosystem: Environmental > Terrestrial > Soil > Temperate forest >...
GGCCAGACTTGGTCGGCTCAACCAGCAGGAGCATCTGGCGCTCGAATAGATACGCGGCAAGCCCACCGAACATGCTCTTGGTGAAGAAGGTCGGGTGCTCAAGAAACGCCTCGAGAATCCACTCGTGTTCGAACGTCTTCATGTCTCAGCGTCACAGGCGGAGGTACGGTTTGTTAGAGGCGTCGACGTCACGCAGCGCAACAAGAAATGCTTCCGGCGAATCTGCATATGCAGCCGAAAGATACTGACTGGCGTACGACGGTTGTCTGAGGTCCTCTAGGAGATCATCTTTGTAGTCGCTCATTGTTTCTTGCCTGGCGCGATTTTCCTGTCGCGCTCCTTGTCGTCATCCCATTATGCTCGGCAGAGCCGATACTGACACCGAAGGCATAATCGATCGGAAAAACCGTCGGGCGTATTTCCGGACGCGGCGAACTAAGCCGACCCTGAAGCAGATTCAGCCGAACGCCAACAGCAATCTAAACAGCTTATTTAGCACAATTCCAGGAAATTTAAAGCCCCGCATCGAAGTAGGCGGCTAAGGAACCTGATAATATACTTGAATTCGAATGGAATGTCCCCACTGCCTGCTGACCAACCCGAGCGCAGCGCTCCGCTGCGACTGCGGCTACGATTTCCAGACGCGATCCATCGGGCCCCCATCGCTTCAGTCCCAGGCTGACATCGATCTGACTCTTCAGAGGACTCCTTTACCGAAAATGTGGATTGGCTTTGCGCTGTCAGTCCTGCTGTTGGTCTCGGAAGTTTTCGATTTCAGAGAACGCCCCGAGCAAACAGGAACCCAGACCCACCTGGTCTTCCTAATATTTGTGGTGGCAACCTGGATTTACTGGCTCTGGTGCGTCCACCGTTATCACGACATATTAACGTCAATTCCGGGGTACCGCCATCCGATCTCGCCCGGGCAGGCTGTGGCCCGACATTTTATTCCCTTTTACAACATCTACTGGGTGTTTAAGTGGCCGACAGAGGTTGCCACGTTCGTAAATTGGCGCACTCAAAGCACAACGATGCGGGGGTGGATCGTCGGGCTACTGGTGCTGGCCGGGTTTGTAATGCGGGCCGTCGATGCAAGCATCGGCATGGCCATCGTTTTCTGCGGTGGCGTTTACATTTCGCGTGAGATCCGCAAGGCTCTCGCGGCTCCGCCCGTCCCCGAGTCCGCCATGGCGCGTCCAGGAGCGCCGTCGGCGCTCGGCTTGTACTAGCTGCCACTGGCCTGCGGCAATGCCGCGCATGTTGTATTCGAGGGCGGCTTGGGCCGTCCCGCAACCACCCTCGGTCCGAATGATGCAACGGTGGACAACCCGCCTGTTATGTTTGCGTTCGCGTTGGATGGCAGCGCGCAGTTGCCCAAACCGGCCCCGCCGGTAAAACCTCAGTCGCCGGCGCCCGAGCCAGAACATTAGAAGTCCGACTGCGATGTGTAACCAAACGCTTGCGGAAGTATACTTTAAGTGGGGGAGCACTGTTGTCTCCAACACGCCGGACGTTCCTGAAGACCGCCACCGTAGGCTTAGCCGCCGTTCCGTACACCTTTGCCCAAAGCGCCAGTATTTCCAACACCCAACTGGCCGAGAACATCTATCTCTTGAAGGGCGCCGGCTGCAACGTCCTCGTGCGCACGGGAGCCGATGGCGTCGTGATGGTGGATGGCGGCCTCGCGCCGAACGCCGCGGCGCTCGCGCAGGCCGTGGCCGCTTTGCCCAATAGCGGTCCGGTGCGGACGTTATTCAATACCCACTGGCATCCCGAACAGACCGGTTCCAATGAGGCACTCGGCATGGCGGGCGCCACCCTCATTGCCCACGAGAACACGCGGCTCTGGCTGACGCAAAACATCACCTGGCCCTGGAACGGGCAGAAGTTCAAAAAGCTTCCCAAGATCGCCCAACCCAACAAAACCTTCTACGACCAGGGCACGCTCGATTCCGGTCTCCGCTACGGATATATCTCCGACGCCGCGCACACCGACGGCGATCTCTACGTCTACTTCGCGCAACAGAACATCCTGGCGGTGGGAGACGCCGCCTACGGACAAGGCTGGCCTGTAATGGATTGGTGGACTGGTGGCTGGATTGGCGGCATTGTTGGCGGACTGCAGCGCATCCAGAGCGTTGCCAATAAAGAGACAAAAATCGTTCCCGCCGTGGGTCCCGTGCTTAGCTTTGCCGACCTCACCGCGCAGCTCGACATGTATGGCGCCATCCACGACAAGTTGAACCAGATGTTGAATAAAGGACACAGCCCATCAGAAGCCGTGGAGGCCAAGGTGGCCAAGGAATACGAACCCAAGATGGGCAATTCCGATGAATTTGTACGCCGCGCTTTCGAGAGCCAGTGGGCCTATTTATCACCTGATGCATAAAGGATTCATGACCGAGCCGCGCCAAATATATTCGATTCTCTTGCTCGCGCTTATCAGCCTTGCCGGCGTCCTTACCGCCGCGCCCGCCAGTGAAGGGCCGGATGCTGCCGACGCGCAGCTAGCCACCATCAAGCAATACTGCTCCACCTGCCACAGCGACAAAGCCAAGATCGGCGGCGTCAGCTTCCAAGGCATCACCGCCGCCAGCGTTGCGCAAAATCCCGAACTTTTCGAGAAGGCAGTGCGGAAGCTGCGTGGACGCGTTATGCCGCCTCCGGGCGCTAAGCAGCCGGACGCGAAGGCGGTGGATTCCGTGGTCGCCTGGCTCGAAGATTCGCTCGACAAGCTTCCCAACCAGGCCCACGTGACCGACAGCCAGGTGCTGCATCGTTTAAATCGCAAGGAATACGAAAACGCGGTCCACGATCTGCTTTTGGTCGACGTCAACGGCGCCGATCTGCTGCCCCCGGATGACACGGCGCAGGGCTACGACAACATCGCTTCCGCCTTGCAGGTTTCGCCTTCCTTCATTGAGCAATATGTGCTGGCTGCCCATACCGTGGCCCTAACCGCTCTCGGCAAGCACGATTCCCGCCCGCAAGGCTGGACGTTCCGCGCAACGCCCGGCAATCAGCTCACCCATGTTCCCGGATTGCCTCTGGGAACACGCGGCGGCATTCTCGCCAAAGTGGATCTCCCAGCCGACGGGGAATACCGCATCAATATCGCGGACATGGCCAACCATATCTGGGGCAACGGCATGGAGTACGAAAACCCGCTGGTGGTGACGGTCGATAACAAAGTGGTCTATCAAACCGTCATCGGCGGCGAAGAAGACATGAAGCTCTACGATCAGGTGCAGAGCGGCGCGCTCGATCGCGTGAATGCCCGCCTGAAGAACATCAAATTCCAGACCACCGCGGGACCCCACAAGATCAGCGTCACTTTCCGCCGCCAGAGTTTCGCCGAATCCGACGATCAGTTGCAGATGTTCGCGCCCGGCGGGGGGCAAGACCGCTCCTATCGCGTGAGCTCCTTCCAGCTTCTGGGACCTTTCGATGTCACCGGCCTCAGCTCCACGCCCAGCCGGGATCGCATCTTCACCTGCAATCCAGATAAGGACAAAAACAAGACCCCCGATGTCTGCGCGAAGGAGATTTTTTCTACGCTCGCGAAGCGCGCCTATCGCCGTCCGGTAACCAACGACGACATTGCGGAGCTGATGCAGTATTACGCCGATGGCGTGAAACAGGGTGGTTTTGAATCGGGCATCCGCCAGGGGATCACGGGGATGCTGGCCAGCCCGTTCTTCCTCTATCGCGGCGACCGCGTCCCAGCGGGTTTGAAGCCGGGCGAGAAATACGCGATCACCGATCTCGAGCTCGCGTCGAAGCTTTCGTTCTTCCTGTGGAACTCCATTCCCGACCAGGAACTGCTCGACATCGCGAGCAAAAACAAACTCAGCGATCCGGCGACGCTCAACAAACAGGTGCGGCGCATGCTGGCGGATCCGCGATCGAAGACCCTGGCCTCAAACTTCGTGTTCGAGTGGCTGGATATGAATCGGTTGAACGAAGTGGTTCCCGACACCGACGTCTTCCCGTATGCCTCGGGCCGTCTGGACCCGCGTCAGGATTTCCGCACCGAGCTGGCGCTGTTTGTCGACAGCATCTTTCGTGACGACCGCAGCGTCGTGGATTTGCTGCGCGCCAGCCATACCTACGTGAATGAGCGCCTGGCTTTGCAATACGGCCTCACCGACGTCAAAGGCGATGAGTTCCGCCGGGTGGAGCTGAAAGACTCCGCGCGCTGGGGTCTGCTCGGCAAAGGCGCCATTCTGATGGCGGCGGCGTATCCGAATCGGACGTCTCCGGTGCTGCGTGGGAAGTTCATCTTGAGCGCCCTGGAGGGCGTCCCGCCGGCCAATCCTCCACCCAACGTCCCCACCTTGAACGATAAGGATATCGGCACTACCAAAGCGCTCACCGTTCGCGAGTTGATGGCCAAGCATCGTGCCAGTCCGGCATGCTCTTCCTGCCACGCGGTCATGGATCCGCTAGGCTTCGCGCTCGAAAATTTCGACGCCACCGGAATGTGGAGAGACAAGGACCGCTTTGCCGGCACGATGATCGATTCAGCCGGCGAGTTGCCCGACGGCACCAAGATCAACGGACCGGACGATCTCCGCAAGGCGCTGCTGCGCCGTCCCGACCAATTCGTACAGACGTTCACGGAAGCCCTGTTGACCTATTCGATGGGCCGCACGCGTGAGTATTACGACATGCCGACCGTTCGCAAGATCGTGCGCGACGCCGCGGCCAAGGATTACAAGTTCTCGGACATCGTTCAGGCGGTGATCAATACCGAACAGTTTAGAATGCGCCGCGTGCCGCAGCCCGAGCCGGTACAGAGTGTGAGCAGATAATATAGAAGATAAGAAGAGGCCATATGTTCATATCCAGGAAGCACATTTCGCGCCGAACAGTCCTGCAGGGAGTGGGAGCGAGCATCGCGCTGCCGCTGGTGGGAGCCATGATGCCCGCGGCAACCGCAGCCACCACAACCCCGGGCGGGAAGATCCCGAAACGCTTCGCCTTTATCGGCTTCCCCCATGGCGCGATCATGGATCACTGGTCGCCCAAGGAAACCGGCACGGACTTTACGATGTCGCCGATCCTAACGCCGCTCGAGCCCTTCCGCAAGCATCTGACCATCGTCTCCGGTCTGCGCAATAAACCCGCGGAAACGCCCGAGCCACACGCCTACATCGAGCAAGGCTGGTTGACTGCCGTAAAGCCCTGGGATTTTGGCAAGGAAGGTGCGGACTCCGGTGTGAGCGCCGACCAGATTGCCGTCCGCTACGTGGGACAAGACACGCGCCTCCCGTCGCTTGAGCTGAGCGTCGGCCAGGGCTCCGCCCGCATCGCCTGGCGTACGCCTACCCAGCCGTTGCCGCAGGAAAGCAACCCGCGTGCGGTCTTCCAGAAGCTGTTTGGACAGGGCGACACCGATCAGGAACGCGCCCAGATCTTGTTAGAAACCGGCAGCATCCTGGATCGGGTGCAGGGACAAGCCAAGCGTCTGCAGGCCAGCCTGGGCGCCGAGGATCGCAACGTCGTTCACGATTATCTCGATTCCGTGCGCGAGATTGAGCGCCGCGTGCAGATGGCTGAGAAGGCGCACAACACGGAGTTAACGATTCCGGATGCGCCGATCGGCACGCCGAACGACCTCACGGAGTATTTCAAGCTGATGTTCGACCTGATGGCTCTCGCATTCCAGGCCGACATCACGCGCGTGATCACGCTCTCCATGGATCACGAAGCCAGCATGCGCACCTACACCAATCTGGCGATTTCCGAGGGCTTCCATCCTCTGTCCCATCACGGCAACAACCCGGAGAAAATGGACAAGCTGGTGAAGATACAGAAGTACCACACCGAAGTTTTTGCCGGATTCATCAAGAAGATCGAGGCCACCAAAGAGGGTGACGGCACCGTGCTCGATCATTCCACCATTCTTTTTGGCAGCGACATGAGCAACAGCGATCGCCACAATAACGATCCGCTGCCATCCGCGATCCTGGGACACGCCAATGGAAAGATCAAGGGCGGCCAGCACGTGAAGTATCCCCAGGATTCGCGTCACGGCGAACTGCTCCTTACGCTGCTGCAGCGCAATGAGATCCCGGTGAAGTCTATCGGCGACGGCTTCAACGGTCTGTCGGAGGTCTAATGTTCCGTCCTAGAAGTGGGGCGGTCCCCCTGGCTGCCAGGCGCAGTGACCGCAGCCGACGCCCTCGTCGGCATCTAAATTCTATATGCCGGACCTGGGGGTCCGGCGCGGGCGAGGGCGCCCGCCCCACTCGGAGTTTCATAGCTGGCCTTGCGATCGTGCTGGCCGGCGCGTCGTCGATGTTTGCCGGCACGCTACTAGAAACGGTCGAGTCTGGCGACCACACGGAAGCCATGCGCCTGTTGAGCGCCAAGGGTACGAACGTAAACGCCACCGGCGCCGATGGCGCCACCGCCATCATGTACGCCGCGGCCAACGGCGATCTCGACCTGGTTCGCGCACTGATCAAAGCCGGCGCGAACGTCAAATTGGCGAACCAGTTTGGCACGTCCGCCATCACCGAAGCCGCAATCATCGGGTCCGCGCCCATCGTGGAAGCGCTGCTCAAAGCCGGCGCCGATCCTAATTTCAAAACTACCAACGGCGAAACACCGCTCATGGCCGCCGCCCGCAGTGGCAAGATTGACGCGGCCAAGGCGCTTCTCGCAGCCGGAGCCGATATCAATGCCAAGGAAACCTGGGGCGAGCAATCCGCGCTCATGTGGGCCGCCGCGCAAAGCCAGGCCGAAATGGTCAAGTTCCTGGGGTCGAATGGCGCGAACCTGAACGATCACGGCAAGGTCAATCAATGGGAGCGCAAGATCATCCAGGAACCGCGGCCGAAGGACATGAACAAGGGCGGCTTCACCCCGTTGCACTATGCCGCGCGGGAAGGTTGCGCGGCCTGTGTCCAGAACTTGCTCACCGCCGGCGCCGATCCCGATTCGGAAGATCCTGATCGCGAAACACCGCTGCTGCTCGCGCTCGAGAACATGCATTTCGACACTGCCGCCGTACTGGTACAAGGCGGCGCCGATCTCAATAAGTGGGACCTCTTCGGCCGCTCGCCGGTATATATGGCGGCCGACGTCAGTACACTGCCAACCAAAGGAAATGGCGCGGTGGCAGTCCTCCCGAGTCCGGACAAGCTTAGTGCCGTCGATGTCGGCCGCATGATGCTGGAAAAAGGCGCGGATCCGAACATCCAGTTAAAGCGGCGTCCACCCTATCGCGACGTCCCGCAGGATCGCGGCGGCGACACCATGCTGGCACAGGGCGCAACTCCGCTGTTGCGTGCCGCGCGTGGCGGCGATGCCAAGTTCGTTGCGTTGCTGCTGGAGTATAAGGCGCTGGTCGATTTGCCGAGCAAGGAAGGCATCACGCCGTTAATGGCCGCCGCCGGAGTCGATTACGGCGCACGCGTCACGCGCGGACGCAACCGTACCGACGAAGGCGTGCTCGCCACCATGGATCTTCTCATCAAAGCTGGCGCGAACGTGAATGCCCGATCCGTCGCGGACCGTAGTCTGGTAGCTGGCCGCGGTGGCGCTGGCGCTTTCGGAGCGGGCGAGAGCGTGGGCGCGCGCATCGCGCAACAGGCCGCCCATCGCGGCAGTCAAATGCCCGGCCCGAACGCCGTCCCGCATCAAACCGCGCTGCACGGCGCCGCCGAACACGGCTTCGATAAGTTCATCCAATTTCTGGTGGCCAACGGCGCGGACTTGACTGTCAAAGACGCCGCCGGGCGTACCCCACTTGACGTTGCCCGAGGGGCCGGGGGTGTTCGAGGTGGCGCCGATGCGTTCCCGAAAACCGTGGCGCTCCTGGAATCGTTGATGAAAGAGAAGGGGCTTCCAGTTCCGCCCCCCGTTACAGCAACGGCCACAAAGTAAACTAATCTACTTCGCGTCGCCCTTCCCAATGTAGTGAACGGCGTCTCTCTCTTCGCACACGAACTCCATGAGTTCCGTGTCCGGCATCAGTTGATGGTTCACCCTCACCGTGAACGGCTTGGTATACGCCTTGGGGTCTTCGATTGTTATGTCGATCTGCATCAATCCGAACTTCGGCCGCCGCCAGCGCTCCGTCATTTTGCCGGTGCTGGTCAGAGGGCTGCCCTCCACGTCCAGCCACACATCGTCACGGAACCCGGTGGTCTCAATCACCAATGTGTCGCCATCCCAGTGTCCCACCGAGTAGCCGTACCACCAGGATGAGGGATCGTTATTCGGCAGTGGCCGTCCATCCGTGAGAATCTGCCGGACGTTGCCGTTCGCCTCATACAGGATCACGATCGCGCGCGGCGTTTGCAGGATCTTGCGAGGCTGGGGGTGCATGTGGAGCTGGGTTAAGCCGAGCGGGAGGCAAAGCGCGTCGGGGTTGTCCTTGTTGTTATTCCCTTTTCTTTGCGCCCGCACCTGCGCGCCCCAAGGGGTGAAGGGAAGCAGCCCGTCCTTGAAGCCCGCGCCGATGTTGAAAAACTGCGCGACTGGAGGATCGTCCGGTGACGTTGGAATTGCGAACGGCAACGGTGCCGACCCGTTTAACCCCTCGGCGCCGGGTCCCTTAGCACCCTTCACGTGCGCCGGTTCCCATAGCCCCGAGAAATCGGGCTTGCCTTCCGGCGTCCGGGGAGCCGGCCCAGCGAAGTCAATTTTGCCGTCCTTTGTCCTCGGGCCAAGCGTGTTGTAACTGGGCCACTGCGCGAGCATCGCGGTCGCGCTGATTACTAGAGCCACGAGAATTTTCATCTTCGTCTACTGTCCTCGAAAGTAAGCCTTCCGTCAAGGGAGGCAGGTGTCTGGGGGCTGACTTGGATATAATTCCTTCAATGCGGAAAGTCTGTGTGCTCGCAATCATTGCGGTGGCGGCGATGGCCCAGGATCCCGAAAAATTCTACTCCGCCATCCGTGAAAACAACCTCAACCAATTGAAAGCATTACTTGATCAGAAGTCGAGCGCCGACACCGCCGACGATCATGGGATCACGCCGCTGATGATTGCCGCCGAGATCGGCTCGGTGGAGGCGATGCGCCTGTTGCTCGATCGCGGAGCCGATATCAACGCACAGAATGCCTTCGGATCAACGGCATTGATGTGGTCGGTTTCAGACCCCGCCAAGGTTCGCTTGCTGCTGGGCCGTGGCGCGGATGTCAACCTCGCCGCCAGGAGCGGACGGACTGCTCTGATCGTCGCCGGATTCACCAACCCGTCCGCCGAGGTGGTGCGACTCCTGCTCGCCAAAGGCGCCAAGGTCGACATCATGGACAAGCGCCATGTCACGCCCATGAACGCAGCCACATTTGGAAATGATTCGGCCACCGTCCAACTGCTGCTCGATGCCGGCGCCGATATCGACATCCCAGACACCTTTATCGGCTTGACTCCCTTGATGAACGCGGCGGGGAACCGGAACGTCAAGGCCGTGAAACTGCTCCTCGCCAAAGGCGCGAAGGTGAACGCCGTATCGAAAACAGAAGGCCTGCCCAAGATTCAAACCGGCACGGTCGAATTTGGCGGTTGGACTCCCCTCGGGATGGCCGCCGCATTCGGCCCCCCGGAAGCCGTGCAAGTGCTGCTGGATGCCGGGGGCCGGATCAACGCACAGGATTATCGCGGCTTCACGCCGTTGATGCTGGCCATCGGAACAGACCGCTACGATCGTCGGACGGTAAACATGCTCGTGGATCACGGCGCCGACCAGCACCTGACCAATCACGACGGAGAGACGGCGCTCGATTGGGCTCACAAGTTCGCCGACCCGCAAGTGCTCCACGCGTTGGGAGGCGTTCCCAGGGACCTCGCCAAACCGGTCCAGCTATCGGAACAGATGCCGGACGCTCAAACCGCCGTGACGCGCAGCATGCGATTGCTGGAACGCACCAGCGATCAGTTCTTTCACAAGAGTGGATGTTTCGCCTGTCATGAACAGCCTCCGGCGGAGTTTGCCGCGGCAGCCGCACGCGCCAAGGGCATCGCGGTCGACGAGAAAGCTTCGCACGAACGGATTCTGCAGATCACCTCCACCATCAACCCGGTCGCGTTGGAAGGTGCGGCCGCGTTGGGCGGCGCGGACAACAATCTATATTCTGTAGAAGCGCTCGTGCGCGCTGGTTATCCGTCGAATCGCATAACGGATTTTCTCGCGGCGAACCTGGCGATGGCGCAGGGCGGCGACGGCGGATGGCATCTCCCCGGATATTCGCGATCCCCCATCCAGGACAGCGACTTTTCGCGGACGGCGATGGCCATGCGAGCGTTAAAAACGTACGGCACGCCCGGACGCAGTAGCGAAATGAAGCAGCGCATCGAGCTTGGAAAACAGTGGCTGACGCACGCCGAGCCGGTCATCCTGGAAGACCTCGACATGCGCCTGGTAGGAGTTGCCGCGGCAGGCGCGAGCGCCGCTGAACTGCGCAAATTAGCCGAGCCGATCCTGGCCGAGCGCTGCGCCGACGGCGGTTGGGCGCAACGTAAAGGTTTTCCGAGCGATGCCTACGCCACCGGCATGACCTTGTGGGCGCTGAATGAAGCTGGCGTCATGCGGCCGGATGAAAAGGGCGTGAAGTACCTGCTCGGCACACAAAGCGAGGATGGCTCTTGGCACGTTGCGACCCGCGCCACGAAATTTCAGGAATATTTCGAGAGCGGTTTCCCCTACAAGCAGGATCAATGGATTTCGACCATGGCCACCGGCTGGGCCGCGAACGCACTGGCCTTGTCGATCGAACACTAGCTTCCGCTCCCTGACGGTCACGGCTCATATCTCTGACACTGCTCACCGGTCACAACGGATTTTACTTCGCCGATAAATGCGGAATGTCCTTCTCGTCATCGGCACAGACATAATCCAGCAGATCCGTATCAAGGTCGATAGTCTGCGCGATCGTCACCGTCCACGGCTTCGTGTAAGCCTTCGGATCGTCGACCGTAATCTCAATTTCCAAATTGCCAAAGTTGAGGCGCTTGAAACGTTCCGTGATTCGCGCCGCGTCGGTCATCGGATTGCCGGCTCCGTCCAGCCACATGTGGTCGCGGAAACCAGCGCTGTGGACCACCAGCGTATCGCCCTCCCATTTGCCGCTGGAATAGCCGTTCCAAGAAGGATTCGGGTCCGCCGGCAACGGACGGCCATCGGTATAAATCTGCCGGTATGTAGTATCCAGTTCATTCATGATGATGAGCAGGCCAGGGGCTTGCACCAATTTTCTCGGTCCGTTCCAGGTGTGCAGCCGGATGGGCCCGATCGGAATACAGCGCGACATCGGATCGTTCACCCGCTGCTCGGTCCGCCGCGCTTTCACCAAGTCCGCCGCCCACGGCTGGTATGGCAAGCCTCCCTGGAGGTGCGCGGCGATGTTGATAAACTCGTCCGAAACAGCCGCGCAACCGGGAAATTCCGGATTGGGTGGACGCTTGGTTGGATTGACCCACAGCCCCGACAAGTCCGGCTTACCGTCAGCGGTGCGGGGGCAGGCTGCCGCAAGATCTGGTTTCCCATCCGGCGTCCGAGGAACCCCCGCCGTGGGATAGTTGATCCACTGCCCACTCAGGCCCCCGCTGAAGGAACCAAGCAACAGCACGCAAAATACTTGACCCCTGTTACGCACAATTTACTTTCCAACCATGTGCTTCGGGTCTCGATTGTTCTCTTCGCAAATGCTCTCGATCAGCTCAGCATCTGGTAGCAGACGCCAGGCAAGCTTCACGTTCCAGGGCTTCGAATACGCCTCCGGATCGTCGATGGTCACGTCGACATCCATGTGCCCGACTCTGGGACGCGAGAAACGTTCCGTGACGCGCAGGGATTCGGTGCCAGGTAGCCCTTTCATGTCGAGCCACGTCCTGCCGTTTTGCCCGATCGTCTCCACCACGAACGTGTCCTTGTCCCAGTGACCGATCGAATATCCCATCCACGTTGGCTGCGGATCTTTGGGGAGCGGCCGACCATCGGTAAAGATCTGCCGGTAAATAGTGCGGGATTCGTGCAGCAGCAGCGTCAGGTCTTCGGTTTGCACCAGCTTGAGGCCGTCCGGGATATTGTCTTTTTCAGGAATGCCGGAAGGCAGACACGACACGCCGGGATGATCCTTGCCGTTGTTTGCGATGCGGGCATCGTAGATTTCTTTCGCCTTCGGCTTCAGGGGGATGTCCTCCTGCTTCATGTCGGCGGCCAGATTCAGCAAATACTTAACCGGGTCTTCCGGCATCCAGAAGCCGGAAAGATCGGGCTTGCCGTAGGACGTGCGTGGGGTTGGCGCATTCATATCCACCTTGCCATCGGCGGTGCGCGGCACTCTCTTCCACGGATAGGGATCCCATTGCGCGCGAGCCCCCACGCTGACGGTCAGCAGGATCGCGATACTGGCCCATCTGCTCATCTCATTGCCCCATGGCTTTCATTACATCCGCCTTGGTCTGCGGAGCAGCCGATGCATGAACGTTGATGTAGCGGTCATAGTCGAGATGCAGTCTCGCGAGAACTGGAACCAGTGCTTTGACGTGGTCGTTCGCCGGCTCGCCCGGATTCACCGAGAAATCTCCCTGGAAAATAACCTTCTCCTTGGGCATGTACGCGATGATCAATCCGTTGGAGTGTGGGGCGGGGAAGATATGGTACATCTCCACCACGCGCGTGCCATCCGAATAGACCCTCTTCTCCGCAACGGTTTCGATCTTCGCCTTTTTGGGATTCTTGGACAGGGTGTCGTCCAGCAGCGTCCTGGGAGTGTTCAGCGCCCTTTCAAGAAATACCTTATTGTTCTCCTGCGTGATGATCGTTGCGCCTTCAGCCACCAGCACCGGCAGACCCCCGGTGTGATCGGAGTGAGGATGCGTATCCATCACGTAGCGGATCGGCTTGTTCGGAATTAGCTTTTTCGTTTCCGCAACGTAGGCCAGCGCGCGCGCCTGGGATTGTCCGGCCTCCAGCATCATGATGTAGTCTTTGAACTCCACAATCACCGAATCATAGCTGCCGGGTCCTGTTGTGAGCCGGTAAAGGCCATCGCCAAGCTTTTCGGAAGTGACGTTGAGAGCAGGGGGACCGCCACCCGGAGGGCCACCAGGACCACCCGGCCGTGCGGCTGGCGGAGGCGCCAAGGATGCCAGATCGGCGGGATTCGCCTTCGCCGCCGTCACGTCCACCTCAAAGAAAGGCCATCCACCGCGCGTCTGCACGACCTTGGAAGGAGCCATCACACCGCCCATGTCCTTCCATCCCGTGTAGGTGGCCACGATGTGCATATCGCCCATGATGTTTTCACCGAGCCACGTTTCCACACGTTCCACGAGGTTCTTGTCGTTCAAGTAGCCGTTGATGACGTAGTTCTTGCCGGAGGGCGCCTTTACCGTTGGACTCCAGGTCAGGACGGTGTAGCTCTTGCCGTCCACCTTGCGCTTGCTCACGGTGGCATTGTTCTCCGCCGCGCCCTTCAGAAAACCCCAGGGCGTGATGTAAAATTCCAGCGAGCCGCCCCACGGTTGCGAGACATCGGCTTGCTGCGGCGTCACCTGTTGGAAAAAGGTTCCGGGACTAACCGTCGTTGAACCGCCGGCACCAATATTGTTGGTCGCTCCGGTATGACGCGACGAAGGTGCAGCGAGATCGATCACCCGGACATAGTTGTTGATCGGCCGCATCGGATCGTGCGTTCCCCGGCACGTCATATCCGCGGCGTTGGCTCCGCATTGCTGGAATGCAACATCCTTCGCCGATCCCGAATAGGTGATGGATTTCACATCGCCCAATGCCTTTTCCGCATTGGCGATCACGGCTTTTGCATCCTGTGCCCGGGCGCTCCCATTCAGCGCCATCAGGCAGATTGCGAACACGGCAAATGTTTTCAACACAGTTTCTCCTGTTACAAGTCCTGTCCCGGATATTCTATATCTACGCGGCTTAGTTGTGCGGCGTCCCGCTGAGCGGCTGGATCTTAGTGTTCTTCAGCAGTCCGCCGAATTCCGTCATTTCGCCCACCGACTTTCCGGGCGCCGGCAGCAATCGCGCGGCCAGGGGTTTATTCCACTTGTAGGCGAGAGTGGCCACGTCCCCCAGAATTTGCGCGATGCGTCCCTCATTGATATTTCCCGGCAACGGCACGGTGTCCACTCCTCCGGCGCACACCGCCGAATAAGCCAGGATCGAATCGAGCGTGTAGGTGCCTTCCCCCCATCGCTTGGCGAGCGTCGCATCTTCCAGCACTGGAATCATCAGGCCCGAATAGCCTACGCGCTTCACGGGCACCGACTGCACGGCGCGGGTGATGATCGCAGAGGCCGTCTCGGTTCCCGACGATCCAAATGGGCCGCCAATGAAGGTTTCGATCGCAGCGCCGATTGAGACGTCGCCCAGGGGTGCGGGCGTGGGATCGATCCCGGCATACGTCCACCCGCTGCCAGCCGCCAGCTTCGTAGCGATGGCCTCCACGTCCACCATGTGATGAGAAAGTGCGGCGGAGAGAGTTTTTTCCACTGTGCGCAGGTCATGATCCTTCGCAAAAACCTGGGCCACCACATTCGCCCCTTCCAGTCCGATCGCGAAATTACGTCCTCCGCCCGAATAGGAGCCCGGGTAGAACGGTCCGTATGGCTTCATCATAGCGATGGCGCCAAAATTGAAGTTGCCCTGTCCATGCGGGCTGTGCTCGGAAACGTATTTGATTAAGTGCGCGGCTTGTTGGATGGCCCTCCAGTGGATCCCGTCGTCGCCGGCGGTGATGAGATTCCCATCGAAATTGAGTTCGGCCGAAAGCGCCTCAGCCAGTAAGTCCACCGGCTTGGTGTCGTCGTCATCTTTCATCATGGCGGCGCCGACATTCATGCTGAACTTGAGTTTTCCAGCGAGATCGGACAGGTTGCGCAAAAGCGCTGAGGCTTGGTCGTGGCTCAGGCCCCGGGTGTACTGAGGAAAAGGCTGCGTCGTGATGCGGACACTAGAGACCACCCATCCGGCGCTCTGGTATGCTTTGCGCGCCCGATCCAGAAAGGTGAAAGTATCCTGCAGCTGGGCCGCATAGTTCTTCGCGTCGATATCCACGAAACCCGTGATCGCGCGGATCTTGGGTCTGGTAGTGGTGTCCGCCGCAAAGGTTAGAGAGGCGAGGCAAAGTGCCAACAGTGCAGAACGCATCTCATAAAGATCTCACAACTCATCGTGGGGCAGACGCCCTGCTCTGCGCCGGACCCCCTGGTCCGGCTCCCCTTTCAAACTTTGACGCATCTCCACCGCAATGAACATACCCAAGCTTCAAAGGCGGCAAACGGAGCGCCCAGCTCGGACTACCCGCAGGAGGATATTTCGAGACTGCGGTTAAAGCCTCCGCCAAATCGTTCAAACTCAAATCACTCTTGGCCAGCGCGCATCCTGCCCAGGCATCGGCGCGCAGCTCCATCGTCCAATCGCTCTTCATCCAGCTAGCCGGGTGAACTTCGTTCAAGGCATGGCCGTACTCATGGGCGATCATCGCGATGATGGCGCCATCTCCGTATTTCTCGTACACCGCCGAGAAGAACTGCGGTGCATACACAAATTTTGCCTGGTCGGCGGTTACCACCAGCATCACATTGGCCGCCGTGGCGTTGCGGAAGATCGCGATCTGAGGGCACTGGGGCGAGCAAGATGGCGACAGTACTGCATTCATGCGCTTGGCCAGTTGCATCGCATCGCCGGTGGGTCGCTGATCGGCTTTTGCATCGTAAGCAGAAGCTCCCGAACCCAGGGCGCAGATCACTTCCGCGCTTGCACCCAAGGGGAGCACACACGCGCAGAGCAGGGAACATACCAGACGGCGCATATCAGAATGTTTTATGAGGCCGTCCAATTAATTCATGCAGGGTGTTCACGCCCTCTCCGCTCCCTGCCAGCAAGTCGTCGGGAAATTTGCGATACGACAGCAGCTCGCGATAAATTTGTGGAGCTGTCACCGAGTTCAATCCCAATCCCGCCATATACTGCAAGCGCATATTCAGATCGTCATTGATCTGCGTGTCGGCCAACATCGGCGCAAGATCTTGGGCCCTTCCCGCATAGGTTGCGAGCAACTCGACGGCGGAATGGAACCGGACTTCGGCGAGCGACGCGGCGACTGCCGAATAACTGGACTGGTCCAGACGCCGCTGCACTGCATCTGCGCGGATGGCAGACGGATCGGCACTACCGAGCAGCACCAGGTCATACCCGTCGCCGTCCACGTAATTGCTCCAGACCGTCGCGCTGGGGAAGACGCTGAAGAAGGTCGCCAGCTCCGTTTTGACCGTATCCTCATCGCTCTCGTAAATCGGCAGCCATTGCGCCGCTACTCCGCCCGGATTCAAATGACTCTTGACCATCTCGTAATATTCTCTGGAATACAGCGTCGAAGTGCCCTTCACCCAAGGATGAATGGGATCGGTGGTAATCACGTCGAACTTTTCCGGGCTGATCAGGATATAGTGCCGCGCATCGTCGTAAACCACGCGCGTCCGTGGATCGCGCAGCACGTGGTTATTCTCATTGCCGAAAAACTCATCGGAGGCGGGAGGAATCAAAGGCTCTAATTCACAGATCACGATGCTGCTGACATCGGGGTAGGGAACAAAGGATCCGGCTGTCACTCCCGCGCCGAACCCGACCACCAGCACGGAATGGGGCGCTGCATCCACCAGCGCGGGCAGATGTCCCATCATGCGTTGCAGGCGCATGTCGAGCAGCGTCGAGGACGCCTCCGATTTACCGCTCACGTAGAAAGATTTCTGGTCGCCCCGCTGCGTAATCACCACCGACGAATTGATTCCCTCGCCCACGAATACGGGAGTGGTCCGGGCATCCGCCCCGCGATCCAGGCCGCGCAAGATAGGCGCCACGCGCCGGCCATACGCGATGGCCTGCCAGGGCATCGCGCCAACGGTTGCAGCCAGCCCCCACGCCACCACGACTGCGCCACCCAACGCCCCCGCAAATACCAGCGACTTCTTCGACGCCAGCGGTACCAGGGCAATCACCGCCCCAGCCGCGGCCAACCAGATCAATACCTGCTGTGAACCTTGCGTTCCCATGGCAGGTATCAACAACAGACTAAATGCCAGCGTGCCCACAATGGACCCGGCCGTATTGGCCGCGTACACCTCGCCCGTCAATCGCGCGGGATCTTCCTTGTTAGCCGCTGCGGCCGCCAGCGCCAGGGGAAAGCTCGCGCCCCACAACAGCGTCGCCGGGAAAATGGCGCGGATCGTGCGCGTCAGGTCCAGATCGAAGTTGGCCCAGGGATTGATAGCGAGCCATGGATCGACAGGCCACCAGGGCAGCACAGAGGCAAGCGTGAAGGCGGTCCAGGCGATCGCCAGAGCCAGCAAGATCTGGCATCCGGCCAGCGCCATTCCAGGATCGCGAACGCGGCGGGCCACGAACGAGCCGGCGCCGCTACCTGCCCATAGGCCGGTGAGAAACACAGCCAGAATGATCGAGAAGGTGTAGACCGTTGCGCCCAGTAGGAGCGAGAGCAGTCGTGTCCACACCACTTCGGCGCCCAGGGCGGTCAGTCCAGAGAATGCTATTGCGGCGTAAATGAACATCGCGCCGGGTGCGCGCGCTACTGGGATGGAGCGTTCGTCGACATCTGCTCCGGTCCAATGCCCGGCGCCACTCGCCAGCGCGAGAGCGAGCAGAGCCACCGCCACGTTGATCGCTGCCGCAATATACGTAGCGAAACCCATATCGTGGACACGCAGCAAGTAGAATCCCGCCAGCACGCAGCCCGTCACCGCGCCAGCGACATTGGCGCTATACAGCAGCCCCAACCAGGAAACTCCCTGGGGCGTCGTTTCTACCCAGCGCGCGATGGCGGGCAGCGAGGCGCCCATCAAGAATGTCGGGGGAAGCAGGCATCCCGCTGCCACCGCGCCGCGCAGGATGAGTCCCGCCAAACCTGTCAGGCCTGCGCCCGCGATGTAAATGCGCGCCACCAAGGGGACGCCGAACAGCGCCAGGATCCCGAACGCCGCGATCCCCAACTCCAGCAGCGCATAGACGCGCATGGGATGTTGGCGCGTGGAAACCAGCCTCGGGAAAGCCGCGCTCCCCAAACACAAACCGCCCATGTAAGCCGCGAGCAGCAATCCCAGCGATACCGCCGAGGAGCCGATCACCAATTGCAGCAACTGAAACCAGACGATCTCGTAAATCAGCGCCGCGCAACCACTGCCCGCAAATAACAGGAGCCACGGAACAAGATAGCGGTAGCCGCGCTCCACCGCCTGGGTCTCGGCCTGGACGGGTTTAGTAGCCAGCCTATTTCCTGACATACCCTACATTGGCGGACCGCTTACCGCCCTGTCGGTGCAATTCATCCGATAGTACGTGAACTCCGCTCGCATCCACCCAGCGATTATAAAAATTGAAGAGAGCACACACGGTTATAGCGTAGTAAATGGCATCATCGTCCCAGCCCACAGCGTGCAAAGGCTCCATGTCATCCACGGTAATGCTTTGTGAACAACGGTTCACCTTATCGACGAAACGGAAAAGCGCCTTCTCTTTTTCAGTCAACCCGGATGTTTCCAAATCGCGAATCACGCCTGCGATGAACGCTTCAGCGTCCATGTCGTCTCCCGATGTCTGTTGCAATAATACCGCCGCGACCGCGGCGTGGGACTTCACTCAAAACGGACAATCGTTGCGCGCCGAAGTGAAGGCCGCTATCAACTCTCGAATCCAGGGAGCGAGGGGCGCCGGCTCGCGCATGATCTCCTGGGTAAAGCGCGCCAGATGATCGGTGGCACGCGGCTTAAAGGCGAATAGATGCCAGATCTGCGGGTAGTCTCCACCCGAGGCTTGCATCATTCGCAGCGCATCGGCGTATGGTCCCGGCTGCGGATTGCTCTCCACGTCCGGAAGAAACATCGGTCCCATTTTTTCGCTCATGTTTCGGGTAGTATACAGCAATTGTGTCCCTGGCCCCTGTTGCTAAACCGGCGTGATATATTTTGGCATCATGTACTGGACGGGTAAGCGGTGGGGCTATGTCGCATTGGCATCGATCCTGGTGGCATGTTCCAAACCGCATAATCAGGATCTGCTGGACCAGCACCGCAATCTAGGCAAAGCATTCTACGAGAATCCGACCACCCAACTGGAAGCTGTCCAGGAGTTTCAGCAGGCGCTAGCAATCGCGCCCGATTCCCCACGCGACAAACTGAACTACGCGCTCGCGTTGCTCAAGGTGAAAGGGCGGGAAGAGGAAGCAGTCAAGCTCTTGCAGGAGGTCCAGCGCCAGGATCCTTCCCTCCCACACACCTGGTTCAACCTAGGGATCTACTATAAGCACCAGGGCGATGCCCAGCGAGCGATGGCCCAATTCGAAGGCATGCTCGCTCGCACACCGGACGAGGCCATCGCGCACTATCAACTGGGCACTCTTTACAATCAAAGGAACCGTCACAGTGAGGCGCAGGCTCAATTCGAACGCGCCGCCGCGTTGGACCCCTTGCTCGCGGCCGCGCAGTTTCAACTCTACAATCTGCACCGGGTTGGCGGCAACACCGCGCCAGGCGACCGCTACCTCGCCGATTTTGAACGCATCAAGACACTACAGAAAAGCTGGGTGATTCCAGAGAACGTGGAGTGGTGCAACTACGCCGAGATCTACGATCCGCCTGAGGCTCGCGCGGAAGCGGCAGCGCCGCCGGAACCGAAGTTCGCCGATACGCGGCTGGAGGGAACAGTCGATCCAGCAACCGCAGGCCTCACCTTAATCGATTCCACCGGCAGCGGCCAGACCGATCTACTGGTGTGGTCTTCGCAAGGAATCCATTTGTTCCTAAAAGGACAGCGCCCCGTCGCCGAAACTGGCCTGGAAACATTGACCGGTGTAATCGACGTGACGCCGGGAGACTTCAATAATGACGGCTTGATGGATCTCTGCGTATTAACGGCAGCCGGTCCCATGCTCTATCGCAATACAGGCGGTAAATTCGTCCGTGAGGCGGCCCGCCTTCCCGCTGGCCACTTCGACGCCGCCGTATGGATCGACTACGATCACGATTACGACCTCGATCTCCTCCTGCTGGGGCCGCAGCCGGTTCTAATGCGGAATCAGGGCGCCGCAGGATGGGCGGATCGCACTGAAGATTTCCCGTTTGTGAAGGGCGCGGGCGCCTCCGCTCGGAAGGTTCGCGTTATACCTGACAGCAAAGCATTCGACCTAGCCGTGTTCTACCGTGATCGCGCGCCGGTGCTCTATCGCGATCAACTGGGCGGCAGATACACAGTAGAGGCGTTCAACGGGCTTTCCGCGGCGAACCAAAAACAAGTGGACGCCGACTTCGACGCAATCGGCCGGCTCGACCGGGCTCGCATCGATCCGGACGGCAGCATTCACTTGCTGCGAAATCAAAGCGCCCAAGACCATCACTGGATCCGTGTTCAGCTGAAAGGCGTGCGAAGTCTCAAGCTGGCTCAGGATGCCTTGGTCGAGATGAAAGTTGGAACTCTATACCGCCGCCAGTTCTACAACGGCGTGCCGCTGCTGTTCGACGCAGCAGACCATCCTGTAATCGATACCGTTCGCATCACCTGGCCCAACGGGCTAATTCAGAACGAAGTCCGGCAGGCGGCCAATCAAACGCATGTCTATCAGGAAGCCCAGCGCTTGTCCGGCTCCTGCCCCATGATTTGGACCTGGAACGGCCGCGAGTTCCAGTTCATTACCGATGTTCTGGGAGTAGCGCCGCTAGGCGCCCGCAACGGCGACGGAAGTTACTTCCCGGTGGATCACGACGAGTACGTGCAGATTCCCGCCGCCGCGCTGCAACCCGTCCACGGCCATTACGAAATTCGTGTCACCGAAGAGTTGAGTGAGGTGTCGTATTTGGATCAGATCCAGCTATACGCCCTCGATCATCCTGCCGGCACTGAGATCTTTACCAACGAGAAGTTCAAGGGTCCTCCTTATCCCGGGTTCCGCCTGTTCAGTGTCGAGCGAAGGATCTATCCCAAAACTGCGCGTGACCGCGACGGCACCGATGTCTTGCCGCAACTGATCGCCAAGGATCAACGTTATCCCGATCACTTCCGCCGCTCCGAAACGGGGATGGCCGATCTCCATTCGCTCGATCTCGATTTCGGCTCCGCGGCCCCGTCTGGCAAAGCGATCCTGGTATTAAATGGATGGGTGGATTGGCCGGATGGCAGTACCTTCCTCCGCGCCGCGCAGGAATCGAAGGCGGGCTTGGTGATGCCGTATCTTCAGGTGCAGGACGCCGCCGGCGCCTGGAAAACCGTCAATCAAGATATGGGAATGCCGGCCGGAAAACCCAAGACGATTGTCGTTCCCGTCGAATTTCTCTCCGCCAGCCGCAACGTGAGAATCGTCACGAATCTGTGCGTCTACTGGGATGAGATCTTCTTGAGTGAAGGCAAGTCGGACGCGGGCGTTAAGCCTATTCCCATACCTTTTGACTCCGCCGATCTGCATTTTCGCGGATTCTCGGAAGCGCGCATTCACCCGCAACGCAAACAGCCCGATACATTCTTCTACGGTCATGTTTCCCCGGTTTCTTTCTGGAATCCCACTCCCGGCCTCTATACCAGATATGGCCCGGTGGAGAACCTGCTGCGCGATGTCGACGACCAACTCGTGATCATGGGCTCTGGCGACGAAGTGACCCTGCGGTTCCCCGTGCCTGCCGCTGGATTTACCCGCGACTTCCTGCTAAAGGTGGACGGTTGGGCCAAGGATCGCGATCCCAACACCGCCTTCTCGTCAACCGTTCAGCCGCTC
>Ga0206794_1014_pt3 | contig 21660 bp, 18 predicted proteins | sample Alteio_BWOrgCont_70_FD_152877 | JGI IMG/M metagenome (GOLD analysis project Ga0206794, IMG submission 152877) | Enriched cells from forest soil in Barre Woods Harvard Forest LTER site, Petersham, Massachusetts, United States -... | ecosystem: Environmental > Terrestrial > Soil > Temperate forest >...
GGGGTGTTGTTGTGATTAAAGACTGCCCCTGCCCACGAAGTCGTGTTATGGCATACGACGCAGTCGGTCGGGAAATTCGCGGAAACGTGATTGGGATTGGTTGCCCCGGTGAAATCCGCCTTGTGACAGGAATAGCAATCGGTCGGAACCGTCTTGTAATTGCCGTTGACGTGGCACTGCACGCAGGCAACCGTGGCGTGGGCGCCCGTTAACGGGAACACCGATGCATGGTTAAACGTCGATGTGGTCCAGGTCGTCGTGCTGTGGCACGGCGCGCAATTCGTAGGGAATCCACCCGTGACATGATTGGGATTAGTCGTCCCAGTGAAGTCCGCCTGGTGGCACCCATAGCAGTCTGTCGGAAGACTGCCGGTGAAGTTATTGTTGACGTGGCACTGAGCGCAGGCAACCGTGATGTGTGCGCCGGTCAGCGGGAACGTGGTCTTGTTGTGGTCAAACTTAGCGTTCAGCCATGTGGTCGTGCTGTGGCAAACCTGGCAGGTGGTCGGGAATCCCGCCGTTATGTGATTGGGATTGGTGGTCCCGGTGAAATCAGCCTTGTGGCAACCGAAACAATCCGTCGGCAGCGTGGTGAAGTTGTTGTTGACGTGGCAGGTTGCGCACGCAACGGTCGTGTGCGCGCCGGTGAGCGGGAATGGGGTGTTGTTGTGATTAAAGACTGCCCCTGCCCACGAAGTCGTGTTATGGCATACGACGCAGTCGGTCGGGAAATTCGCGGAAACGTGATTGGGATTGGTGGTCCCGGTGAAATCCGCCTTGTGACAGCTATAACAATCCGTGGGAACTGTTTTGTAGTTTCCGTTCACATGGCATAGCGCACAGGCCACGGTGGCGTGTGCCCCAGTTAGCGGGAATACCGACGCGTGGTTGAAGGTGGACGAGTTCCAGGTTGCCGTACTGTGGCAAAGAGCGCAGTTCGTCGGGAATCCCGATGACACATGATTGGGGTTGGTGGTTCCGGTGAAGTCCTTCGTGTGGCACGCGTAGCAATCTGTTGGCGTGCCCGCGAAGACGTTGTTGACATGGCAATGAGCGCAAGGAACACTCACATGAGCGCCGGTCAGCGGGAACGGCGTCTTGCTGTGATCGAACTTGGCCCCGTTCCACGAAGTTGTGCTGTGACAAATGGCGCAGGTGGTGGGGATGTTCGCCGAGACGTGATTCGGATTGGTTGTTCCGGTGAAGTCTGCCTTGTGGCAACCATAACAATCCGTTGGCAGCGTAGTGAAGTTGTTGTTGGCGTGGCACTGAGCGCAGGCCACCGTCGTGTGTGCACCATTCAACGGAAAGGCCGTCTTGCTGTGGTCAAACACCGCTCCTGTCCATGAAGTCGTCGAGTGGCAGACCGAGCACGCTGTCGGGAAACCTGCCGACACATGATTGGGGTTGGTAGCTCCGGTGAAATCCTTCTTGTGGCACAAGTAGCAGTCGGTGGGCGTGCCAGCGAAGACGTTGTTGACGTGGCATGACGCGCACGCCACAGTCTGATGCGCGCCCGTCAACGGGAACGCCGTCTTGCTGTGATCAAAGGTCGCACCGGTCCAGGCGGCCGTCGAGTGGCAAACAGAGCACGCTGTCGGGAAACCTGCCGACATATGATTGGGGTTGGTAGTTCCGGTGAAATCCTTCTTGTGGCAGGAATAGCAATCCGTGGGCGTGCCCACAAAAACGTTGTTGACGTGGCATTGAGCGCAGGCCACCGTCTTGTGCGCGCCCGTCAGCGGGAACGGCGTCTTATTGTGATCGAAAACAGCACCATTCCAATTAGTGGTGTTGTGGCATACGGCACAGTCGGTCGGGAAATTCGCCGCAGCGTGATTCGGATTGGTGGTCCCGTCAAAGTCTTTCTTGTGGCACGAGTAGCACTGGGTGGGAACCGTCTTGTAGTTGCCGTTGACATGGCATTGCACGCAGGCTACCGTGGCATGCGCCCCGGTCAAGGGGAACACCGACGCGTGATTGAAGGTCGACGATTTCCATGTCGTCGTGGTGTGGCAGAGAGCGCAATTCGTCGGGAAACCGGATGATACGTGGTTGGGATTGGTGGTGCCCGTGAAATCCGCCTTATGGCATCCATAACAGTCGGTGGGAAGATCGCCCGAATAATTATTGCTGACGTGACACTGTGCACACGTAACCGTAGTGTGGGCGCCGGTCAGCGGAAATGATGTCTTGTTATGGTCGAAGTTGGCGTTCAGCCAGTTCGTCGTGCTGTGGCAAACCTGGCACGTGGTCGGGAACGCCCCAGTGACATGATTGGGATTGGTCGTTCCGGTGAAATCCTTCTTGTGGCACGAATAGCAGTCCGTCGGCGTGCCCACAAATACGTTGTTCACGTGGCACTGTGAGCAGATCACAGTCTTGTGCGCGCCCGTTAGCGGAAATGCCGTTTTATCGTGATCGAAAACAACGCCGTTCCAGTTGGTAGTGTTGTGGCATACCGAACAGGAAGTCGGGAAGTTCGCTGCGGCGTGATTAGGATTCGTCGTACCGTCATAGTCTTTCTTGTGGCACGAGTAGCAATCAGTGGGAATCGTCTTGTAGTTGCCGTTGACGTGGCACAGCACGCAGGTCGCGGTAGCGTGTGCCCCAGTTAGCGGGAATACCGACGCGTGGTTGAATGTTGACGAGTTCCAGGTAGTCGTATTGTGGCAGAGAGCGCAGTTCGTCGGGAATCCCGAAGTCACGTGATTGGGATTTGTGGTTCCGGTGAAGTCCCCCTGATGGCAGGAGTAACAGTCCGTAGGCGTACCCGCGAAGACGTTGTTCACGTGACACGAGGCACAAGGAACGCTTATGTGCGCGCCGGTCAGCGGAAACGGCGTCTTATTGTGATCGAACTTGGCACCGTTCCACGTGATTGTGTTGTGACAGGTGGCGCAGGTCGTAGGGAAGTTCGCAGCAACGTGATTCGGATTGGTCGACCCGACGAAGTCTGTCTTGTGGCACCCGTAGCAATCGGTGGGTAGGGTGGTGTAGTTGTTGCTGGTGTGGCATTGCGCGCATGCGACAGACACGTGGGCGCCGGTCAATGGGAACGAAGTCTTGTTGTGATCAAATGCCGCACCGTTCCAGGAGGTCGTTGTGTGACAAGTGATGCAGGTTGTTGAGAACCCGACTGTCGCGTGCGGCGGGCTGTTAGTGTTATCGAAGTCAGCCTTATGGCATCCAATGCAATCGGTAGGAAGGCCGCCCGAATAATTGTTGTTGACATGACATTGTGCGCACTGCGTTGTCGCGTGCGCGCCTGTCAGCGGGAACTGTGTGTTGTTGTGATTAAACGTTGAGGTTGTCCAGCCCGTCGTGCTGTGACAGATCGAGCAATCAGTCGGGAAGCCGCTGGAGGCGTGCGGGGGGTTCGTAGTTTCGTTGAACTCCGTCTGGTGGCAAGCAAAGCAGTTGGTGGGCGTCGAATTGTAGTTGTTGTTGGCGTGGCACTGCGCGCAGGCTACGGTTGCATGCTGGCCGGTCAGCGGATAGTGCGCATAGACGGCATGATCGAATGTTGCATTCGACCAATTGGTTGTCGAGTGGCAGATTCCGCAGTCGCGAGGCAAACCCATCGCGGCGTGCGGCGGGTTGTTGCTGTTCATGAAGTCATTGGCGTGGCACGAATAGCATTGTGCCGATGTTCCCTTGAAGACATTATTGCTGTGACAGGCGGAGCATCCCAGCGTCGCGTGCGCGCCCGTCAATGCATATCCCGTATATTTGAGGTGGTCAAACTTGGCATTGTACCAGCTGTCCATCGTGTGACAGCTCTCGCAGGTTGTGGGCAAGCCAAGTCCAACGTGATCGAGGACCGGTGTCAAAAAATCCTGCTGATGGCACGAATAGCATGCGGTCGACAGGCCGATGAATTGCCCCGCAGCCGCATTCTTGTGGCAATCTTCGCACTGTACGAGAACATGCGCTCCAACCAGTGGGAATCGATTCTGGTGGTTCTTAATCGCCTGCAGAGAAACCTGCCATCCCTTGACCGAGTGACAGCTTTCGCAGTTTGACCCGAACTGACGACGGTGAATGTCGGCGTGACAGTCGGAACACTGAGAACTTACGTTCTTAAAAACCAGGCTGGTATGGCACTTGGTACAGCCCACGTTTTGATGCATACCGCGCAGCGGGTATCCGGTCTGATCGTGATTGAATTCCGGATTCGACCTAATCGGTTTCCAGCTCGTGTACGAATGACAATTTGCGCACGAGATTGAAAGCGGTCCGTGGGGATTCGTCACCTTGGCTTGGGGAATACTTACACCCGCCTTTACGCCCGAGCCTTCGCTGGAATTAGTGGAAGATTTGCCGTTCGAATTACCGGAGGATCGGCCGCCTGAGTTGCTGCTGGAATTGGCCTCCTCTTTGATAGCAAAGGCTTTGCCAAAAGTCACAGGAGCTCCGCTTGGCGACAGCACAATGCCACCGAGCACGGGCGCCCACCCGAGCGCAATGGTCGCGAGAAAGCGAGCAATGTCCATCGTTCTCTCCGGGCAAACGGTTTGCACACGTCAACCCGCACGAGGAGCGCAGACGGGAAAGCACAGAAACACACGGCAACCCGCGTCTCATATGCGAAGGCGGGGACAGACGGCTCTGTCAACGAACGATGAGCCGTATCGCGGGCGTAAGAACGAGAATTTCGGAATTCTGGTTTGTCCGGACTTTCGTACGCAGCCAATAGGGCAGACACCTAACGTCGGCAGGTTTGACGCGCTTACCCTTACAGCAGTCAAGCAAGGCCCGGAGCGTTTCCTGGTTAGGCAACCAAACGCAATCTAGGTGTTGTATATCGAGGGATTGGCGTTCTGGATCTCAATCCCTTCGTTCGAAACACAGCTTACAGCATGATCTGCGAATGGTCCAATGAAAAATGCGCCAATGTGTCTCACGCGAAACGCTCGCCATTTCTTTTAATTCTTTCTGGAGTTCATCGGCTGAGATAAGCTCTCAGTTCTGGCTTGAAAGCGCAGAACGATAGCGGCTACTTTGTGCCCAGGAAAACTCCGCTTCTCACATACAAATAAAGCCAAGGTGCATCTGCCAGAAACCAGATCGCGATTCGATTCAGGGGACGTCGTGTGCGGTGAGATGACGATGCGCACGTGCTCGACTGCTCATGGCGGACCGATCGTGCGAAAGGCCGAAGCTCCTTAATAAATCTGAGGGGTAATGCAAAAACTACTAGTTGCCATTGACTGTCGCAAGCCCTAACCTCAAGCCAATTGCGGACCGGGAGAACCGTCCCCATGAGTGTCCTCTATAGCTAAACATGGGAGGCCCCCCCCCGCCTCTGGCGGGGTGGAAGTAGAAGTTTGAGTGCAGCGAAGCTAGCTGTCAATCCAGTCGGTGGAAGTCCGGCCTGTGCAGATTGTCCAGTTGGCACAGTAGCGATATCCAGCGTCGAGGCGGGCAACCACCCCGGCGGAAGCCTGGAAGTAAAAGTCCTCGGAGGCAAGGCGAAAGCTGAGTCCGATCTGTCAGGAGGGCAAACAAATCGACAGGTTGCAGCGCAAGCGAACGGTAGGCAAGCTCCGAAATTACTGCCGCGGGAAACAGATTTGCGGGAATGTCGGGAGGGTCGAACCTCTTCAAACTAGGTGAAGACAGCATCGGCGGTGAAGGAACTGGATGAATGCAACCGCTGATCTCCCCGGAGTCGAGGACGGCGACATGTCGAGAAGGATTAGGCAGTGAAAGCTCGGACCCACTGGCAGGCGGCTTAAGCGCTCCTGCACAGCCAAGGCGTTTCGTATAACCGCAAAGGCGGGAAGTCGAAACGTGTCTGCCAGTGGCTCGGACGGGGTCAAGTAAGTGTTGATGGACCGGGACACTAGAACCCGGACCGGAGCGAGGACCCCTGGGGTAGGGCGCGAGCCCCAACAGTGGCATGGTCAAGGATCATCCTCCCGACTCTGAGCGGGACGAAGGATGTCGCTCCACGATCATGCGAAGGATGGATGCAAACCAACCAAGCGATCGTGTATGCCGGGACCAGCCTTGAGCGAAACCGAGGAAGGGAAGGCACCATTTTGAAATGCCGGCCTTGAAGCCGTACTGGGGAAAACCCACAGTACGGGCGCCGCGAAGCTAGCTGCTAATCCAGCAGGAGGAAGGACCTGCCAGTAGAACTTGCCCAGTTGCTACTGTAGTCATATCGGACAGCGGGAAGAGTGATCGACCCGACTGAAAGCTCCGAAGTAAAAGCCTCAGCCGGCAAAGGGAAAGCGGCGTCGGGTCCGTCAGGGAGGCGAGCAAGTCAGCAGGCCGTAGCAAATGTGAATCGTTAGCCACGAAATGGGTTTCCCATCGGTAGCGGACTGTGGTGGGGGTGTCGAGAGTGCCGAATCCATCGGTACGTGATGAAGGCTGCGTCGCCAATGAAGGAACTGGGTATATGCAATTGGCGAACTCTCCGTGGTCTCAGAGGACAGCATGCTGACAAGGATTAGTGAGCGAAAGCTCGCACCCACTTATGGGCGGCCTAGGCGCTCCCGCACAGCCAAGGCTCCTTGTATAACCGGCAAGGCCGGGAAGTCGAGGAGTGCCCTTGAGTGGCTCGGATGAGGTCAATAAGTGAGGATCGATAGGGACACTATAACCCTGACCGGAGCGAGGACCTCTGGGGTAAAGCCGTGAGGCTTGAATGACGGTATCGCAAAAGAATACCTGCCCGACTCAGAGCGGGAGACCAGGTACCAGTCTGGAACGATACGAAAGGTGGATGCAAACTATGGAGCGCGGTGTGTATTCCGGGAGCAGGATTAAGCAATGCGATCTATAGGAAGGCGCCACCCGATATGTCAGCCTTGAAGCCGTACTGGGGAAAACCCACCGTACGGTTTTTAGAGTCCCCGATAGGGGATCAGTAAACCCCTCGCCTTCAGGCGACGGATGGGGCTAGGCTTTCAGGGATGGAAGACTATAAGCGTGGCAGCCATACGGTGTGGGACTGCAAGTATCTCGCGTTCGGACAAGCTTGGAAGAGGAGGAACTGAAAACGAGTCAGGGAAACTTCTTAACGTTACCCAGCGGGTGTAAATCCCGCCTGATCAAAGTCGAGCAGACAGATCAGTAGCGAGTGTTGCCATCCACCGGGCGACTGGTGGGTGCGAAGCGTACATAGCGAGGAAGTAGGCCGTGAGGATTCAGCACCGAAATCCAGTGCGATCCGATGCCGACGTGCTGGTATTAGCGGAAGGCAATATCCGGCAGCGACCGTTACCGCGAGGGCGTGCTGGAATCGGCGGTGTCTCTAGCCCGGGGCATGCTCCACAGGGGTAACCCAGGAACCGAAGAGAGCTCCCCATCTCCTCCCAGCCCGACAAGGAACGCCTTGGAATGGGACGGAGGTAATCGCAACCAAGGGTCGACCGGAGGAAGCGTGAGGGATGATGGAGCAGTCTTACAACCCCATAGTACCGATGAGGGCGGGGAACCGCAGGGCTCCCGCAAGGGGCGGCCACGATACCCGCCGGAGGGAAGGGGGAAGCAGACGTACGAATCTGTTGAAAGGAGACATAACGAGGCTCAGAACTCAGAAACTTATGTGCACAGACATCAACAGAATAGCTGAACTCGCTAAGGAAGATCCGAAGCGGAAATTCTTCTCTATCGCTCACCTGATGACAGTGGAGAAGATGTATGAGGCTTTTGGAAGTCTACGAAAGGACGCCAGCGCCGGGATCGACGGAATCAAGTACCAACAATACGAGACGAACGCCGAAGAGAACATCCGCCAGCTCCATCAGCGGCTCAAAGAGGGCAAATATCAGGTTCAACCGTTACGCCGAGTCTACATTCCGAAGGAGGATGGGAAGCAGAGGCCAATCTCGATTCCCGCTCTGGAGGACAAGCTCGTTCAGAAAGTAGCGGTCTGCTCAATGCCATCTACGAGCAGGATTTTCTCGACTGTTCCTACGGGTTTCGGCCCGGACGAGGGCAGCACCAGGCTCTGGACGAAGTGGATCGGGTGATCTATACCCGCCCCATAGGATGGGTTCTAGAGATAGACATACGCTCATACTTCGACCGAATTGCGCGGGATTTACTCGTCGAAATGATAGAGGAGCGCGTAAGCGACGGCAGCATGCTCCGCCTGATCGGAAAATGGATCAAGGTAGGAGTCATCGATGATGGCAAACTGCTCGAAAGCGAAACAGGGACGGGACAGGGGCAGCCAATCAGTCCGCTTCTGGCCAACATCTACTTGCATCACGTTCTCGATAAATGGTTCGAGGGCGTGGTGAAGCCCCGGTTGAAAGGGGAAGCTTACGAGATTCGTTTCGCCGATGATGCCATCTTGTGTTTTCAGCACAAGGAGGATGCGGTGAAAGTGTTAAAGGTACTGGCCGACCGTTTTGGAAAGTACGGCCTGACCTTGCACCCGGAGAAGACCCGGCTGATTGAATTCGGACGCGATGCAGTAAGGAATGCGAGGCGACAGGGCAAGAAACCTGGGACCTTCGGATTCCTCGGTTTCACGCACATCTGCGCCCATAGCCGACACGGCAAGTTCACAGTGCACGTGAAGACGCTCGCCAAACGTCTCCGCAGAGGGATAAAGGCGATCGACGACTGGTGCAAACAGCACCGGCACGACCCTGTGAGTGAACAGCAGAAGACGCTGAATGCCAAACTCCGCGGCCATTACCAGTACTACGGACGATCATCGAACTTCCGAGGTCTAAGGCAGTTCTACCGGAGAGTCTGTCGGATCTGGCGCACTTGGCTGAGCCGAAGAACGCGCGGGAAGCTGCTCACGTGGGAGAGGTACACAGAAATCCTAAAGCAATACCCACTCGAGCAACCCCGGATCACACACTCCTGGGCGGGAGCGGGGAGTCACGCCTGAAGAACCCACTGCGGGAAATCTGCACGGTGGGGTCCGTGAGGGGGGAGTATCTCGGCGACCCATGGTGGACCTATACGGGCACGAAGCTGGAAACGGCGGATACAGCCAAGGAAAACCTACAGTTCACCGGGCCTCCTCTACTCGGAACCTTGTATGGACGACGAAGTACGGGCATGAGGTGCTTGGGGGCGACGTCGGTCAACGATGCCGGGAGTTGCTTCGCGAAATCGCTCGAAGCCAGGAGATGATTATCTATGCTGGATCGGTCAATCGGGATCATGTTCATATGCTGATCGGAATCCCGTCACAGATATCCGTGTCGCGGGCGGTCCAGTACCTGAAAGGGAAGAGTTCGCACAAGCTGTTGAGCGAGTATGCAGGCTTGCGGAAGCGGTATTGGGGCCAGCACCTGTGGGCGCGTGGGTATTGGGTGGCTACGAGCGGCAACGTGACTGACGAAGTCTGGAAACGGTATATCGAGGAACAAAAGCCACCGGAGCCAGACGATGACTTCAAGGTGGTGTAATCGGCCGCACGGCCGATCAATCCGGCTTCCAGCCGTAACCGAAGCCACCGCCTGTCAGGCGGTGGAGAATTCACAGAGGGTCATGGAGACAGCGGCATCATGCGAAGCCCGCTCCGCGCCATGACTCTACTCGACAATTTTAGAGGGGATGGAGGAAACGGCGGCATCATTCGAAGCCCGCTCAGCGTCTCCATCCTACTCGACCATGGCGACAGACATGCGGAACCCGCCCGGCGTAATCATGTTGCGGAACGGTGACTGTCCCACAACGAGTTTGAGTGAGGAGAACAGTTCGTCCTCTCGATCAAGCGCGAATCCGGCGAGAACCGCAGTTCCGGTGCCGAGGACATCTTTCGGCAGCGCGGGAGGCGTTTCGTTATCGAAAAGAGGCGTGCCCATGCCATCTATTTTGCATCGTGAAAGATGATGCCGGCTGTGTAACGTCGTCCTGAAAGCAGCCGGCTTACGCCATGCCGCATATTGACCCGGTAGAAGCCGCGTGTTCCTTGCACCGGACGATGATGAACAGCAAAGGCAACGGCGTCTCCCTGGCGTAAGGGCACCACCTCCGGCCGGGATTGCATCCTGGGACGCTGTTCGGTCAGCAAAAACTCACCGCCTGTGAAGTCCCTTTCAGGTTCAGTGAGGAGGAACGCCACCTGAATCGGAAAGACATGTTCGCCATAGAGGTCCTGATGCAGGCAGTTGTAGTCCCCGGGCCGTACTGAAGAAGCAGCGGTGTTGGACGCACCTGTCCTGCCTTGTGGCAACGCTGGATGAAGTCCGCGTGTGTCTCCGGGTAGCGAGTATCGATTCCCAAGGCGTGATTCCATTGGTTGGCAATCGGCGCCAACCTCTGTACAGCGCAGTGCGCAATTGCTGAAGAAGGGTCGGCAATGGGTATCGGAAGTACTGGTATTCTCCCCGTCCGAAACCGTGCCGCGCCATCACAACGCGACTGCGAAAATGCTCGTCGCTCGCATACAAGCTCGCGAGAGCCTCGCATTCGCTTGATGTAAGAACTTCTTTCAGCAAGGCGTTGCCCGATTCGTTGACGTCGTTGGCAACGGCATGCCAATCGAACGATGCAATGCGTGAAACTGCGGGCGCTGCATCTGGAATGGGCAAATGGGTTTGTAGGATCGAAACCGCTTCAGTATCGTATAGCTTGTTCATGTTCGCCTCTGTTTTTAGAAAAGAGCCGTTCCAGTCCACTCCGCAGGTTTGCCGTAACGGCTCATCGGTCATTGCACATAGGTTTAGACTCCTCGAACTCGGGCCTCATCACAACCCGGTTCTTGCGACAAATTCGAATGGCGCCATCTGAGATCGCCCACGAGCGGGTGTCGTAGTGCGCCTTCTCGCATGATCCGCTGCGATGAGCCCGTTTAGAGCTGCAGCGTTTGTGACCGTTCTCGGTCTCAGCTTCGCATAGCGCATGAACTTGCCGGTGCCCAGCAACAAGCGGGCCGGATCCGGCAGCCCTGTGCCGTGAAAGAACCACGTCTACGTGCGATGTGAATACATTCACCCAGCCGAAGGGCGCGACTCCCAACGTGCAACCGGACAGCCGTCATGCAAAAGCTCCCGGACTCCGTCCCCGCATTTTTGCATCGCTTCAAACCACTGATGGCCCCCAATCGGCCTGCATGCTTATTCATGCACGCGTCGATTCCGGGCTCTTTGTGTGTCCTCTTATGGACTCGCGGACGGCTATCCTGAATAAATGCGAACTGTGTTGTTGAACGGTTTTGGTGGAACAGACGTCCTGACGATGGGTGAAGTTGAGACGCCCGAACTCGGCGAGGGAGGAGTGTTAACCCGTGTGGCAGCTGCCGTGGTCAACCGGGCGGATCTTTTGCGACGGCGAGGGGCATTACCCTCCGCCGGCAAGCGCTTCCGAGATTCTTGGAACTCTTGATCTCTCGATTATCGATCGAGTGCTTTGAACCAACTAGGCTACTCTGCAATGGAGCCGAAGAGCGGTTCGAAACTGGCGGCGAGCATTCGATTCGAACGAAATCCCGTAAAAAATTCCCAAAAAACGGCCGCGAAATGCCGCCCATGGATCCGCGCGGATCAGGACAGATCTGAAGAGCCGTCATCCGCGTAACCCTGTATGGTTGGCATCATCCAGTGGTTGTTACTGCGGGTGTTTGCGTGCTTCAAGCGCCGGATCATTCAGTTCCGATGCCAGCTTGCGGAGCGCTTCCAGCTTACCGGTCTTGTCCGCGGATTGCCATTCCGCATCGGAAAATTCGGTGTTCGCATACCGGCGGGTGACATAGGAGTGCGTGCTGTACTCGAAATAGATTCGCTGTGGTTCCAGGGGTGCTTTGTGGTTCTTCTGAAAAGACTCCAGCTGGGGCTGGTGGGCCTGGCTGTCCATGAACCACTCGGGCGGGTAGTGGAGGTTTTCACACTGGGCCTTCAAGTCCTGGAGCCGGAATGCCCCTTGCTCTCCGTAGTCGCGGAATATCTTTCCGAAGAAGGTCAAGGGGATGGATTTCATGGACGGATCCACGATCAGACGGCGCTGCACAGATTGAAGCGGAGCCTCATTGTCGGCTGAATAAAGATTTGCGCTGACGAAGCAGAACATTCGGCGCTGGGCTTCGACCCCGGAATCGATGACCAGCGCGCCGTTGTCGAGGCGCTCGGAGAAGTCGCCGGTGAAACGACCGGCCACCATCGGAGACGAATAGAAGGCCTGGAGGGCCTGTAACTCGCCAGCCATGCCTTCAACGCTTAACGTAACCTGGAGTTCCAGCGAGCCCCAGTACTTCTTCTCCTCGGATGGAGCTTGCCAGGGGAAGGTACAACTGGAGCTGGCAAACTCACAGGTAAAGGGCACCGCGCCCAGCGATGGCGAGCCAAATAGTCGTCACCGACGAGTTCGACGCGCGTGATCTGAAAGCGAACCGGCTCTGTCGAGCCGGGAGCCGACAATACAGTCAGCTTTGCCTGGGGCTCACCCTGCGTGCCCGCAAGGATGATCTTATTGACATCAAACTGGTATTGACGTAACGCCGGCGGCATGGTAACCCTCTGCGAAATCTCCTGTTCCGACAAACCCGCCTTCTGGAGCGTTTCCATCTGCCGGAAGACTTCAACGGGAACGAGCGCGGTGTGGATGTTGTCGGTCAGCCAGGGGTGAAGCAGGTCCCAGTTCGACGCTGCGGTGTGGCCTCCGAGTAGTGTGGTCGCCAGTTCGATGACTGTCACGTTCGGACTACGATAAGAGTTCTCTTGTCTCGGTCATATCGTCCATGGCAGCCACAGTGATGTGGTAGAGCCTTCCACGGTGCGGATGGAAGACGAGAGCCGGCCGGAAGCAGGCAATGCACGTTCCGCCCGCACGGCGGACACTCGGGTACACGATACCGCTTGATCCGGAATACAGGAGCGAGCCGGCAAGAGCCTGCGATGGACCGTAACACCCGGGAATCGGACCGGGCTGAAGACACTGCTGACGTTCTGCATCATCAAGGAAGTGGAACTGCCCTGAGAAGTCAGCGAGGAAATCTGCATAATCGAAGCTGAGTGGCTCCGATATTCGGCTATCTTTGAGCAAGCGTCGCTTGTGAAACGCCACTTCGTGGATTGACGTATCGAGTTCAATCCCCGCATACCAGGCGCCACGGCGCGAGTCATTGAAGCGGCCACCAAATGGACCCGGATGGGTGAAGGCAGCGTTCACGATGTGCGCTTCCGGAACCCCGTAAAGCAATTCGCCAGGACTGATCGCAGCGTTTCCCCCGTGCTCCGAAATTTTGCGTTCATTGGTCGCAGCATCTAGCTCGGTCAGGTCGCTAATGACGTTTGCTGGAAGAGACAAAGTTTCAAGAACGCTCTCGGTGGTGTAAGCCGTCGGGATCAGCCGGTGAGTGCCCTGCTGGTCGAAAACGCCGAGCCGTGCCACCTACCGCCCGCCCCTCACTGCATCAAGGAGGCTACGAATTTGCTGGAGGCCCGGGATGCCGTGCCGAATGGCATACTCAACTGGAGGTTGACCGCCAAACAGCACGTTGTCGTTAGGCTGGCTCATCCACCGGTCCGCATGTTCTGGGGGAAGCAGGATGTGAAGCGCTTTGTAGATTCCGACGAGATAGGAGATCCGGGTCAGCTCATCCTGACGAAGCGCTCCGGCAGATGCCTTCATCTTGTAGAGGGATGAGCGCGGGATACCCCCCAGCAGCTCACCTAGTTTCTCGATCGGGAGTTCCCACTTCTCCCCAATCGCAAACAGACCGTCCATTGCGGACTGGCTCAAGCGTTCGCGTGTTTCAAGCTTGCTCAGATCGGGCGTAGCTTCGAACTGGTACCCGGCTGCAGCAAACGCCGGTAAAGTCGTCATGCGGTCCTCCGAACTTCACTTATCATCTTAAGTCTCATGTGAGACAATATCAAGTCTATCTTGAGACCAAAGGCGGAATTAGATCCCATAAAATTGTTCCAAATTCGTAACAACTTCGATGACGGGACCTTGGCCTATGATGGCCTGGTGGACAATGCCCGCGCCAACAGAATCAGCTGAAGGTCCCCCTCGTCCATACGCACTTCACAAATAATTACTTACGGACAGATACGTAGCCCCAATGGGTTTCGACCCCACTTTGACCCCAAGCTATGTGTTGCGCTGGCCTCTAACCCGGAATTCTCATAGGGGCTATTCAATGAGTAACGGTTGAGGGAAGAAATAAGTGGCAAAAGGCCGCTGTTTTCAGGCATAACTGCGTTGTCGAGACGTAGTTTCGTGCCGAGAAAAGGAGCGGCCTTTGATGACAGAGTGTAACCAAGAATCGTTCTCATTTACAGTCCATTTTTCGCGCCAGGTACAAGCCGAGTTCACAGCCGGCCGGGTATCGAGTGACGGGGGAGCGTTATTGCTTCGGGAAGCGGACCGGAGGGTGAACCTGCTGGACCGGCTGGCGGGCTGTTTCATGGATGGCCGCGCGCCCTTGCTGGTCAAGCACCGCTTGCCGGAGATGCTGGCGCAGCGCATCTACGGTCTAGCTTTGGGCTACGAAGACCTGAACGATCACGAACAGCTGCGCTCGGATCCGTTGCTGGGACTGCTCAGCGGCAAGCGGGAACTGGACGAACCGTTGGCCGGTAAGAGTACGCTGAACCGGCTGGAGTTGACCGGGCGCAGTGCGCGCTATCACAAGATCAGCTACTCGGCCGAGTCGATGGACCGGCTGCTGACGGACCTGTTCATGGAGTCGCATAGCATGCCGCCATTCCAGATTGTGCTCGATCTGGATGCGACCGACATCCCGCTCTATGGCCATCAGCCGGAACGGTTCTTTCATGGCTATTACGACAGCTATTGCTATCTGCCGCTGTACATCTTCGCCGGTGACCAGTTGTTGTGCGCGCGGCTCAGACCGGCCAACCAGGATGCGGCTGCCGGAGCGGTGGCAGAGGTCAGCCGCATCGTGTTCCAGCTGCGTGAGCGCTGGCCGGAGATGAAGATCGTTCTCCGGGCCGACAGCGGCTTTTGCCGCGAGGAGCTGATGGGCTGGTGCGAACACAACCATGTGGACTATATCTTCGGACTGGCGCGGAACAAGCGGCTGGGCGCGATCATCGGCAAAGAAATGCATCAGGCTCACATCCTGCATCAAAGCAGCGGCAAGGCGGCCCGGGTCTTCGCCGAGTTCAGCTATCAGACCCGTAAAAGCTGGTCGAGCGCACGCCGCGTGGTGGCCAAGGCAGAGTATCTCGAGAAGGGCGAGAACCCCCGCTTCGTGGTCACTTCGTTAACCGCTGAGCAGTGGGCCGCACAGGACTTATACGAGAAGCTCTACTGCGCCAGGGGAGAGATGGAGAACCGCATCAAGGAGCAAATGTGCCTGTTCGCCGACCGGCTCTCCACCGACGAAATGAAAGGCAACCAGCTGCGTCTCTACTTCTCCGCCATGGCTTACACCCTGATGGAAGCGCTGCGGCGCCTGGGACTGAAAGGTACTGCCTGGGCCGAGGCCCAGGTGGATACCATCCGCCTCAAGCTGCTGAAGATCGGCGCCATCGTTCGGGTCAGCGTGCGTCGCGTCCTGCTCCAGCTCAGTTCCGCCTATCCCTGGAAGGATCTCTACTCCCAAGCCTTCCACGCTTTGCGCTGCTGAATAACCCCTCAGAACACAGACAACCATACTTCCAACTTCACTGACCTCAGTGCCGGGGCGGAGCCATGCCCCATATACCCGCACAAACATGCAGATCGCACTGCGCAGGGCCAAATCTTACCCGCGGAACCGGCCCCCAGCCCCAAAAATGAACACTACGGCTCAAATCGCGGATGCGCGCTCACTCAAATCAGCACCTATGAGAAATCGCCGCTAAACCCTTCCGAATCAGCGCCAACCGTTCCTGTGTATGTCGTTTACTATCACCAGCTTAACTACTCATAGCCCAAGGTCGCTGGTTCAAATTCAACCCCCGCAACCATTTACGGACTTCAACCCTAAAGTCCAACCCAAAGAAACCGGGCGCCATTTGCGCCCGATTCGGTGTTTTTGGGCCTCACCGTGAGGATCTATGCCCCAGGATTTCCCGAACCACATTGCTGTTGGCCTCGCGCCGATTCTCATCGACCCTCGTGAAAACTGGCGCCAAGCCGAGATGAACGAAGCCGCTGCCACGGCGGACGCATATGCGTGTTCCTGAACCGAGATTGACGACTAGCTTTGGTCACTGGGCAGGAGGTCCGCGCGCCCGCGGTCGAGAGGTCGGTGCAACGGTGTTTTCGGGAATCGTCACCAGCGAATGAGTCCGTGGGAGTCATCGATGAGGACGACGCCATACCGGTCGATCATGGGGATGAGCACAGACTCGAGTTCCTGTTTCCAGAGCTTGCCTTCGTAGAGCTTTGCCTTCATGGGTTCGCGAGAGGGTAGGTCGGGGAAGCCGCGCATGAAGAAGAATTTGTCGGGATCGTCGATTGCGAGCCAGGGGCCGAGGATCTTCATGCCGATTTTGGTGTGCGCGGGCATGGAGCGGGTGCGGAAGATTTCGAAGAATTCGGCGCGCTTGCCTGGCTTGAGCTTGTAGGTGCGCATTTCGATGATCATGGGTTCTCCTTAAAAAGCCGGCTCGGTGTTGGGTGAAGAATCCGGGGGTTAAAATCCGGGCTGCGTAGTCTTGGAGCCCTAAAGGCACGGCCGAAAGAGTGTCCCTCAGCGGTCTTCCGGGTTTTGGAATCGCAAAGAGAGCGTTTCATTGGCGTATCATTGCGCGGTGCTGTTGTTGGGGAGGCGCGCGAACTTCTCCCTGAAGTTGACTTCCCAGGTGCGGCCCCATCGGCTGAGAAGGATTGTTCAAAGTGTGCGGAATCGGGACCGGAATGGGTGAGGATGCCGCGGACCAGGATTGCCCGACCCTCGTAAGTTTCCTGATCGTAGAACTCGCCGCGGCCGTCGCGAAACTCGCCGATGGACGGCGTCGTGAGTCCGCCGTTGGTGCTGCTGGCATAGTGGAGGCTCCACTGGCGCGATCGCGGATCGTAGAGGCGCAGGGAAGGAACTCGATATGGCCGGAGGGGCCGTCGGCTTCGAGCTCGACGAGATTGGCTTTTCCGTTCCAGACTTTCCACACGTGGGAGACCCCGTCCCAGTGCTTCCACGTGGTCGAGCTGGCCAGAGGGTTCGCGAGCCGTTCGACGTGGACTTTCCAATTGCCCAGCTCGAAGTCGAAATCGTGCGCGCCGTCCTGTCGGGGCGGCGGGGCTGGTTGCTGTGCGCGCGCCGCGGGCATTAACAGAGAGCCGACGCAGAGGAAGAGGAGCATACTCGGCAATGCGCGCCGCTGTTTTTGGTTCATCATTCCCGGCCTCCTCTTCTATGGTTGCGGCGGGCGCTGGCTGCGCGCAAGAATGCACTTTCCGGTAATCTGGTTACCGGATGGAAACCGTCACCACAACCGCGAGCCTTGTTGTCCGGCGCGCGTCGATTACGGATTGCCCGTTGACGGCGGCCGTGAATGCCATCGACGGCAAGTGGAACCTGATTTGCCTTTACTGGCTCGATTCCGGGACGCGGCGGTTCAATCACCTGCGGCGGCTGATGCCGGATATTTCGCACAAGGTGTTGACGGAGACGCTGCGGAGCCTGGAAGAGGAAGGGCTGATCACGCGCACGGTATATGCCGAGGTGCCGTCACGGGTGGAGTACAGCATTTCAGAGCATGGGCAGAGCCTGCGGCCGCTGATCGAAGTGGTGCTGGTTTGGGGGCATGGGCATATTCAGTGGCTGACGGGAGCGCAGGAGCGGGTTTGAATCGGGGAATGCGTGCTGGCTAGGAGACATCCCCGCGGGGGTTGAAGCCCGGGTTTCTTCAAAAAGAAGACATTACTTTGCACGGTCGAGAAATGCATGGCTGACGCCGTTATCTTAAGGGGCTGTTTGCGGCAGAGCGATCCCTTGGGCTTCCGGAATTCCGGAATTCCTGGACACGGGCCGGCTTGCCAGCACGCCACCGTTAGGGCAGCCGTTGCGATTTGCCTCTCTGCATCTTCTCTCTCTGGGTCGAAAATCGTGCTGTTCAAGCAGGGACCTCCAGGGGTTCGACTCGGTAACCGAGGTTTCGGAGGGTACGGATCATTCGCTGTGTGCGCGTTCGCCTTGACTGCTCGGATACTGCCGGGCCGTGCTCCTCGTAGCGAAGTCCACGGTGCAGGATGAGCCAGATGAGGTTACATAGGCGGTGGACAATTGCGCCGATGGTTTTGTTGTGCCCCAAGCGAGGTACCAGACGACGGTACAGGATTTCGAAGATGCTGCCTTTGTGTCGGACGGCAGCATTGGCACACTGGTTGAGAATACGGCGCATGTGGCGGTTGCCTTTGGGCGAGCGCTTGCTGCGGTTTACGCCTGCACTCTCTTCCTCGCCCGGGCATGCCCCAACCCAGGAGACCAGATTCTTGGCTGCGGCGAACGTCGCGGCCTTGGCACCCACTTCGGCCATGATCTGTTGCGCCGACTCCACCCCTAAACCGGGGATTTCGGCCAGCCGCCGGACTGCATCTTGATACTCGCCGAGCAGAGCAGCGATCTCCCGGTCCAGTTGGCTGATCTGCTCCTCGATGAATTTGAGGTCCGCAAGAGCCATCTTCATGAGTCTGCAATAGACCGGGTTGAGTTCAGTGCAGGCACCCAGCGCGTCCTGCAACTGTTCCGGCGTAGCACGCAAGCGCTGATGGGCCAAGGCAGCCAATGCGGCCGGATCGGTTTCTCCGTCCGCCAGTGCCTGCAACATCCGCCGTGCACTGACGCCCAACATATCCGAAACCAAGCTGGACAACTTGATGTGGGCTTCTTCCAGCAGCGATTCCAATTGATTCTGCAGGCGTACTCTGTCACGGGTCCGTTGATACCTGGTGCGCGTCAGCGTCCTCCACAGACGCTGTTCGGCATCGGGCACGAAGCTCAGGATCAGCTCCTGGGAAAGCAACCGCTTCACTAAACGCTCGGCATCGCGAAAGTCGTTCTTGCGCCCGCGCCGGCCGCGATTGGACAGGGCTTGCGCCAGGTGCAGGATTCCGGATTTCGGACCTGCACCTTCCCGGCTCTGGCAAGCCGGCTTCCAGTACCGCTCCAGTGCCCCCCAAACAGGCTTCCAGTATTGGGCGTCGATTCCATCACCGCTTCCTCGACTTGCTGCCCGGCCAGCCATTCCGCCAACTGTCGCAACTGTTCGGGGTTGCTGCCGAACCAGCGGCGTTCGAATTGGAATTCGTCCTCGACTTCGACATCGGCCATCACCACGGCCAGCTTCTTTTTATGCACGTCAATTCCCGCTATCCTGTATGGCATGGACCTTCCTCCTTGGCGGGGAGCGGGGAGCACGCTGGAGATTACACAAAGCAGGGTCTCGGGCTATCGCCGCTCCCACGAGGGGGAGAGACAACGCTCCACTCATTCGCTCTATCACGCACGCTCCGGATCAGACTCATAGACGGCCTCGACCTATCCACTGAGAGGTCGACCTCTCCGCTCCAGGCCACTTCGATGTTACCTCGAAGTAATTTTCATGGGTTTTCGCGGGCCGAAGGCCCTAAACGACTCATAGATCAGTGCTCCCAAGTGTGGAAGGAGGCACTATGGGCCAGGTCTTACACTCGGGCGCCACCACGACAGCGGCGATCCGTCGAGCGATACAACATAGTCAAGAGAGCCTGAGACCGCTGGCTCGCCGGCACGGCCCGCCTCGATAGTCAGCCCGCGCACGGCGTCGCTGACGGCATTCACCGCCAGTAGCGTGACCGCAAGCCCTCAGCCCCACCAAGTCCCAACCCACAGGCCGAGCGCGGTGGCGACCTTCCGTCGCGTCTGTATTACCTGGTTGCGAGACGTCCTGTGAGAAGACTAGCTATCGAACGGTTTACAAGGTTCGGTAGGGTCTACCCATGGAAGCCGCACCTGAAAGCGGGTGTCACCCGGCTTTGAACTAACGTGAATATTGCCACCGAACTTTCTGACAATCGTCTGTACGGTATTCAGCCCGAGGCCCGTCCCCTCACCAACTCCTTTTGTCGTGAAAAAGGGATCAAAGATATAGGGTTTTATCTCGGGAGGAATTCCAGGGCCGCTATCGCCGATTTCAACCACGACATAGTGGTCCTCGCAGAAGGTTCGCACCCGAAGTTCGCCCTCGCCCTGCATGGCGTCTATGGCGTTTTCGATGAGGTTGGCCCAGACCTGATTCAACTCAGTTCCCGATGCGTTAACGAGGAGTGGGACCGGTTCGTAGGCGCGCTGCACCTTGACCTTGGGTTGCAGAATGTGAACCAAAGTGCCAAGCGTGGTTTCCAAGCTTCGCGCGACATCAACATTCTGTACCGGCCCCTGGTTCACATTGGTATATTCGTTAATCGTTCGAACCAGATTCGATATCCGCTCTGTTCCGCTCTCTATTGTGCCTAGAAGAGTCGACAATTCTGCAGAAGCGGCGATGCGCGCAAGCGCATCCCGAGCCGTGCTTGGATCGAGGTGTGACAGCAGGGAGGTAAGTGTGTCCGGAGGCATATTGCGCCTCGCCAGGGCAGCCGACAGTTCCCATGAATCAGCGTGGCCGTAACTCTGTAGTATCGAGCCGAGTGTTTCTTCCAGGTCGCTGAGAGTGAGTCCTTGTGATGGGGTCGCCTCTGATTGCAGCAGCAAGGCTTCGACTTCTTCGATTCTGGCTTTGTCCGAGTCATCGAGCGGGCGCCGCCACAATCCGGAGTTTGCGCTTCGCATTTTCGTCAGCGTATAGCGCATTTGACCGGCCGCACGCTTGGCGGCGGACGCAGGGTTATTCAACTCGTGAGCAAGCCCGGCTGACAGTTTGCCCAATGAGATCAACCGGTCGCGTTGCTGCTCTATTCGGGTTCCTTCACGGATTCTGTCGGACATCATGGCTACTAATCTGGTCGTCAATGCCGGCATTCTTTGTATAAGTTCTGGTAAAAGTGCAGCCGGAAATCTGGCGAGACGCCCATCCGTCAGAGCTCGTCCGGTTACAGTGAACCGTTTCATCCTGGAAAAGGGAAACACCCCGCTGACATCACCAGCTTGCGCCGGGAGAGAAACAGTGTCGCCACCAAATTCCCCTCTCCACTGAAAGAGTCCCTCAAGGAAAATGAACATCCAGTCTGCTGGATCGCCTTGCCGCACGAACGCCTCTCCGGCATGGACAGAGACCTCCTGTACATGACTCAGAAACCACTCAATTTGGTCGACCGGCAAGTCCAAAAATGCCTCGACACGTCGCAATTCAGCTGAACTGATCAAGATCAAGCCTTCCTGTGATTACGCATGCTCGGTGTAACGCTTTTAAGAGGCACGTCTCGTCTTCAATTGCGTTTTTTCATCGCGACATCTTTCAGGAGATATCTTATTCCGTACGCAGTGCCGGGTCTTCCGAACACTTGGATTCCAGGGTCTGTGCAACTGCTTTCCGAAAACGTCCGCTGGTACAGCGGGATGCTCGAGTCCCCAAGCTATTCATGGGCCTTGGTTTTCGCGCTAATGGAAAGATAGTTCCTCGGAAACGGGGGCTCAGTCCCGCGAGCAAAACCGCAGAGTCTTGCCTTGCGGCTTTGGAACAGTGGCAGTTTCTCCGGCCCTTCCATGCTGCAACCAAATGGGGGGGTAGTCTCGACTCTACCTGTGCCCATCCGTCGTGCAATATCGGACAACGTGCCCTGTCAAAGGGTAGAATTTATGACAATCGTGGAAGTGTGTTTTCTGTAACTTAGGGATGATGAAGGACCGATCCAAGT
>Ga0206794_1050_pt2 | contig 21522 bp, 23 predicted proteins | sample Alteio_BWOrgCont_70_FD_152877 | JGI IMG/M metagenome (GOLD analysis project Ga0206794, IMG submission 152877) | Enriched cells from forest soil in Barre Woods Harvard Forest LTER site, Petersham, Massachusetts, United States -... | ecosystem: Environmental > Terrestrial > Soil > Temperate forest >...
GCCGGAGTCTTCGCTCCAGCGAGCGAAGCGCGAAGGGCGTCGAAGTAAAGCCCTGCGAATACCACGTCGAGATGATCGAGCCACGCGGGGTTCTGCCACGCGCCTCCGGGTGGGTTCGATCGCACCTGGTCGGTGACCATGAGGTAGAGGCGGTTAAACCATTTGAGCCCGTCGTTGTCGGGAAGAAGCGCGTCGATGGACTGCATCTCGGCGATGACGTCGGCGATCGTGGCTGGGTTGGTGGCTGCGACGAGCCCATCGCCAGGCGGGCCTGAAGGAGATGACGACGGTGGGTTGATGAATTGCCTCCCGGGAATCGCCAGAAGTATACCTGACAAGATCGAGCATCCCCGAATTCCCGCGCTCGTTCGTTGGGCGTTAGTGGGGTCGTTGAACTATCCAGATGGCCGGCGGTTGCAGTCCCGGTCAAAGATAGCGTCGATTCGAATGTGAATGGGAAGCCGGGCAAGTTAGAGGGATTGATTGGATGATAAAGCTTAATTAAGTTAATTTTTTGTCTTGCAATAATTAATAATTTTTATTATTGTACTGTTCATGACGGCAGAGATGAATAGGGACCTGACATGAGCTCCGATCCGAAATCAGCCTCCGACTGGCAGGATCTCCTGAAAATAGCGCAAGGAGGACCCCTGGTGGTCGAGCGGGTGCAGATTCCCGAAAGGCACATCACGGTGGAGGGTGCATTCACCCTGCCGGAACTGGCGCGGCTGACCATGGAGGACCAGGTGTTCATCATCGCCTTCCTGCGCTCGCACGGTTCCATCAAGGAAATGGAGCAGGTGTTTGGGGTGAGCTATCCGACCATCAAGGCCCGGCTCAACCGGATCGCAGGGCAGCTGGAATTTGTAGACACCAACCCGTCCCCGTCGCGCGCGGAGGTCCTGGAGCGGCTGAACAAGGGCGAACTAAGCGCGGATGAGGCGATCCGGGCGCTGGAGGCGCTGAAGTGAAAAGGGCAGGGAACAGGGATCAGGGAACAGGGACTGAGGCTACGGAGGTGTTCAGATGACGCCCAATATTGCTGTGATTCGCATTGAGGCAGGGCAGGGGTGGTGCCCGGTTATTCCGATTCCGCTGTTTCTACTGTGGATCCCCGGCATCCTGCTGGCGCCATTCATTCTGATTGCCCTCTGGGTACCGTGCCTGGTGTTTCGCATCCGGTTTTGGCACTCCCTGCGTGTTCTTTGGGACGTGCTGTGCAGCCTGCCGGGAACCAACGTGCGGGTTTGCGCAGAGGGAAAGAGAATTTCGGTTCAAATCCTGTAGAGGCTGCCATGGAAAAAGAACGCCAAATCATTTTGTCCCTGATTGCGCTGGGGCGCATCACGCCGCGAGAGGCGGAGCGCTTGTTGGCGGTATGGAGTCTGGGCCGCAAGAGTTCTGGATCATCGCCGCGTGCATGATTGCGTCTCTGACCCAGATCGTGCCGGCCCCGGCGCGCATGGTTCACACGCTGCTGCCGGAGGGGCTTCCGGTGCTGCATCACGCCGCAATGGCCATCACGTTTTGGATGGGGGGAAGTTTATGAACGAGAATCGACGTCAAATTCTGGAAATGCTGGCCGCGGGGAAGATTACGGCCGATGAGGCGGAGCGGCTGCTGGCCGCGCTGGACCCGGGTCCAACCGCTATGGCAGGGGAGTTCTCCGGCACTACAAAGGGCAATAACGGGGCTCCGGTGAAGACGCGCGCCAAGTATCTGCGCGTGCTGGTGGAGGCCGATGAGTCGATGACCGGCTTGAAAGGCGGGACCACAGTCAATGTGCGCGTGCCCATGCAGTTGCTGCGCGCCGGCGTTCGCCTGGCCAGCCTGATTCCGGCGCAGGCCCACGACCAGCTGGACGAAGCGCTCAGCAAGCATGGCGTGCCCATCACGCTTTCGCAGATCAAGCCCGAAAACCTCGAGGAACTGATCGATCACCTCGAAGACCTGACCGTGGACGTGAACGGCACCGACGGCAACATGACCAAGGTGCGGGTGTTCTGCGAATAAAGACAGGGGTCAGGGATCAGGGCCGCCGGGAAACAAACCAACCTCAAATTTGAACCGATTAAGTGCAAGGCCCGTGTCTTTCGGGTCGCGGGAGAGCTGTGTGCGCCGGATTTGAAACCCAAAACCAACGGCAAGAAACAGAGGAGGAGGACTGAACAATGACAACTCTTGCGATGCCCAAGCCGCACGGCGACCGCGGCATGGAAGGAATGGTTGCGAAGTGGTATGCGGCCAACACAGCCGAGGTTCTGAATGAATACCAGGACCTTGCAAAGCGAATTGCAAATCAACTGCCGCAGGGCAGCAGCGTGCTCGAGGTGGCGCCGGGCCCGGGCTACTTTTGTATCGAATTGGCCAGGCTGGGATCGTACGCGATCACCGGTCTCGATATCAGCCGGACCTTTGTGAAGATGGCTGCAAAGAAGGCCGCGGAAGCCGGCGTCGACGTGAACTTCACCCAGGGATCGGCGTCCAACATGCCGTTCCCTCGCGGGAGCTTCGATTTTCTGTTGTGCCGCGCGGCTTTCAAGAATTTTGCCGATCCGGTGGGCGCGTTGAAGGAGATGTCGCGCGTGCTGAGACCGGGAGGGTGCGGCCTGATTATCGATTTGCGGAGAGACGCTTTGCCGAGCACGATCAGCAGGCACGTGGATGAGATGGGGCTGTCCACAGTCAACAGGGTCTTGACCAAGCTGGCGTTCAGGACCATGTTGTTGAAGAGCGCCTACACCCGGGAGCAATTTCAACACATGCTGGCACAGACTGAATTTAGCAATGTCGAGATTGCGGAGGATGGCATCGGCTTCGAGATCTGGATGACGAAATAGAGGAAAGCTTCGGGCCGGGTTCTCCATCGTTCGATTGATTGTCAGGTCGCGGGGCCTGAAGCTAGACTCGCGACCATGACCATTCCGACCGAACCAATTGGCAGCATTCCCAGGCCGCCAGAGTTGTTGAGCGCGATGCAGGATCATGCAAGCGGCCGCACATCGGCAGCGGCCCTTGAGGAGTCGTATGACGACGCGGTGCGCGATACTGTAGAGCGGTTTGAAGCAACCGGCTCACCGGTGATCACGGACGGAGAGCAACGGAAGTCGAGCTTCGCTACCTATCCGCTGGAAGGACTGAATTCGCTGGCCGGGGATGGCGTGGTGATTCCTTTTAAAGACGGGCACACGCGCCAGCTTCCCCGACTCACTGTAGGGCCGTTTCACTACGGCAAATATGCGGGCGAGTATGTGCGGCGAGCAAAACCGTTCGCAAAGCGGCCGCTGAAGCAGGCCGTGATCTCGGCCTCGGCATTGAGCCTTCTTTATCCCGCGCAGGGGATCGAAGGGTATGCGCGCGACCGGTTCATCGAGGACCTGGTGAATGAGGTCGTAGCGGACATTCGGTCTGCGTTCTCAGCAGGGGCCGAGACGGTCCAGATCGACTTCACCGAGGGACGGTTGTCGTTGAAGCTGGATCCGAGCGGCGGACTGCTGAAGAGTTTTGTCGCGTTGAACAACCGGGTGCTGGATCGGTTTGATGCCGGCGCGCGGGCACGGATCGGCGTACACGTTTGCCCGGGTGGCGATCACGATTCCACGCACTCCGCGGATGTGGATTATGCAGGATTGCTGCCGCCGCTCTTTGAAATGAAGGTGGGGCGGTTCTATCTCCAGCTTGCCAGTGAGCCCGACCGGCCGCGGGTGCTGAAGCAAGTGGCGGGATTGCTGGGCAGTGAGCGGATGATCTTTGTGGGTGTGATCGATCCGATTTCGCCGCGCATCGAGACTGCGGAAGAGGTGCGGGACCGGGTCTTGGAAGCGGCGAGATTCCTTCCCGTGGACAGGATGGGCACGACCGATGACTGCGGCTTCTCTCCGTTTGCGGATGACGTCTCAACGGCGCGCGACCTGGCCTTTGCCAAGATACGGGCGCGTGTAGAAGGCACGGCAATGGCGGCGAAGGAACTGGGAGTCCGTGGAGTTGAACTGGTGGGAGGCTAGCCTCGGCGCAGCGGCTTGTGCATGGGCACGACCTGCACCGTGACGTCGCGGACTTCGGAGAGAAAGCGGTTGAGCACCGAACCGCGGAGCAGGATGTCCCAGCGGGAGCGAGCCGACTGGCCGAACACCACGTGCGAGATGCTTTCCTGCTGCGCGAAGCGGATGAGGGCATCGGAGACATTTTTGTCGGTGAGGTTCACGACCTGGGCCCCGAGATCGCGCGCCATGCGCTGATACTCTTCGAGGCGATGATAGGCCTCGGGGTCACCGTGGCCCTTGTCGTCATCGGGCCGCGTGACGTAGACCGCATACCAGTTTGTTGCCAGGCGACCGGCCACGCGCGCGCCGACGCGCAGCAGCCGTTCGGTACCGGGGCGGGTGCTGAGGCAGACCATGACTTTTTCCGGAGTCTGTGCCTGCTCCAGTCCCTGGGTGCGGCGGTAGGCGGCTTCGCGGCTGCTTACCTGCTCGGCGGTGGTGCGTAGCGCCAATTCGCGCAAGAGGTTCAGATTGCCGATGCGGAAGAAGTTGGCCAGGGCCTGCTCCACTTTCTCTGAGGCGTAGATTTTGCCCTGGCGCAGCCGGTTGCGGAGTTCATTTACCGTAACGTCAACGTTGACCACTTCGTCGGCGCGCTTGAGAAAGTTGTCGGGAACGGTCTCGCGTATGACGGTGTTGGCGGACCGATTGACGGCGTCGTTCAGCGTCTCGAGGTGCTGGATGTTGACCGCGGTCAACACGTTGATTCCAGCGTCGAGCAACTCGAGCACATCTTCGTAGCGCTTTCGGTTCTTGCTGCCCGGAACGTTGGTGTGGGCCAGCTCGTCGACCACCACGGTGTTGGGATGGCGCTTGATGATCGCGTCGACATCCATCTCCTGCAATTCGACGCCACGGTAGGGGATGACGCGCAGGGGAATGATTTCGAGGTCGCGAATGCGCGCCCTGGTTTCTTCGCGGCCGTGCGGTTCGACCAGCCCGATGACGAGGTCGATGCCCTGCTGGTGCCACATGCGATGGGCATCGTTGAGCATCATGTAGGTCTTGCCAACGCCGGGTGCAGCACCGATGTAGATGCGCAGCTTGCCTGGTTCCTGCTTCTGCTCCAGCTTGAGCTCGGCCATCGCTCAGCCCACCTCGACAGGATGACGGACCGCTTCGACGGCGGCAACGGGAAGAGTGAAGCGGAAAGTGGCGCCGTGACCGAGGCGGCTTTCGACAGCGATCTGGCCGCCGAGTGATTCGACCAGCCTGCGCACCAGTGCGAGGCCGAGGCCGGTGCCTTTTTCAGAGAAGGTCGCAAAGCGGTCGAAGATGGTCTTCAGCCGTTCGGCTTCGATGCCCCGGCCATTGTCGCGCACGGAGAACTGCACGAAGTCTTTCGACTCCTCCGCGGTCAAGAGGATCTCTCCGCCCTCAGGCGTAAATCGAATCGCGTTCGAAAGCAGATTGTCGAGGATCGACCGCAGCGCGCGGCGGTCAGCGCGCACAAACGAGAGGTCAGCGTAGGCCGTGATATCGATCGTGATGTGCTTCTCCGCCGCCGGATCGCAATAGCGGTCGCGCGCTTCGCGAAGCATGGGGAGGGGACGGAGGTTTTCGAGGTTGAGGTCGCGTTTGCCGACATCGATTTCGGCCACCTCGATCAGATCGGCCATGAGATCATCGAGCTTTTGCGATTCCTGGCTGGCCGCGGAGACAAGCTCGGCTTGCAGTGAAGTGAGTTCGCCCCCGAAGCCCTGGCCCAGGGCGTAGAGGCCGCGCCGCAACTGGAGCAGAGGATCGCGGAGCTTGCGGCTGGCAACGCCGATGAACTGGGTTTTGAAACGGTCGGTGTCCTGCAGGCTGGTCACGTCTTCAAGCGTGGTGACGGTGCCGAGCAGGCGGCCTTCAGAGTCGCGCATGGGAGTGGTGCGCAGACGAAAGCTGCGCGCCGAATTGCCGATGCGCAGGGGAAGCATGGCCGCTTCGCCCTCGGCGGCAACGGGTTTTTGCATGGCGATGGCGTCGCGAATGGCGCTGAGAATCTTGTCGCCTCCGGGTGTATTGGCAAGGGCCATGCGATCTGTAGCGGCCTGGCCCAGTAACTCGGCCGCGGCGGGATTGACTTTGAGCAGATGTCCTTTGCCGTCGGTGACGATGATGGGCTCAAAGATGGACTGAAGGACGGCGTCGGAAAGCTGGAACTCCATCTGGCGGCGCCCGGCTTCGGATTCGCGCAGATCTCGCAAGCGAACGGCGATGCGGTTCATTTCCGCGGCGATGGTGCCGAAGCTGTCACGGCTGCTCCATTCGACGCGATGCTCGAGGTTGCCCTGGGCAAGCTTGCGCGCATCCCGGGCCAGCGACCGAATGGGCGACAGGACGAGAGCAATGGTCGTGATCGCGAGCAGCACAGCGATGACGCTAAAGGCGACGCCGAGCGGGGCCTGGCCGGCGGCGGCGAGGGCGCGATGCGCAGCGGCCGCCAGTCCAATGGTGAGGCCGGCGAGCACGACACATCCAAGGATCAGCCGCTGGGAGAGATTCAGCATGGTCCGGCCCCCGTGCCGGGGATACCAATCCTACTCATTTTCGCGGATACAGCCGCGAGGTGCAAAATTGCAAAATTGAAAGGATCGAGAGGTTGACAAAATGGTACTGGCGAGTTCCATTTTCGAAGGGGCTATGGCGCTGCGTCTGGTCGGTTCGTTTAGCGTCGTGGTCTCCCGCCCTAACGGCAAAGGGCGCCGTCAGGATGGGACACCCAGAGGTCGTGGTTTCCGACCCTAACGCCGTCGGACGACGCCGTTAGGATGGGCACCCAGGAGTGGCATCAATTCGGGATCTGGCAGACGGCGTATCCGTCTTGCTGGTAAGGGCAGACCATTCCTGCGGGAGCAGTGCCGTGGATTGTTGTCCAGGAGATGGCCGAGTATTCGGATTTGAGTTTCCTAAAGTCATCGGCGCTGAAGTGATTCAGGCCATAGGTGGCATTGCTCATCTGCTTCCACTCGTCGGCGAGGCCCGGAAACAGCGAGACGACACCGCCGTCCTTGAAGTAGTCGGCCAGAGAGGAGCGTTCGGAGATGGAACGAAACCCGTGCACGTCGGTTCCGGTATCCATGAAGTAGCGGGAATCGACGGCGAAGACGGCGTCCTCAGGGGTGTGATTTCGCACCCAGAGCAGCGTGTTCACCCAGGCGTTGGAACTGGTTTGCGAAGGCAACTCGATCCGGGGGCTGTTGGGATAGGTTTCGTGCGCCACAAAGAACATGCCGATGGCGAGAGGCACGGCAAGAGCCGCAGTGACCCAGGGGCGGTCCTTGGAGAGATATTCGCCGACGATGCCGCTGAGCAGAAGAACCAGAACGAGAGTGATGAGATGGAACGTGCGCAGAGGCTGCAGGCGCGCGAACATGTCCAGCGACGGAGAGCTGGCGAGAAAGACGCCGGCGGCAATGGACACGATTCCAAAGGGAAGCATGGCAAAGCTGAGGCGCCCGAAGGAGGGCAGAGTTCCGCGCCAACTGCGGCGCCAGAACAAGGCCAGGATGGCGAGGGGAGCCAGCATGCCGACCCAGTGATACCAGGTCCAGTTGTAGAGGAAGAAGTAGTCGCGGGAGTACAGGGCCTCGCGGTAGGGTCCGCTCGCGGGGATCAAATAGAACCCGGTGGGAAGCAGGGCCGCGGCGCCGGCCAGGGCGGGTACCCGTTCGCGTACGCGGGTGCGGCTGCGTTCCACCACCCAAAGAACGAAGGCCAGGAAGATGAGGTAGGCGACCATCTGGGGATGGACGGCCGCGGTAAGCACGGTCGCGATTCCGGCCAGCATGTACTTCCGCTCCAGAAGGCCGGTCAGGGCAAACAGGGTAAGCGGCGTGGAGAACGAACGGGCCGTGATATAGGGGTCGATGAGCAGCAGTCCGGTGTTTGTTGCCGGCATGGCCAGAACCGCCGTAACCACCAACATGGCGCACCATCGGGCCTGCGGCGATGAAAAGCATGCTTTCAGCAGAAACCAGCACGAGGTGAGCATGCCAAACAGGGTGAGGATGTACCAGACAAAGATCGTCCAGTCGATGGGCAGATGCGTCAGCCGCGAGGTCAAGGCCAGAATCGGCCCGAAAAGCGAAAGGTGGCCGTGAGACAGAAAGAACTCGGAGGCGTAGGGATAGAGTGCGGGATGGAGAAGCTTTTTGGCGGTCGGGATGTAGATTTCCGCATCTTCAACGCCGAGATGATAGCCATGAATGAACAGGGCCGCCGCGGTAAGACCTCCCAAACGCAGGATGGGTAGCTTTCCACCCTGGGATTGTGTCATTGAACCTCCTTGAAGGAGTGTGACACGGAGAAGGATTGCAGCTTCAACTGCAAGGGAGGGAAGTCAAAGATGGGCTTGCGGTAGAGACCGAGGCGCGCTGCCATACAATCGGCTGTTGTTTTAAGGACACCGAACCCGTAAATCGTGCTGCGGCGAAAATTGATGGAAGATGCCTCCGGGAAGTAGCGCGTGGGACAGGAAACCTCACCAATCCTGGCGCCGAGATAGATGCACTGTGCGAGCAACTGGTTGTCGAAGACGAAGTCGTCGGAGTTGGCCTGGAGCGGCAGGGATAAAAGCATCTCGCGGCTGTAGGCGCGAAAGCCGGTGTGATACTCCGACAGCTTGGCGCCGAGGGCGACATTCTGAATGAGCGTCAACACCCGGTTGGCGACATATTTGTGGCGCGGCATTCCACCCCGAAGCGCGTCTCCGCCCAGAATTCGGGAACCGAGGACCATGTCATAAATCCCGAAGGCGATCATGCTGGCCATGGGCTCGACCAGGCGCGGGGAATACTGATAATCGGGATGCAGCATGACGACGATGTCGGCGCCGGCTTTGAGTGCCGCCGCGTAGCAGGTCTTCTGGTTTCCGCCGTAACCGCGATTCTGTTCATGGACATGAACTTGGAGCCCCAGCCGTTGGGCAAGCTCCACGGTTGAGTCGGTACTGTGGTCATCGACCAGGATGCAGTTATCGACCGTGGCAGGGATTTCCTGGACGGTCTGTCGCAGTGTCTTTTCGGCGTTGTACGCCGGAAGGACAGCCACAACCTTTTTGTGGTTGATCATCGGTTCAAGTCCAAATTCTGTAGCGTCTTCTTAATCATACGACGCCACTTAGCGCGCAAAATAGCAAAATAGACGTATTTGCCGTAATTCAAAAGCTGTGACCCAGCGATGCGTCCTCAATCTGACACACCGAGAGCCTGTCATTGTGCCATATGCAGGTTAGACGGGCAGGAGGCGGATTGGAAACCAGGAGCCAGCCGACGCCAAACTGCGTTCGCAGTTGGGCAAAATCCGCGAATTGGAAGCGTTCCCATCCGGCCTGGGCATCGACCTGTTTTGCCCAAACCGGTCCCAGCTGGGGAACCTGGGTGACTACGGCCGTATCCTTGATCGCATCGGCGAGTTGGCTGCGCTCGGCCAAAGCGCGAAAGCTGTGGTAATCCTCGCCGGGAAGGGCCAGGTAATTGGGGTCCAGCGCAAAGTAGGCATCTTTGGGGGTATTACCTCGAATCCAGGTGAACGCCTCAAGCCAGGGATTGGCGGATTCGCGGCCGGGGAACTCGAGATGCTTCGAACTGGGGAAGATCAGGCGCTGGGAGAGAAACATTCCCCCATTGAGGGCTATCAGGAAGAGGACCCAGGGGCCGATGCGTCGGCCCAGGATGTGACGGCCGAGAAGGCAACCGGCGATCAGGGCCAGAAACAGGTAGACGAGATGGAGATAGCGCATGGGCTGGAGCGGGGTGATGCGGATGAGTGCCGACGGCGCCAGCAGGACCATCGCGACCAGTTGTTGAAACGTGCCATAGAGCAGGAGGGCGAGTGCAAAACGGGCCAGGAGGCCGTCGCGGCGTTTAAGGGCATAACGGAGGAGAAGCCAGAAAAGCAGGAGAGGGGCGAGCGCTCCCAGCCACTCGTACCCCGTCCATTGGTAAAGAAAGTAGTAGGTGCGGGTGCCGAGTGCACGGCGCCAGGTCGGGGTAGGAGGTTCGAAGATCCAAGCGAGCGGGGGGGCGGCTGCAAGGGAGTTGGAGGAATTCAGAATTCGCGAAAGATGGGAGCGTAGCCCGACGTAGAAGCGGTCGTTCAGGGCAACGGCCAGGAAGCAACAGAACGAGATTCCGAAGACCGCCATGATGGGGTGTACCAGCAGTGCGAGCAAGAGCAGGAAGACGGGGAAGGCCCACTTGTTCTGAAGGATCCGATCGATTGCCAGAAGGATGAGCGCGGTTGCCATGGTGCGCGGGTGCAGATGCTGGTCGGCAAGGTTCAGGGCAGTCCCGGCAACCGGAAGCGTGAACATCGCGGCAAGCAAGGCGATTCCGGCCGGCGGAGATCGTCGCTCGGAAAAGAGCTTTTGCGCGATACGCAGGGCTGACCAGAGAATGACGTATAACGACAGGAATTGCCAGAGAAGCTCGGCCCATGCAACCGGAATTCGAGTAACTCGAACAAAGAGAGCCATCCACCGGTCGAAGATCGTGGCTTGCAATTGCAGGCGGAAAAAATCAGAATCGTAGGGATACAAGGCAGGGTCCAGGTCGGCTTTGACCGCGGACAAATAAACTCCGTCATCTTCGAGGCCAGGGTGGTAACCCATCGCCAGAAAGCCGAGTAGGGTAAACATTAGAACGACAATTCCGTCCACTACCTTACGGGGAAGACGGATCATAGTGGATTTCAAAAGTCCGAACTCCATCCGTCAACGGTAAGAACCGAACATGTCATCGGCAACGACGATATCATCCTGCAGTTCGTTTGAAAGAGCGGCCGTGCCTTTGACAAGGCGGGGCGCCGGCTCCAGCGCTCCCCAGGAGAAGCTGGCGCTCGTTATTCCCGCTCTGCGCGAAGCCGGGAATCTGCGCCTCCTTCTGGGCCGCGTTCGGGCCGTCCTGGCGCAGCTCGAGATTGCCTTTGAAATTCTGGTCGTCGACGACGACAGCCGCGACGGCACCCATGAGATTGTTTCGGCGATCGCCGTCGAAGATACCCGGGTGCGGCTCCTGGTGCGCACGGGTGAAAGGGGCCTGGCGGGCGCCGTGGTGCATGGGTGGCGGCACACGGACGCAACCATTCTGGGAGTGATGGATGCCGATGGGCAGCATCCGGCGGAGGCGGTGCCGGAACTCGTGACCGCAATTCTCGGCGGACGGGACCTGGTGATCGGCAGCCGGTACGTCCAACCGGGTGGTGGAAAGGGCTGGCATCCGTTTCGCGGGCTGCTCTCGGCGGCGGGGATCATGGCCACGCGCCCGTTACACACCGGAGTCAGAGATCCGCTCTCGGGTTTTTTTGTGGTTCGCCGGCAATGTGTGGAGAACATGTTCTTCCAGCCAACCGGTTTCAAACTGTTGCTGGAGATCCTGGTTCGAGGGCGGATCGGATCGGTGGAAGAGGTCCCGTTTGCCTTTGGCGGCCGAATGGCCGGGCGCAGCAAATTGAGCATACGGGTGGTGTGGGACTACCTGGCGTTGTTGTTCAGGCTCTATTGCGCGCGATTGGGCATCGCTCGAAGTCCACAGCCAAGCTCCGGGGACTAAAGAGTCGGTAGAAGCAGGCGAAGCAGCAGGAAACCGAGCACGCCGAGGAAGAAGACCAGCGCCATCCGTATGCCTGGCTCGCGATTGACTTCGGGAACCAGGTCGCTGGCGCCGACGTAGAGCGCTACGCCGGCCGAGACTGGAAGTCCGTAGGGAAGCCATTGCGGCACCAACTGGATGACGAGCACTCCGGCAAGAGTGGCTACGGCCAGAACCACGGCGGAATAAAAGGCGGCGGTGCGGCTGCGGCCGCTTGCCAACATGACTGACGCCATGGTGAAACCTTCCGGAGCCTTGTGAAGGAAGACAGCGAGAAAGATCAGCCAGCCAAGCGAACTGGAAACGACGAATCCGGAGCCGATGGCGACGCCGTCGAAGAGAGCGTGCACGCTGAGGCCGCCGAGGACCGAATAACCGGTGTGGCCGGAGACGAATTCACCTTTGTGAGTTTCTTCGCCGTAGTGGAAATGGGAATTGATGGTGTGCTCGAGCAGATGGACCACGCAGTAGCCGGCCATGATGAGAATAGGGCCGAGCCGCGGGCTCATGCGCAGGCTCTCGGGCGCCATCTCTACCACGGCCGTGGCCATGAGGAAGCCGGCCCCGAGGGCCACGAAGTAGCGCAGGAAGCGTTCGATGCCGCGAGCGCGAACAAGGACAAGGCCGCCGGCGATGTCGGCGAGCGCGGCCAGCAGTCCCAGCAGAAGCGAGAGCTTGAGCATGCTAGCCGCTGTGCCGGATGTGCATTACGTCGCCGTCCTGAACGACGTATTCCTTACCTTCGAGGCGCAGGGTGCCGCGCGCGCGGGCGGCGGCTTCCGAGCCGGCTTCGAGCAGGTTGTCCCAGCGGATGGTTTCGGCGCGGATGAAGTGATGCTCGAGGTCGGAGTGGATCGCTCCCGCAGCTTGGGGAGCCTTTGAACCCACCGTCACCGTCCAGGCGCGGCATTCATCCTCGCCGGCGGTGAAGAAGCTGATCAGGCCGAGCAGTTCGTAGCTCTTGCGGATGAGCCGTACCAGGCCGCTCTCGTGGAGGCCGTAGCTGGAGAGGAAGTCAGCTGCTTCGGCATCGTCCATCTCCGCGAGCTCGGCCTCGACCTTGCCGCAGATGGCGGTGGCTCCGGCGTTGGGCCGGTGAGCCACTTCGTCGAGCTTGTAACGGCTGACCGCCTTGTCGAGGTCATCGCCGAGGGTTGTGCTTTCGCCGATGTTTACCGCGTAGAGGATCGGCTTCTGCGACAGGAACATGAAGCCCTTGATGAGTTTTTTCTCTTCCGGCGTCATGTCCAGTTCGCGCAGAGGCTGCTCTTTTTCGAGGGCCTCCTTGGAGCGCAGCAGAAGGGCCTGTTCGCGTTCGAGCTCGCTGGTGCGGCCCTTCTTCAGGTCTTTTTCGACGCGCTCGAGACGCTTCTCGACCTGCGTGAGATCGCTGAGCATCAGATCGAATTCGACGTTCTTGATATCGCGCAGCGGATCGATGGGGCCGACATGAGGAATGGAATCATCTTCGAACGCGCGCAGCACGTGGATCAGCGCGTCGACATTGCGCAGGCTAGTGAGGAAGGCGGTTTCCTTGAGTGCTTCCTGGCCGATGGCGGCCACATCGACATATTCGACGGTGGCGAAGGTGGTCTTCTTTGGCGAATAGAGGGCCGACAGTTTCTCCAGCCGGTCGTCGGGCACTCGGGCCACGCCGATGTGCGCCTCGCGAGGATTGGAGTAACCGCGCTCCTCGAGCTTGGCCTTGGTAAGAATCTTGAATAAGGAGGTCTTGCCTACCTGGGGCAGGCCGATGATGCCAGTTTTCATGCACTTCCTGTGGGGCCCGAGCACGATGTTCTATGAGCTGACGGGCCTCTACGATGATACAAGACCAGGGATCGGAGATCGTCGCGGCGACGGACGAAGCGCAGCGCAGTGAGGGTAGAGGAAACGGCCGCAACCTTGGTGTCGACGATGCCTGCCGCGAGGCCGGTTGAGCGGACATCGTTTTCGTTCAAGGCATGACCTCTGCCCTTCGGATAGATGAACCAGATGGGCACTCTGGCGGCCAACTGGTTTGCCGTGACCCGCAGAGCACCGGCGAGTTCACTCGTCGTGTTGACGCGCGCAAGAATCAGATCGGCACCGTCGTCCGCGACCGCCTTCGCTGCGGCGATTGCCGACCGGAGGGCGTCATCGTCCACAGGGCCGACCATCCTGACCACCGTGGATTCAGAAATGCCGAGCTTCTTTGCCAGGGTCGGTGGCGGAGTTGTCAGCGCCCGCGCCCACTTCCGGGGCAAATCGCCGCCGAGCCGGAGCGCGAAGGCCTCGCACTCACATTCGAATCGCAGGATTTCTCCATCTGCGTGGATGCCCGTTAACTGGGAGAAGGGAAGACGTCGGCGGAGACCGCCTCGCAGGATGAGGTCTGGCGGCTCGAGAAGCGCTTTGACCAGATGTATCGAGCCGTTGCACTCGCATGTGCATTCGGATTCGCGGCCCATGCGTCCTCCTGCGCGGACATGTATCTAAGCGCGCGCCGTCTCCGCTTTCGCAACGAGCACAACGGTTAGCAAGCCCAGGAGCAGCACGACTTCTTCCACGCGTTCACTTAGGACGTGGAGCTTGTTGAAGTGAACGCGGGAGGGATTGCCAATCTCGGCGGCGTTGATATCACCCCCGGCGGCAATGCGGTCGCGCTCCATCGCGGGAATGATGCCAAACTGTGAATAGCAGGTCGAGGCAATCATCAGGATGAGGAGGATCATGGGCGCCAGCACCGTTTTCGGCTTGTAGACGCTCCACGCAGGAGCCAGCGCAAGCAGGGCCAGAGCCACCAGACCGGAAACCAGTCCCATGCCGTGAAGAATTCGAAGCAGCTGGCCGACGATAGTGCCGGCGGTGTGGGTGTCCGGCTGCAGCGTCATGAAGGTGATGGCGGCGACCACGGGGAAGAAAACTTCGGCGCCGAGCCACACAATGAGCGCGAGGTAGAGCAGCGTGCGTAGAACGATCTTCATGGCAGTGAACAGTTCTCAGTTGTCAGTTCTCATTTTTAGCACAACGAAACGCAGGCAGAAGGCTGACCGTTAGCGTGGATGCTCAAACCAAACAGGTCTGAGACAGTTCGCCGGCGTGCTGGAGGAAAGATTCAAGGCAGGGAACAGGGATCAGGGCAGGAGACTTCCGTCTGATTTTTGTTGTTAACCGGGGAGCGTACCCGTAGAATTCTCCCCATGTCTAGTCCAGGTAAATGGCTTCCCCCACACAAGCGCGCGGGTTTCACGGGAACTGGCGCATCGATGCCTAAGGATTTCCAGACGCCAAAGGATGCGGCCGCGAGTGAGCTGAAGGCAATTGGATTCGTGGAAGGCACAGGCGGGCAGTTGTACTATCCCGAGAAACATCCTCACGTTCACATCGGCATTGGTACCGATACATTCATGGCCTACAGCGAAGGCGAGCAACACCTGGGCGGTTACGGAATCAGCATGTACAAGAACAAGGCCCTGCAGAAGGGCTACACGACTGGTGTGGCCAAGATGAAGCAGAATTACGGCGATGATGTCGGAGCCAAGCTGTCCCAGGCGGCCGGTATCCTGCAGCTTTTCGACAAGGGATAAATAACGGTACAGAAGACCCGGATCGCCGCGGGATCGGTCTTGCACCCGGTACGAGAACATTTAAAGCTATCGCAATTCCAGATTCGCGGTTCCCGCGGCCGGAGTCAGGTCGCGCGACCCTGCAATTACTTAACTCGCCTGCTTCTTCAAAGCGCGTTTGAGCACCACTTCGAGCGCGGACTTCTGTTCCTTGTACTCGGCGGCGGAGAGAGTACCGGAGAGCTTCTCGCTCTCGATGGCGAACATCTCTTCCTTCAGAACCGTGAGCAGACTGGCGTTGTGGGATGCGGCCGAAGGCTGCGGAGCGGAGTACGTCGAAGCGCCATACACCCGCGCGGCTGCCGGTGTGGGAGCCGGGCGCGTTGCCGCGACGCTTGTGCGACGTGGCGGGGGCGTGGGGTAGGTCGCGGGCGCCGGAACGTTGACGGGCCCAGCAGCCGCGCCGGCGGGCTTACGCAGCAGGAAGCCGGCGGCCGCGGCCAATGCCAGCGCCAGCCCGGCGAGAATCCACCACTTGTACTTGGTCAACGGGTCGGGAGTGTTGATGGGCTGGCCGATGCCGCCGCCGGGCCCGGTGCCGGGGTTGCTGGTGTCTTGAGAGCCGCCGGTATTGGCGCTGGGCTGCTGGGCCTGGTCTTCGCGGGGCATGGAGCCGGTGCCGGAGACGCTGGCTGACAATTCCTGACCGGGCTGCACATTCTTGGCCAGCATGGTCTGGATGCCCGGATCCTGGGGCACAGACGTAAAGCCAGCCCCTTTGAACGCGATGCTTTTGGGGAGCAGGAAGGCGACGTTGTCGGCGGGCATCAGCATTTGAGGCTTGAACGTATATTGACCGCTCGAGTACGGGAGGTGGTAGGTGATCTGGAACAGAGTGTCTTTGTCGCCTTCGTCCGGCTGGATGGGAAAGTCGAATGTGAAGTGATTCTTCTCGGAGGCGGGCTTCAGGCTGGTGGACGTGGGCAGGCCGGAGGGGCGGCGAGCCGCTGTCCCGTCCACAACCGCGTCAGGTGGGAGAACGATCTCAAATCCGTGGTTGGGGTTGTACTGGGTGCGCGGCGGCGAGCTGGTGTTGTGCACGAAGTAGCGCTCATTGACGCTGAGCTTGCCGTTTTCGGCTTCACACTCGACGACGTCGGCTTCAATGCGCACTGCACCTACATCCGGGGCGGCGTCGTAAACGCTGACATCTGCGGGTCCAGCGCCGTCGGGAGCAGCGATGAAATAGGGGCTGCCCTGATGAATCACGCGCACCAGGTAGGGACCCGAGCCGGGCTTGTTGAGTGAGAAGTGGCCGCTCGCGTTGGTTGTTGCGTTGGCGGCTACGCTCATGCCTGCCTGCACATCCACCAGTTCCACCTTGTCACCCGCGGACGGCTTGCTCGTGGTCTTGTTGGTGACGGTTCCTGCAATGGTGGCAGCATGCGCGAGGACGGTGGACAGAAGACAAAAAAATGCGGCAAGAAATACGGAGGATTTGAACGATCTCATTGGGTTCCTGGTGCGTCGATCTCTAAACGATTAAGCAATCAAGCAGGTCTTTACCTTGTTCAGGATGACAGCGGCTTTGTGGGAGCAATCCCAGGTCTCAGAAGCGAGGCCTGGGATTGCTCCCACAGTATCGAAGCTTGGGTTTATGCGTGCTGGAGGATTTCGATCTCAGCGAGCAACTCCGCGGTTTCATTTTCGAGAAGGCCCCGTTGGTGAATAAAGTCCTCCTCGGGGTATTTGCCGGCGCGGTACTCGAAGTTCAGGTCGCGCAGGTTTTCGTAAAGCTGGTCTTTGCGCTCGAGGAGATAATCGAGACGCGTTTTCTGGCGCTGGCTGGCGAAGACGTTCTCCGGCCAGAAGGTGTAGACCGCGAGCGCCAAAGCCATGAGAATGCCGGCGATGAGTCCCTGAGTTCCGGTCATGATTCAGAAACCTCCTTCGTTGCCGGTTTCGTGGCGGATTCGGTCGCGCAGAGCGGCCATTTCTGAATTTGGTTCAGGCTCGGCGGCCAGTTCCGACTTTCCGACCGACCAGTGCCGGACCAGCAGGATGGTGCCGAGCAGCGCCGCTGCGAAAACCGCGAACGGCGCGATCCAGGCCACCAGGTTGAAACCTTCGGTGGTGGGAGCGGCCAGCACGGTGGCCCCGTATTTGGCCGCGAAGCTGTCGAAGATCTGCTTGTCCGTCTGGCCGCCGGCGATGCCGGTGCGCAGCTCGTCCAGCTCGCCTTCAGAGCTTGGGCAGCCCACGTGATTGCATTCGCCGAGGATTTCAGCGCAGCCGCAGGTGCACATCAGGCGATGGTTGAGGTCGTTGTAGCGCTTGCCGGCGTCTGTCGCACCAAGGGAGAAGCACACTGCGACAGCAAGGGCGAGGGCCTGGGCCGTTTTGAGCCAGAAGGTGATTCGTCTGGAAGCGCGCATGTCAGTCGCCCCCATGGAGCACGGGCTCGGTAGGCACGGCACGAGTGGCAGGGACGCGCAGGGACGCGGTCGCTGGAGTGAGGCTCGGGACGAGGGCGATGAAGGTTCCAAACGCTACCAGCGCGACGCCCGCCCAGATCCAGCTGACCAGCGGATTAATAATCGCCTTGATGATTGGCTGGTTGGTAGAAGGGTTGGTGCCCTCGTAGATCACATACAAATCCCAGAGGATGTTGGAGTGGATGGCCACCATGGTTTGGGGCTGCTGGCTGGCATGGTAGACACGCTTTTCGGGCAGCATCTGGAATTGCTTCTTGCCGTCTTTGTAGACGTCCAGCATGGCCCATTCGGAATCGTAGTTTGCGTTCGAATCCTGGGTGGCGCCGACCTGCTCCAGCGTGTAGGGCGGGATCACGAGCTTGTCGTGGATGGACATCTCGCTTTCCTTGTTTGTGTTGAAGGCCGAGCCGGCCAGCCCGATGACGACAATGACCACGCCGATGTGGATGATATATCCGCCATAGCGGCGGGTGTTGCGCCGGGTGAGGAGGTACATGGCCGAAAACAGATTTTTGCCCGTTTGACGGGAAATGACGCCCGCGCCACGGAAGAACTCAGACAAGATCGCAGCCATGACCCCCGCGGACAGGGCGAAGGCGATAAGCGCGTAGAAGTTGCCGTTGTCGAACTGGCCGTCTTTCATCGGATTGACGCCCAGCGCAAGGGCAACGATCACAGCCGCCCAGAGAGCGATGATGGGGATGATGAAATTGCGCCGGATGCTGCGCAGGGAAGTGGCGCGCCAAGGAAGCAGCGGGCCGACCCCGGTGAGGAAGAGCAGGAACAGGCCGATGGGGATGGCCACCCGGTTATACCAGGGGGCGCCCATCGTGACCTTGTTGCCTACCACGTATTCGCTGATGACCGGGAACAGCGTTCCCCACAGAATCACGAAGCATGACGTGAGCAGGACCAGGTTGTTGAAGAGGAAGCTCGATTCGCGGCTGACCAGGGATTCGAGGTGATGTTCGGCCTTGAGATGGCTGCGCTGCAGGACGTAAGTGAAGATGCAAACGGCCAGCACAATCACCATGAAGGCAACGAACCAGGTGCCGATCGAGGACTGCGCGAAGGCATGGACGGAACTGACCAGGCCGGCGCGCGTGAGCAGCGTGCCCAGCATGGTGAGCAGGAAGGTGGAGAACACAAGCCACACATTCCAGCTCTTCATCATGCCTTTCTTCTCCTGCATCATCACGGAGTGGAGGAAGGCGGTGCCGGTGAGCCAGGGCATGAAGCTCGCGTTCTCAACCGGATCCCACCCCCAGTAGCCGCCCCAGCCGAGCACCGCGTAAGCCCAGTGCATGCCCAGGAAGATGCCGCAGGTGAGGAACAGCCAGGTAACCATGGTCCAGACGCGCGTGATCTTGATCCACTTTTCGCCGGGATAGCGCATCATGAGCGCGCCGAGCCCGAAGGCGAAGGGCACCGAGAAGCCCACGTAGCCGAGATAGAGCATCGGCGGGTGGATAACCATCTCGGGATACTGAAGCAGGGGATTGAGGCCGTTGCCGTCCTCGGGGATGGCGCCGCGCATCAAGGCGAAGGGCGGGGCAGCGAAGTTCAAAATGGCGAGAAAAAAGACCTGGATGGCGGCCAGGATCGTGCCGGCGTACGCGTACAGCTTGACGTCGGTCTTGTGGGTGAGCCGGAGGACGAATCCGTAGGTTGCCAGAAGCCATGCCCACAGAAGCAGGGAGCCTTCCTGCCCGCTCCAGAGTGCGGAGAATTTATACGGACCGGGGAGGGCGCGGTTGGAATGTTCGAGGATATATGTAATCGAGAAATCGTTTGTAAATACCGACCATATCAGTGCAAATGCTGCGGCACTGATGGCCACGAAACCCGCGATACCGGCGCGACGCGCCGTATCAGCCAAGCGCTCTGGGGAGACGGGTGCTGGCTGTCCGGTAGCCAGCAGGCGCAGGGCCAGCGCTCCTGCCAGGAGATTGTAGGCAGCCAGCGCCAGGGCTATAAGCAGAGCAAAACTTCCAAAGGTTGCCATAGAGCTCCAAAATAATTGTCGCACGTTGGCTGATGGCGAAGGGGAGCGTGCCAATAAGCCAATCTTCAATCATCTTAGGCTCTAAGGGAGTGATCTGGCTCACACAATCGATGGAGAGTGTACTGGCCTACTCGTGGGACGGTACTGGGGAGCCGCGCTGAAGTTTGCTGGTGTTCAGGCTACTCGGGGGGTGTACTGGTCCATCATCTGGCGGGAAATGGCCAGCATCTGGTCGGTGGGAACCGTCCGAAGCAGGAAACGCACATTTTCCCCGGGAAAAAGAGACGCGTCTTCGCGGTTGCAGCCGAGTACAAGTACCGGAATTGCGGGAAGGCGCGATGTCAGTTCGGCCACGAATGCCGGACTACCCATGCCGGGCCGGTTAAGCCCGACGACGACCAAGCCCAGTTTCTCAGCAAAATGAGGCTCTTCCACCATGATGAAGGCTTCTGCCACGTCTGCTGCGCGCTCAACAGAGCGGAACTGACGTTGCAAAATGGACCTGCGAACGTGCGCTTGAAGAGGATCGTCGTCCACCAAAAGAACCATTGTCATTTATCGGGAGCCCGCGCAGCCCACGCCAGAAGGGGAGTAGACAGCAATCCTCTCGTTTTTTTCGATGGGTCATCGGAACACAGGGTTGCTTGGTTGTCAAATTTTGTAAAGAACAGCCCGAAGGAACGTCGATTCGCGGTGGCGATGGCGACACAGAGATCCAAGCCGCGCGATTTCAGGCAGATGGCTTGCTTCTAGGTAAACAGGAACTCTTTTCCACGCAGTTCCTTGATGGTGTCGCGGAGCTTGGCGGCCTTTTCGAACTCGAATTTCTTTGCCGCGTCGCGCATTTCAGTTTCTAGCTGGGCGATGTAGCGATCCACGTCGCCCTGGGAGGTGAACTCGGGCATGCCGGCAGCTTCTTCCATCATGAGTTCGCCGTATTCGGCCTTGAGAATCTGTGCCAAGCCCATGTCGACAGCGCTGATGATCGACTGGGGCGTGATGCCGTGTTCTTCGTTGTAGGCTCTCTGGATTGCGCGGCGGCGATCCGTTTCGTCAATGGCCCGGCGCATGGAGTCGGTCATTTTGTCGGCGTAGAGGATGGCCCGCCCTTCGATGTGGCGCGCGGCGCGGCCCATGGTCTGAATCAGTGAACCGGAGGAGCGCAGGAAGCCCTCCTTGTCGGCGTCGAGGATGGCGACCAGCGAGACTTCGGGCAGGTCGAGACCTTCGCGCAGCAGGTTGATCCCGATGAGCACGTCGTACTCGCCTTTGCGCAGGCCGGCCAGCAGCTTGACGCGTTCGAGGGTTTCGATTTCGGAATGCATGTAGCGGCAGCGAACGCCCACCTCGGTGTAGTAGCCGGCGAGGTCTTCGGCCATGCGCTTGGTGAGCGTGGTGACGAGGACGCGCTCGTTGCGCTTGGCGCGGTCGCGGATCTCGGCCAGCAGGTCGTCGATCTGTCCCTTGACGGGGCGGATCTCGACTTCAGGATCGACCAGGCCGGTGGGCCGGATGACTTGCTCGACGACAACGCCGGCAGAGCGTGTCAGCTCGTAGGGACCGGGCGTGGCGGAGACGTAGATGGTCTGATGGACGCGGGTCTCGAATTCCTCGAACTTGAGCGGGCGATTGTCGGTAGCGGAAGGCAGGCGGAAGCCATAATCGACCAGGTTCTGCTTGCGGCTGCGGTCGCCATGCCACATGCCGTGTACCTGGGGAATCGTGGCATGGCTCTCGTCGACGAATACCAGGTAGTCGCGCGGGAAATAGTCCAGCAGGGTGGGCGGCGGTTCTCCCGGCAGGCGGCCTGAAAAATGACGCGAATAGTTTTCGATGCCGTGGCAGTAACCCATC
>Ga0206794_1116_pt1 | contig 21446 bp, 20 predicted proteins | sample Alteio_BWOrgCont_70_FD_152877 | JGI IMG/M metagenome (GOLD analysis project Ga0206794, IMG submission 152877) | Enriched cells from forest soil in Barre Woods Harvard Forest LTER site, Petersham, Massachusetts, United States -... | ecosystem: Environmental > Terrestrial > Soil > Temperate forest >...
CCGTGCCCGAAGAGGCCCAGCAGGCCATTCTCTTCCTCGCGCCCGAGACAGGTGGCGACTTCAGCACCCTCCGCTCCGCTGTCCGCGGCCGTCCCGGCGTCTTCGTTCGCGCCTCGCAGGACCTCAACGAAGCCGGCTTCGAGCAGGCCCGCATCGAAACCTACCTCGCCAACATCCGCCGCGTCCCACCGGACGACCCCAGAGCCCTGGCCGAGCACTCCGAATTCCTCGCTCGCACCCTCAACCTCAAACCCAACAGCGACTGCTTCAAAAAGCCAGTCGATTCCCAGGCCACCTGCCTCACCCAGGCCGGCAACCAGAGCCTGCTAGACGACGGCCACGGCCAGACCGTCGCTGAAGCTCTCAGCAACGGACCCAGCACCGACCTCATCAACCAGGCCAGCTACACCTCGATGGCTGGCGCCGGCCTCTACAGCGCCTACGTCGGAGCCGTCGTCGACCTCGTCCGCCTCATGAGCGGCCTCCACACCGCCAAATACCAGTACATCCCCGCCATCGCCTTTCCTAGCGACGAAGCTCTCAACCTCCGGCTCAACACCCCGCCCTCCTTCAACAATCCCAAATCCGTAATCGTCATCGGCCTGCCCGCGATCCAGGCAGCCGTACCTCCGCCGCTCCGGCCCTCCGACCCCACGACCATTACCTGCCTCCTCAAGCCATCGATTGTCCTTCTCGTCGAAGGCGCTCCACTCGTCTTCTCCACCGCCTTCGCCCACGACCTCGTCCTCCACCTCGACAATGCCGGCAAGGAGACTGAAGTTCCCGTCGTCCCCGACGCCTATCAGGGCGGCCTGGTCCTTGCTCACCCTCCGGAACGCAAGCCGCTTCCGCTCGATCCCTTACCCGCCTCCGCAACCGATGAAGCCAAACCCAGCACAACGGAAAAGACCCCCGAAAAGACTCCTGTCAAGCTCGCCCCCGCCGACGCAACCACCGTCTCCGGCACTGTCACCGGCTTCTGGGGCTTCGATCCCTTCACCGGCCCCATCCTTCCATTGCAGGACACACCGGGCAAAGACTGGAAGCTCGTCTCCAACGATCCTCTGATCGCCGGTAAGGACCAAAACGTCTCCCTCACCTCCACCGGCACCGCCTGCCTCCAGACGGTCAAGCTCGATCCCGGCCCCAACACAACCTTTGGCGGCCCCAAAGAGCAGATTTTCAAACACGTCGCTGATAAACCCAACACCGTCGACGTAGCCCTCGCCCTCCCGCCGCATGACCCCGGCACCCTCCACCTGGCGATCCAGCAATACGGAGTCCCCAAACCCGACACCGTTAGCCTCACCGACTACTCCGAGCCCGCTAAGCTCGACTCACTCACCTACCACGCCGGCGACACCACCGCACAACTCGCGGGCTCCAGCCTGGACCAGGTTCGCCAGCTCGTCCTCAACAACCACACCTTCACCCCTGCACCCGCAGACGGCGATTCGCCCTCCGCCTCCCCCTTCGCGTCCGAGACCAGCCTCCGCCTCGCCCTATCAGCCAGCTCCCCCAATCCCGAGCTGCACGCCGGCGAGCGCCTCACGGCTGAGGTCTCTCTCAAAGACGGCCGCACCATCACTCTGCCTGTCACCGTCTCCCCCGCTCGCCCGTCCGTCAAGCTCCTTAGCAAGAACATCGTGCAGGCAGGCGACAACACCATCCATCTCGCCGACAAGGACGATCTCCCTGTCAACGAGCAGCTCATCTTCTCTCTCAAGTCCTCCGCGCCCTTCCCGCGCACCGGCAAGCTCGAGATCGCCAACGCCGACGAGACCCTCCACACCACCCTCTCCGTCGCCTCCGGCAATCTCATCTTGCAGAACCCACACACGCTGCTCGTCACCCTCGACCCCCTTTCGGCCTTCGGCACATCGGCCTTCGGGCCCCTCCGCGTGCGCCCTGTGATGCCCGACGGCACCGCCGGCGACTGGCTCCCCCTTGTCACCCTCGTCCGCCTCCCCACCTTCAAAGATCTGCATTGCCCCGCCGACGCCACGCAGCCCTGCACTGTCTCCGGCTCCAGTCTCTACCTCGTAGACTCCATCGCCACCGACCCCGATTTCACCACCCCCACCACGGTCCCCGAGGGCTTCATCGGCAACACCCTGTCACTACCCCGCCCTGCCAAGACCGGCTTCTACCTCCGCCTCCGCGACGATCCCACCGCTGCCAACTCCGTAACCCTTCCCATCCTCCCTCAGCAAGCCCTCTCGGTACAAAAGAACGCGCAGCCGTAACAGAGTATCTTCGTCGTTGTCTGACGAAACCCGGACAAGGCAGAAGGGCAATAACATACCTGGCTAACCTACGCCGTGCAAGGATGGCCGAGCCGAATTTCAATGAGGGTTCTGTGGACAAACCATTCGGAGTTGTGATCAATGCCTACCTTGCTAAGGCGGCCCAAATCGGCAGAGCGAGCGAGATCGTTGGGCCATTCACGGCCTCTGTCGATCCTGATAGCAACAGCCCCTTCCGTAACTACGCTATTCCCATTGAGGGTGCAACACCCCAGGGCTACGACGTAGCAAACCTTATCCAGTGGTTCAGCGAGCGCAGCCGAAAGCCGCGTCTCGAGTATGTGTCTGATGCGGCTCCAGCGGTTGAACCCGCATTGCTGAATGCGGGTTTCGAAGTAGAAGGCAGGCTGCCACTGATGACACTGCGACGAGGTAAGTCGAAACATCGCTCCGGAATCGACGGTTTTGAGCTTCTTTGCGTAACTGAAGAAGAGGCTCTTAGAAGTGTGGCAGAGGCACAGAATGAAGCTTATGGGGCGGGAGAGGTGAGCGAGGCAGATGTAGCGCGTCTCTGTCGCAATGTCCATCGCGGCGGAATCGTCGTCGCAGCCCGCGAGCTATCTAGCGGACGGTTTGTCGGCGCAGGCTTGTACACACCGCCTCAGGATGGCGTTACTGAGATCGCCGCCATCGGCACCATTCCGGCATACCGCCGTCAAGGCATTGCGGCTGCAATTACTGCGCAGCTCGTCGAGAGCGCGCTGTCCCGGAACATCGAACTGCCATTCCTCATGGCCGCTCACAGCGCAGAACAGGGAATATACGAGCGGATTGGATTTGAGGTCCGTGCATCCATTCTGCATATGTCATTCCCGCAAGCTAGCTCGGGTTAGTCATGTAAGTTGTTACCGGCAGAAGTGATTGATTCTATTTCACATGCTGTCGCGGCAATTTATTTTTTGCGCTTTCCGCCCAGAAATCGCATGTCAAGTCCCAAAACCACCTAAACCCAACAAACGAAACAAGATCGAGTTGGCATGTTAGTTCCACTCAATTCGCTATACTTAAAACAGTTGAGAAAAACAAGCAAGCCCCGGATACCCTCCGGGGCTAACTCATTTAGATGCAATATTTTGGACGTAACTCATTTGTTATGAATATTTTACAAGCCGTGACATCCCGTAAACCCCTGAATACAAGAGATTTACGTCCGGGCAATAGGGGGGGGTACCCCTGCGATTTGTTCCTCCCGAAGCGCCTTCTGCACCTTACTGTGTTTCACGCTGTAGGTGAAGTAAATCGCCAGCCCGACTGCCAGCCACCCGACCACAACGATCTTCGTCAACGCCGGCAGTGTCCAAATCAGGTACAGCGCGCTCACGATTCCCAGGATCGGTATCAGCGGCACCATTGGCGTCTTGAACGGCCGATGCAGATCCGGATTACGCCGCCGCAAAATCCACACTCCGGCGCACACGATCGCAAACGCCAACAGCGTGCCCATGTTTACCAGTTCGCTCAACTTGCCGATCGGCAGCACCGCCGGCATAAATGCAACGATCGCTCCGACAACGATGTTCGAAATCCACGGCGTACGGAACTTCGGGTGAATCACGCCCGCCCACTTCCACAGCAGCCCATCCCGCGACATCGAAAAGAAGACGCGCGACTGGCCCAGCAGCATCACCAGCATCACCGACCCCAGGCCGAACACGGCGCCAATCTTCACCAGGATGCTGCCCCAGACAATACCTGTCGCATCGATGCCGACCGCCACTGGATCGGCAACGTCCAGCGCCTTGTAATTCACAAGGCCAGTCAGCACGCCCGACACCAGAATATAAAGCGCCGTGCAGATCAACAGCGATCCAAGAATGCCGATCGGCATATCGCGCTTCGGATTCTTCGCCTCCTGGGCCGCCGTCGACACCGCATCGAACCCGATATACGCGAAGAAGATCGATGCCGCGCCAGCCGTGATCCCGCCAAAGCCGAATTGCCCTGGTCCCTGATTCGGCGGTATAAACGGTGTCCAGTTAGCATGGGCCAGCGCCTGATGATGGATCAGGAAATTAGCGCCGAGCACAAGGAACAGACCGACGACCGACAGCTTCACCAGCACGATCGCGGTGTTCAAGTTCGCAGATTCCTGAATGCCTCTCACCAGAACTGCCGTCACCACCGCAATCGCGAGGAAAGCCACCAGATTGAACACGCCCGTCACATGCGGCAACGACGCCGGATCGACACCCACAGGCAAAGCCATAATCGCCTGCCACCGGTCGTGATACAGATACAGCACATTCCCCGGCGTCGTCGTCAGTTGCGGCGGAATGTGGATATGGAAGTCCTGCAGCAGTCCGACAAAATATCCGCTCCACCCCGAAGCCACCGTCGCCGCGCCGAACGCGTACTCCAGCACCAGGTCCCAGCCGATGATCCACGCCACAAACTCACCCAGCGTCGCATACCCGTAGGTATACGCCGAGCCCGCAATCGGAATCAGCGAAGCGAACTCTGCATAGCAGAGCCCCGCAAACGCGCAGGTGATACCGGCCACGATAAAGCTCAACACCACCGCCGGACCTGCATGGAGCGCTGCGGCCTGCCCCGTCAGCACAAAGATTCCCGCGCCGATGATCGCTCCGATTCCCAGAGTAATCAGGTTCAAAGGACCCAACGTACGTTTGAGTCCGCTTTCGCCCTCGTTCTCCGCCTCCTTCAGCAGACGAGAGAGAGGTTTGACTGCCAGCAGCTTCGCCATCGAATAAAATTCTCCACTTTCCTAAATCCTAAAACTGTTCCGACTCTTGCTCCGCACTGGCCATCCGCGTCCAGACCAGGTAAACAGGTATACCCAGAAGGACAATCATCAGACCGGGCCACGTGTACTGAGGTTTGTAACGCAATAGTACTGCACAAATCCATAGCGCCATCACGATATACAACCCCGGCAAGACAGGATACCCGAACGCCCGGTAAGGCCGCACCGCCTCCGGCCGCGTCCGACGCAGCACAAACAACCCCGTAATCGTAAGAATGTAAAAGACCAGCACCGCGAAGATCACATAGTCCAGCAGCTGGCCATAGCTCCCCGACAGGCACAGCAAACAAGTCCACGCCCACTGCACCCAAAGCGAGTTCACCGGCGTCTTCGACCTTTCGCTCAGCCTCCCAACCGACTCGAAGAACAAACCATCCCGGCTCATCGCGTAGTAAACCCGCGCCCCCGCCATCAACAGTCCATTCAAACAACCAAACGTAGAAATCAAAATCACTGCAGCCATCAGCTTCGCGCCGTAACCAGCGAAAGCCTGTTCCATCACCGCTGTCGCAACCCTGTCCTCTGACGCATACTGAATCCCGCGACCCACAATCGTCGTCGCCGCCGAATCACCAGCCATCGGCAGCACGCTCAGATAAACGAAGTTGCAAAGCACATACAGCAACAACACAACACCCGTTCCGATCACCAGCGAGAGCGGAATATTCCGCTTCGGATCCCTGATCTCCCCAGCAGTAAACGTCACATTGTTCCACGAATCCGAACTGAACAACGACCCAACCTGCACCGCCGCCACCATCGTCAGCAGCCCAACGTAAACCGTCGGCCCACCCACCCCGACCTGCACAGCATGCAGCGTACCCCACCCTGCACCAGTCCAAAAGTTATGCCATCCAGCCCCAAAGTTCGCCGCAATCGCGACGGAATTCTTCGCAACCAACCCCACCAGCACCACCGCCGCCAGAGCAAAAACTTTCGCAGATGTAAACACGTTCTGCACCGCCGAGCCCATCTTCACGCCCATCGTATTCAGCAGCGTCAGCAGTGTAATCACCACAATCGCCGCCAGGTTCGCGGTATTCAACCCAATGTCCATGTTGCCCAACACCATCGGCCCTACATGCCAGGGCGGCACATGCCCGATAAACCAGATCCAGTTCGACCCGCTCACACTCGGAAAGAACACGCCAAGAAACTTGCCGAACGCAACCCCCACCGCCGCAATCGTCCCCGTCTGGATCACCAGAAACAAGGTCCACCCGTACAGAAATCCCCAAAGCGGCCCCAACGCCTCACGCAGATAGACATACTGTCCGCCGGCCTTGGGCATCATCGCCGCCAGTTCGCCATAACTCAACGCACCAATGATCGTCATCAACGCCGTCACCAACCAAGCCGCAATCAGCAGCGCGGGCGACCCCAGCCCACGCGACATCTCGGCCGAGACGATAAAGATGCCGGACCCAATCATCGAGCCCATCACAATCGCCGTAGCCGAAAACAGGCCCATCCCCTGCACAAACTGCGGAGCAGTCGAACTCAGTTTCTTATCATCTTGTGACGAGGTGGTGGTATCAGGCATGGTTCCGTTCACAAAATTCACGTTCCGTCAGTTCTACCGTAAATTTTCAAGAAAGTCTCTCACCACTTTCTCAATCGTCGCCCCTTCAGCAAATAACGCACTGATAACAGCCACCGAATCAGCCCCTGCGGCGATCACACTCCGCGTATTGGCCAGCGTAATTCCACCAATCGCCACAACCGGCTTCTTCGTCAACATCCGCGCCCGCCGCACTCCATCCAACCCAATCACCGCGTCCGCATCCAGCTTCGTCCCCGTCGCGAACACCGGCCCCACAGCGATGTAATCGGCACTCGTCTCATTCGCAATCCGAACCTGCTCGTCGTTATGGGTGGAAACCCCGACCCATCGCCCCGCGCCCACAACTCTCCGGGCATCCTCCGGCGCAAGGTCCCCTTGTCCCACATGAACTCCATCAAATCCCGTCGGCCCCACCAAATCCGCATGATCGTTCAGAATCAACCGGCAACCGCTCCCGGCAAATACCTCCCAGATCACCGAAGCATCCCGCAAAATCGACGATGGCTCAGCCACCTTGTCCCGATACTGGATGAGTCGTACACCGGCACCACGAAGTTCACGCGCAACCTCCCCGCCACTTAGCCCGTGCGCGTCCAACATACCTTTGTCGATGATCGGATACAGTTTGGGTAAGTTCATGACGGCTATCCAGCCTCTGCAAAATATCATCGACAATCAGCTTGGTCCGCACGACAATAATCGGGGCAAGACAGAGTATGCATGTCAAACCTTTCGGCGTTTGCACTCCAGAGCAATACAAAATCATTAACGCCAGATGGCAGCGGATATCGCGCTTCGGATTAATGCCCTTCGTGCTTCTTGTCGGCGGAGCAGGCTTCTTATTATTGTCAGCGTTTACGTTTCTGTCGACGTGGCTGGCTCTCCGCGCTCATCACCTCAAATATCCCTGGTCTGCGGAACTGAGTTTGAACTCCCTGGAACTCAGAGCTCTCTTGTAGTTTGTGATCTTCATGTTTCCTCTGACGTACTGGTTCGGAATGAAATGGCACGTCACCCGGTACCAGAGACACTCTGGCAATCTGCCGGTCGATCGACGACCCTAGCGACATTCAGCTTTCCTTCTGCCGCTCGAAGAACCGCTCCATAAACTTCGTATCGAACTGCCCCGCCCGAAACTCCGCATCCGAGAAAATCTTCTGATGCAGGGGAATCGTCGTATGAATTCCCTGCACCACGAACTGCGAAAGCGCCCGCTGCATCTTGTCCATCGCCTCCACGCGATCAGCCCCATGGCAGATCAGCTTCGCAATCAACGAATCATAGTAAGGCGGTACCACCCCTTCGGCATACTGCGCCGTATCCACCCGAACCCCATTGCCTCCAGGAATATTGAACGCCGTAATCTTTCCCGCGCTTGGCGTGAACTTCTCCGGATGCTCCGCATTGATCCGGCACTCGATCGCATGCCCACGAATCTCCACCGGCTTCGTAATAATCGAGCTCAGCTTCTCGCCCGCCGCAATCCGCAGCTGCGCCTTTACCAAATCAATTCCTGTAACCATCTCGGTTACACAATGCTCCACCTGGATGCGCGTATTCATCTCGATGAAGTAGATCTTGCCATCCTCATCCATCAGAAACTCAATCGTCCCAGCGTTCCAATATCCAATATTCTCGAGCGCCTTCTTGATCGTCTTGCCCAGCTCCTCGCGCAGCTTCGGAGTCACCATCAAACTCGGCGCCTCTTCAATCAGCTTCTGGTGACGCCGCTGAATCGAGCACTCCCGTTCCCCCAGGCTCATCACATTGCCATGCTCATCCGCGAGCACTTGAAATTCGATATGCCGTGGCCGTTCAATAAACTTCTCCATGTACATATCGCCATTACCAAAGGCGTTGGCAGCTTCTGTAGACGCCTGCTGGTACATCGAAGGCAATTCTTCCGCATTTCGGCAAATCCTCATCCCGCGGCCGCCACCCCCGGCGACCGCCTTCAAGATCACCGGATACCCAACATCCTTCGCCCACCGCAGCGCCTCTTTCTCATCCGCGATCACGCCATCCGACCCCGGCAGAATCGGCACCTTTGCCTTCTTCATTGTCTGCCGCGCCGTGGACTTCTCGCCCATCATCCGCGTCACCTCCGGCGGAGGCCCGATGAACTTGATATTCGACGCCCGGCACACCTCGGCGAAGTTCGCATTCTCACTCAGCAGCCCATACCCCGGATGAATTGCATCCACATCCGCGATCTCCGCCGCCGAGATCACCGCCGGCACATTTAGGTAGCTGTCCGCAGACCGCGGTGGCCCAATACAGATCGCCTCATCCGCAAACCGTACATGCAGCGAATTCCTGTCCGCCTCGCTATACACCGCAACCGTGCGAATGCCCATTTCCCTGCACGCGCTGATCACCCGCAGCGCGATCTCCCCACGATTAGCAATCAATACCTTACGAAACATAAACCCAGACGCCTTCCATCGAACCTTCGCATCGACTCGCTAAAATAGTTTTTATCGTGCCCTGATGGCAAACAGCGGCTGTCCATACTCCACCGGCTGTCCACTCGAAGCAATCCGCTTCACCACCTCACCGGCCACATCGGACTCGATCTCATTCATCAGCTTCATCGCCTCGACAATGCAAAGCACCTGCCCCACCTCTACATGGTCCCCGATCTTCACAAACGGCGGAGCCCCCGGCGACGGCGATTCATAGAACGTCCCCACAATCGGCGATTTCACCTCATGCAGTTTCTCCTCCATCTCTGCTGCAAGCTCTGCGGCCGCACTCGGAGAAGGCGCGGTAGCCGGAGTCGCGGCCGGAGCAGAGGCCATCAGCCTGCTCAAATGTGCCATATCAAACCCGCCGGCCAGAGCGGCCGCAGGTTCACCCGCAAACTTGATCCGCACCTTCAGGTCGTCCTGCTCCATGTCGAATTCGGCGATACCATTCGCCTTCAAAAAATCGACCAGTTCGCGAAGCTCTTCCAACTTATTTCGGTCCATCATGTCTCTTCCCGTGCCCTGTCCGGCACCTTGTTGTTCATTCGCTGTAACGTCGTCTCTTACAACTCGATCCAGGCCTTCACACTCGGCGTCAAAATCTCTCCGCCCCTGGCCGTGACCAGAACCATATCCTCAATACGCAACCCGAACCGGCCCGGCACATACACCCCCGGTTCGATTGTGATCACCATTCCCTGCTCTAAAACCTGCTTCTGTTTCGCTGCAAGCCTTGGCCCTTCGTGAATCTCCAGCCCAACTCCATGCCCCGTCGAGTGGCTGAAGTACTTATCCAGCTTCACCCTCCGCAACACGCTTCGTGCCGCCTCGTCCACCTCTCCGGCGGTCACTCCCGGTGCCACGGCAGCGACCGCAGCTTCCTGCGCTTCCAGCACAGAATCATACACGTCCCGCTCACCCGGCATCGCCTTGCCCATGTGCACGGTACGCGTCATATCGCTGCAATATCCGTCGAGAATAACACCGAAGTCCAGTGTCACGAACCCTCGCTTCGGCAACTTCGCCGCAGTCGCCCGGCCATGCGGCATCGCCGACCGCTCTCCGCTGGCCACAATCGTGTCGAACGACATCCCCTCCGCCCCAGCCAGTCTCGCTGCATACTCCAGCGTCGCCGCCACCTCCGTCTCCGTCAGCCCCGCCTCCAGGTACGTCAGCATCCCCTCAAACAACTCGCACCCAACCCGCGCCGCCGCCCGCATCCGCGAAATCTCGTCAGCGTCCTTGACCTCCCGCAGCCTCGCCAGCAGCGGCCCGACCGGCACAAACATCCTCCGCCGAACCCTGGCTCCCACCGCCTTCCGCATCGTCTCCAGCCCCGCCACTGTCGTATGCGAGGCATCGAACCCACACTGCCGCACCCCGGCCCCCGCCATCCATTCACAAGCCGCTACCACGGCCGGCTTGGTCGCAATCACCACCTTGCTCCCCACCGCCTCAGCCTTCGCCTGCCCCGTATACCGCCCGTCGGTAAACAGCACCGCCCGTCCACCCACCAGCACCAGCGCTGCACTCGACCCTGTAAATCCAGAAAGATACCGGACATCCGGCAGATGCGTCGCAAGCAACCCGTCCACACCGGCACTCTTCGCGGCCGCGGCCGCTCTTCTCTTCCGCAGACTCAAGTTCATCTCTTTGATTCTACCCAACTACGCCGTTTCCTGGCCTTATCTTTAGTCCACCCCTTGCAACCCGGTATCATGACATATGCCCGGCTTTAACTCCCCCCAGTCTTCACGCTTCACCCGACGCAACTTCCTGATTGGCACCGGAGCCGCCGCCGCTGGACTAGCTCTTTACTCCGGCGAGATCGCTCGCCACGAAGTCGACGTCGTCGATCGCCCGATCGCCATCGCAAACCTTCCCACACCCTTTAGCGGCTACCGTATCGTCCAGCTCAGCGACATCCACCTCGACGAGTACACCGAGCCCTTTTTCCTTGAGCACGTCGTTCGCAAGGTCAATGCCCTTGCCCCCGATCTCGTCCTCATCACCGGCGACTTCATCACCCACGGCTCCCTCACCTTCATCGCTGGTGGCCACGCTCTGCACCGCTGCGCCGAGATCCTCACCACCCTTACCGCTCCGCTCCGCTACGCCGTCCTCGGCAACCACGACGTCTCCTACAATGCCCCCGCGGTCATCCAGGCCCTCACCACCCATGGCACACCTGTTCTGGTCAACCAGTACCTCCCAATCGAGCGCAACGGCGCCCGGCTCTGGATCTGCGGCGTCGAAGACCCAGGCACCGGCCACCCCGACCTCGATCTCTCCGTTCCCGCCAAACCCGATGGCCCCGTCCTCCTAATGGCACACGAGCCCGACTACGCCGACGATGTCATCGCCCACCCGCGCGGCCCTCTCGTTGACCTCATGCTTGCCGGCCACTCCCATGGTGGTCAGGTCAGGCTTCCGTTCCTGGGCCCACTGATCCTGCCTCCCATGGCCGAAAAGTACCCCGAAGGCCTCTACCGCTTCAACCAGATGCAGCTCTACGTCAACCGCGGCCTCGGCACCGTCGGCCTGCCCTTCCGGCTCAACTGCCCCCCCGAAATCACTGTCCTCACCCTTCAATCCGCTTGAGCCGTCCCGCCGGACAACGTCAAATAAGATTTGTCATGCTCGCCTCGGCGACGAAACCGCATTTCGTCTTCAGTTGACCCCGAAGGCCGTAAAAAAGATCATCACAAACCCCAGCCCAAATAGCCCCAGCGCGGCCAACAGCCTCCACCCCACGCTGTACCACTGCTTCCCTACAACCGACCAGCAAAGCTGGATTGCAAACCAGAACGATGCCACCGCGATCGCGCCAAAGAGCACCACGTAGACGTCAAAATGGGAGATCAGCCACTTAGACAAGCCGCTCACCACGCCCCCTGCTCATCGCAAGCTTCAACGAATTGTCTCTCCGAAAAATCTCTACCGAGCCCGCGCAACCGGCTTCTTCTGCCTCGGCATCACGGCAATTGGCGTCCGCACCTTCACCCCGGACTTCTCATCCATCCAGGCATCAAGCAGCGACTTCTTGAACCGCCACCGGTTCCCCAACTTGAACGCCGGAATGAACCCCTCAGACGCATACCTGTACAACGAATCTCCGCTGATGCCCAGATACTCCGAAGCCTGCCGGATATCCATTACCTCGCGCACCACCGTCTGCACCGCTACCGCCATCACAGGTCTCCCCTTCATCCACGTCAGAGCGTGCCGGATTTCTTAGCAGTCCGGCACCCTCTTTGTACCCGCTTTTGCCTCTCCGCACAACAAAAATCTCAGCTATTAACCACTAACTAACTGATACAAAAGTACTAATCCTAGACGCCGGATCAGAAAAAGCCCCGGATATTTGCCGGAGCTTTCATTGAAGCAAACTCAGCTGAACCGCCCGTAACTATGGGTCACTTCTTAGGCTGCAACCCTTTCATCACATCCAGCAGGTCTTCCCCAACCGTCCGTGTCTTGGCAATTGCATCCGCCAGCGGAATATCCGAGATCTGAGTTCCCTTCAGCACTACAAGCCGGCCAAACTTCCCCGCATGCACCAGATCGATCGCCGCCACGCCATACCGCGTAGCCAGCATCCGGTCATACGCCGAAGGCGTGCCGCCCCGCTGCGTATGTCCCAGGTTCACACTGCGGGTCTCGTACCCGGTCCGCTTCTCGATCTCCTCAGCCAGCGCCTGCCCAATCCCACTCAGCCGCACATGCCCAAACGAGTCCACGTTCGTTCCGTGCGTCGCTTGCGGGCCCTCAGGAAACTTCGCCCCTTCAGCGACCACCACGATCCCGAACTTCTTCCCATGATCGTGCCTGTACTTCAACAGCCGGCACACCTCGTCGATATCGATCGGCACCTCCGGCACCAGGATCACATCCGCCCCGCCGGCAATTCCCGAGGTAATCGCGATCCAACCCGCATCCCGACCCATCACCTCGCACACCAGCACGCGATTATGTGCCTCCGCGGTCGAATGCAGCCGGTCCACCGCCTCTGTCGCAATCGTCACCGCCGTGTCGAATCCAAAACAAACGTCCGTTCCACTCAGATCGTTATCAATCGTCTTCGGCACGCCAACGCACTTCACGCCGCGCTCACTCAGCGCCAGGCTGATCGACTGCGTATCGTCCCCACCCAGCGCGATCAGCGCGTCAATCTTGTTTTTCTTCAGCACCTCAACGCACTTCTCAAACCCACCCGGAATCTTCTTCACATTCGTTCGCGACGACCGCAGAATCGTCCCGCCCTTCTGCAGAATCCCCGACGTCGTCTCCATCGTCAGCGGCATCGTCACATCATCCAGAACGCCCCGCCAGCCTTCCATGAACCCAACGAACTCGTCTCCATAGTGCAAAATTCCCTTGCGCACAGCCGCTCGAATTACCGCATTCAAACCAGGGCAATCTCCGCCGCCCGTCAACATCCCAATACGCATCATTATCTCCTTTGATTTTTTAAAGTTCTGAAAAAATGATACGCCAGCGGCGAGCCCTAAGCGCGCACCTCACTCATCAACCCAAGCGTGTTGCCCTCCGGATCCTTCAGAAACCCTATCCAAAGCTCGTGATCCGGCATCCGGGCAACCAGGTGCGGCGCTTGAACAAAGTGCACGCCCTTCTCCTTCAGCACACCATGCACCTTCTGAATATCAGCAACCCTGAAATAGAGAATCGTCCCACCAATCGGCCCCGCCTCCTCGGATAGCCCAATCATTAACCGGATCCCCCCACACTGAAAGAAAGCCATCGTCCCCGCATCGAAGAGAAACTTCATACCCAGTGTGTTCTGATAAAAATCCTTCGCCCGCGCAAGATCACGCACCGTCAAAGCAATCTGGCCAATATCATTCAACTGAACGCTAATTTCTGATGCACTCATCGCAACCTCCAGTTCGTTAGCCCAGCTAACGATATAGCATAAGCTCACCCGCCCATGTCAACCCGATCTCTCACAAATTCGCAAAATATCGCCGACCAGCTCCACTCCGCCGCCATACGCCTTCTGCGAAAGCTCCGCAAGGAAGATGAAGGCTCTGGCCTCAACGCCCCGCGCCTGTCCGCCCTCTCCGTCATCGTCTTCGGAGGCCCGGTAACCCTGGGCGATCTAGCCGCCGCCGAACAGGTTCGCCCTCCCACCATGACCCGGATCGTCAACGCTCTCGAAGAACAGGGCCTCGTTCTCAAGAAACAAAATGCAAACGACGGCCGCAGCACCCTCCTCTCCGCAACTCCAGCCGGAAAGAAGCTCCTGATGGAAGGTCGCGCCCGCCGCGTCCGTGCCCTGGCAAAACAGATCGCCGCCCTCAGCCACGAACAGCGTAGTGTTCTTCAGGAAGCCACTGAAATTCTGAAAGAAGTCGTCCGCACAATTTAACCGCGCGCTACCTGGAGTCGGTTGAATTCCGGGGTACTTTCACGCTGCTAGCGATGCAAGGAGAAGTCCACACTTACGATGGTCGCGACTTCAACCGGCACGCCGTCGATCTTGTAGGGCCGGTAGCGCCAGCTTCGAACTGCGTTCTTAGCTGCACCCCGCAACAGGCGGTGACCTTTGATAACGTGCAGTTCTTCCACAGTTCCATCCTTGGAGATCACAGCCTGCATCACCACATCGCCCTGCGTCCGGGTGAGGCTGGCGAGTGTCGGATAAGAAGGCTTCGGACCCGACACAAGATTCGCCGCCATGACGCCTGAAGATACGTTGACGAGGCGATTGGACAGCGGCACAGAACTCAAGTTGTCAGCGCGATCGGATCGGGCCGAGACCTCGGATTTATCCGTCGCTGTTACAGGCGGAGTATCCGCATCCGCTGCAAGAGACGAAGACGACCGCAACGGAGACCTCAAAGGAATCTGCGCCGACTTCTTTGACGATGGAGTGGGCTTATCTGCCGCCCCTCTCACTGCCTGTTCCGGATACCTGTACGCGGAGCTCTTTCCCTGCGCTGCCGTGACGGTAGCAACGGAAGGATCACTGATAGTACCGGCTTGAGGTCCATTGACAGAAGCCTCGACGCCAGACGCAACCCCAGGACCACCTGCGTTGGCGCCGCCCTCCGCCAATGCGTTCACGGGGTGTACCACCACATCGCCGGCGTCACGCCGAAGCCTCCAGAAGAGAGAAACAGCGAACAACAGCACTGCAACGCCAATGAGAATCGGAAGCGCACTCTGTCTCCGGAAAGTATAGAACTGCCGGAAATCTGTCCAGATACGCGGAAGCCCTGCCAGCGGTATCGTAGCTACTCGACTCACAGCCGCGGCTCTGCCTTGTGGCTTCGACCAGGACGAATCTTTGTGCGATAGCTGCAGTTCAGCCTCTGAAGGAATGGCCGCTGCGAATCTCACGCCTGCTTCCTCTCTCGGGTGGGACGGTGGCGTAACGGACAACACGAGCGACGGAACGTTCTCCAGTAGCGGCTCCATCCTGCTGATTCTCTGGTCGATCGAATCGAGGTAAATCTTGAGTTGCAGACTGTTCAGTTCCAGCCGATTCAGAGATTCAGCCAGTGTATTCGAACCGCCGTAGTCGTTCAACAGACCCTGATGGTCGTTCAACGGACCAACATAGCCATTCGCCGAACCCGGCGGACTTTGCTCGATGGAAACGATTGAAGAATCGCTGGCCTTCTCGAGAAAAGTTACCCCCACGTTCGCTTGTCCTGGTAGGTCTGTGTGCCGTGTCGCCTCTCCGTCGCCATACGATGATTTACCCGCCGCGCCAATCTGGGCCGCTTCCCTCACAGTCAAATCCGAATTGAGACCGTCAAGCTGATCAACGTTGAGATGGCTGTAGGCGTCGACGCCAGTCAGAGACTCGATGACCAGGTTGACCGGGATGCTCATCTCCCGGTCAGATGCCGTGACATCGGGGCCACCGCTCGCCACAGCAATAACCGTCAGAATGGTGCGAAACGAGATGTTCGCCTCGCTCTCCATCACAGATTTCACCACACGCAACACGTCGACACGAAGTTCGCTGTGATACTTCAACGTCCGCGCAAACGCAAAAAAATCCTCCGGTGAACCGAAATCAACAGCGTGGCAGCGGAAGACGTCGTGAAGGTCATCGATGAAATCTCCGAAGCGCAACGCGGTCTCGTGGGGATCCGAAAAGAAATTCATGACGCTCAGTTGGATGCGGGACATCGCCGGACAGTGACCTGTGTCCAAACAGCACCAGAGTCGCAGCCAGCATCCCAGGTCCGGCTGACCACCGCCGGATCAGGCAGCTATTCCCATCACCGCCACCAATCCGACCTGACCTCCACCCCCATCACAACCTCCGTAGGCCGCCCGGGCTCCGGAGCCCAAAGCCTGATCTTCTTCTCCCCTGCCACCTCCAGCAATCGCTCAATCGGCTGCCGCCATGCATGCAGCGCCAGATCGAACAACCCCCAGTGAATCGGCATCATCAACCCACGCCTCTGGGGATCAGCCCCGCCCAGCGCCTCAAAAGCCCGCGCCGCTCCATCCGGCCCCAGGTGGATCCCGTCCCAAAGCACATCGAACGCCCCAATCTCCAACATCGTCAGGTCGAACGGCCCGTACTCCACCCCAATCTCCGCGAACCCCTCCCACCACCCCGAGTCCGCGCCAAAGTAAACCGTATGCTTCGCCCCCTTCAGCACAAACGCCGACCAAAGCGTCTCAAAACGGTCCCTCAACCCGCGCCCGGAAAAATGCCGTGAAGGCACCGCTGTAATCTCCAACCCACCCACCTTCACGCTCTGCGTCCAATCCAACTCCGAAATCTGCTCTGCCCGTACCCCATACTCCCGCAGCACTTCGCCCACTCCCAGCGAGGTCACCCACCTCACCCTCTGCATCGACTCCAACCCCGCCAACCGGCGAATCGTGACCTCTCCCAGATGGTCATAGTGGTCATGCGACACCAGCACCACATCCAGCCCCGGCAGATCCTCTAGCCGCAACGGAGCGGCATAAAATCTCTTCGGCCCCGCCCACTTGCTCGGCGAAGCCCGCTCATCCCACACCGGATCCACCAGCACCCGCGCCCCATCGATCTCCAGCAGCATCGACGAGTGGCCCATCCACGTTACCCTCAGCCCGCTCTCCGGCGCCGTCGCATACACCGACACATCCGTCCTGAACGGCCCCAGCGGGCGAAGAGGAAACTTCTCCGCCTTATTGCTCAGAAAACGTGGCAAGACCTTGAAGATCGTGCTAAACCCGCCAATCGTCGTCGGAACCGGATTCAAGAACTTCCGTCCCGCCTTACCAGCCCGGTGCAACATCGTCATATCTGGATGGTACAACCGACTCCTCAAGCTCCGCCTAAGGCAGGTAATAGAACGGATTCGGCAGCTTCACACTGATCTCCGCCCTGGACTCCCCATCCAGATCGCTCCATTGGTCCCCCACACTCATCACAATCCGATACCCCGCATCCACAATCTTCTTCCGCTCCTGGCTCTTGTACTCCACCGTCGCCATCGTCTTCTGCGCCCCCTCACGAAGTGCAAGCCCTTTCCACCCCTTGTACCCCGCACCCTCCAGATTCTTCGCCGTAGCCGCCCTCTGCTCCCCTGGCCGCCCCGTAATAAAAAACACGTCTATCCCAGCCGCCCGCGCCTTATTGAACAACCGCAGCGTCCCGGGCAACACCATATCGGCCTCCGGCGACACAATCCACGCGTTGAACATCGTCCCCAGAAACCCGTAGTCCTCTGCCTTCAACTCGCAGTAGTTCGACAGTGAAGTCTCATCGATATCCAGCACCATCGCCAGCTTCTCTCCCGCTCTTCTCGTCGCAACCACTCGATCCAGCGCCGCCTCCGCCCGCTTTGCCTGCGCATCTACATCCGCCCAGTAGCACCCACCGTCTCCGACACAATCGGCATAGTCCTCCAGCCGATATCGCGCCACCCCAAAGTTCTCCATCGGCTCAGCCGCCACTAGCACCGACGGATCAGCCGCATCTGCCTCGGCCTTAGCCCGCGCCGCCGCCACCGAAGGCCTCACCGCCGCCCGATGCCCGCTCGCCGCCCTCCTTCCTGCAGGAACCGGACAAACCGGCGCCACCTGTGCCGCACAAACTCCACATGCCAGCACCACAACTCCCATCACTCGAATCAATCGCTGCACCTCAAACCTCCGAAGATCTCTAGACCTCTCCTTAAAATCTACGCTCACATCAGGACTTATCATTCGCGCTATACCCACACAATCCTCGCGGACTTTTTACACTCGCAATCTCCAGGCACTAAACTGACGCTCTCCCCGCGTCATCCCGTGGGCCAAAGGTTTATCTCATGACCAGATCCACATCCCCGATAGCCGAGCTGCTCAACAGCCTCGAATCCTTCTACGGCCCCCAGGAACCATGCTGGCCGACCGATCCCTACTTGTTCCTGGTGTGGTGGCACTGCGGCTATCCAGCCTCCGATACCACCTGCGCCAAAGGCTGGACATCGCTCACTACATCCGTAGGCGTCACTCCGGAGGCGCTCCTTGCCGCATCTCCCGAAGCGCTCACAGCAGCATTAAAGCCCGGCGGCATGGTGCCCGAGCTGCGCGCCCTGCGCCTCAAAGAGATCGCCATGCGCGTGCAGGATCAGTTCGCCGGCGATCTCCGCAGCGTTCTCCTCGGACCTCTCGACAAAGCCCGAAGAGAACTCAAGAAATTTCCCAACATTGCCGACCCAGGCGCGGACCGCATCCTGCTCTTCGCCCACATCGCACCCATCGCTGCCATCCCGTCCAACTGTCCCCACGTCGTGGTGCGCATCCTCCTGGGCAGAGAGCGCGAGAACTACGGAGTCAACTACCGCGAAGCCCAGGAGGCAATCGAATCCCAAACAGCCCCTGCCTTCGATGCCAGAACGCGCGCCTATCTGCTTCTGAAACATCACGGTCAGGCAACCTGCAAACGCACGAACCCAAAATGTGATATCTGCCCAGTCAGCGCGCAATGCGCCTTCTACTCGGGAAAAAATCGCGGACGTCCACCAGCATCAAAGTAGTTCAATTCTTCGAAGCCGTCGCCTCATCCGAATAGAACTCGCCAATCTCCTTCGCATATCTCTGTTCCACCACCCGCCGCTTCAACTTCATACTCGGCGTCAGCGCACCATTCTCCACACTCCATTCCTCCGGAACCACGCTCATCCGCTTCATACTTTCGTAGTTCGCCAGCCCCATATTCACCTTGTCTACTATCTCCTGGTACGCCTTCTTCACCTTCGCATCCTTCACCAGGGCAGCGTGGTCACCCGTCGAAATCCCCTGCCCCTTCGCCCACCCTTCCAGCGCCGCAAAGTTCGGCGAGATCAGCACACACGCAAACTTGTGCTTGTCCCCCACCAGTGCCGCCTGTCCCACCAGCACATTCGCCTTCAACTTGTTCTCAATCGGCTGCGGTGCAATCATCTTCCCGCCGCTCGTCTTTAACAGCTCCTTCTTGCGGTCCGTGATCGACAAGTATCCGTCCTTATCGATGTTTCCAATGTCCCCCGTCTTAAACCACCCGTCTGCAGTGAACGCCTCGGCCATCTCCTTCTCTTTCTTCCAATAGCCTTTGAAAATTGAAGGCCCCTTCACCTCCAGTTCGCCATCCTCTGCAAACCGGCACTGCACATTTTCGAGCGTTCTCCCAACCGTTCCAATCCGATGCGCATTCGGAAAATTCAACGAAATCACAGGAGACGTCTCTGTCAACCCATACCCCTCAAATATCCGAATCCCGACGTCCGCAAACCATCCGGCAGTATCCATCCCCAACGGCGCGCTGCCCGAGACAAATGTCTCAGCGCACCCCCCAAACGCCTCGCGAATCTTGCTGAACACAAGCTTATTCGCAATCTTCCAGCTCAACCCACCCGGCGTCTTCCCTCCAAGAACCTCATTCCGATGCTTCTTCCCAGTCTTCAACGCCCAGTGCAGAATCTTCAGCTTCACCGGCGACTGCGCCGACTTCCCCTCCACTGCCTGCCGTATCTTCTCGTACACTCGCGGCACCGCAACCAGAACAGTCGGTTTCACCGCCTTCATCGCCGCAGCCAGCAAGTCGAACTTCGGACAGTACGCAACCCGCGCCCCGTGACACATCATCGCGTAATCCAGATGTCGTGCCGTCACATGCGATAGCGGCAGAAACGAGATGCAGCTATCCTTTTCTCCAAACCCCATTGGACCCGTGGAGTAGTTGATGTTGCTCGACAGGTTCCCATGCGTCAGCATCACTCCCTTCGGCTCGCCCGTCGTCCCCGACGTATAAATAATCGTTGCCAGGTCCTCCGGCTTCGCCTCCTTCACAATCGCATCGAACGCTGCATCAGGCTGCTGCTTCGTCTTCGCTTCTTCCATCAACGCAGCAAAGCTCTCCGCATTGCTGAACTCCCCGGCATCCATTACCACCACATGCTCCAGCTCCGGCAGGTCCCCCGCGGCCGTCAGCTTCTCGTACTGCTCCCGCGACGACAGCACTGCCACCTTCGCACCCGAGTCGCGCAGCATATACCCAATCTGTTCCGGCGTCAGCGTCGGATATAGCGGAACGTCCACGCCTCCAATCGCAAGCGTCGCAAGATCTGTCACCGCCCACTCCCACCGATTCTCCGAAAGGATGGCCACCCGGTCGCCCTTCACCATCCCCCATTCCCGAAACACATCCGCCAGCGCCCGCACTCGCCCATACAGCTCATTCGACGTAATCGGCTTCCACGCCCCATTTACGTCCAGCCAAAGCATCACGACAGCATCACCACGCCCTGTAACAATCCCCAGAACATCATTCACACTGCTCAAATCAAACATGTCATCTCCAAAAGTCCACGAGCTTCAACGCCGTTTACGTAGCCGTAATCCCATTCAGCAAAACGTCCATCACCTGCGCGGCCGTGGCCTTCGCATCATAAACACGCCCCGTAAACACAGCTGAACTCAGCAACTCATCGATCGCCCCAAACATGCAATGCGCCACCACGCCATCGGACACATCCCGTCGAAAGATCCCTTCCTGCTGTCCGCGCCGTATCACCTCGCGCACCACCTGGATGTACTTCACCAGGTGATGATGCGAAAACTCGGCAATAAATCGCGCACTCTGCCGCACTTCGGTCTGCATCAGGATCGCCATGTTCCGGTTCACCGCATGGCTCTCCAGATGGACACAGGCGATATACTCCAACTGCTCCCGCGGCCCCGTCAGCGTCTTGAACTCCTCTTCCACCTGCCGATGAAACTTGTTAAACGTCTCATCGATCGCCGTTCGCAGCACATCGTCTTTGCTTTTGAAGTAGAGATAGACCGTGCCGTCCGCCACCCCGGCCCGTTTGGCAATCGCACTCACCGGCGAATTGAAGTAA
>Ga0206794_1032_pt2 | contig 21331 bp, 21 predicted proteins | sample Alteio_BWOrgCont_70_FD_152877 | JGI IMG/M metagenome (GOLD analysis project Ga0206794, IMG submission 152877) | Enriched cells from forest soil in Barre Woods Harvard Forest LTER site, Petersham, Massachusetts, United States -... | ecosystem: Environmental > Terrestrial > Soil > Temperate forest >...
TGCGTTCGTTTCGCTCATCCAGGCCTACGTCTTTATGCTCCTGGCGATGATTTATCTGTCCATTGCAGTCGCGCACGAGCACTAATGGCTAAGGGCTGACAGCTCAAAGAGGATTCTGCTGGAGAGCGCTTCCGCTCCAGACCAACAGACGGCTGCAAGCGTGAGGGGGCCAGCACGGTGAGCCTCAACCACCCACTGGCAGCCAATTTATAGGAAGCAGGAGAGCAATGAAGAAACTTCAGTTCGTATTTATGACACTCGCGGTGCTTTGCTTTGCCGTTCCGGCATTCGCGCAAGGCGGGTCGGGCACAGTCGACCTGGTGCCGATCGGCGCCGGCATCGGCATGGCTCTGGCCGCCGGTCTCTGCGGCCTCGGTCAGGGCCGCGCAGCCGGTTCAGCCGTGGAAGCCCTGGCGCGCAATCCCGGCGCCCGCGCCGGAATCCAACTGCTCCTGGTCCTTGGCCTGGCGTTCATCGAGTCGCTCTCGTTGTTCACCATGGTCATCATCTTCGCCAAGGTCAAGTAACGGCAGTTCCGTAACCAAACCAACAAAGCGGCCCTGCGCGCTTCATGTGCGGTGGCCGCTTTGTTGCGTTGGATGATGCCAAACTGGAAGGTCAATTCGGCCCGAGTTTCCCTGAGTCTTAGAACGGGCCGCGGCGATTTGAACGCCGCCAGCGCTATCTCGCCTGAACCGTCTGAGCGTTCTGGTCCGTCCGCAGCATCTGAATCGCCTGCTGATACGTCATCCCCACCGGCACGGGCACAAACTGTGTCTCTTCTTCCGTGGTATCGAAGCTGCGTGCCTTGAAGAGTACGCGTCCATTCATGTCCATTCGGAAGTGCACGATCCGCCACTGCCCCTGGCCCACGTCTGCCTGTTCGATCACGATCGTTCCGCCCTTGTTCAGGCGCCCCAGCAGGCCCCACCCAATATCAACGTCCTGCTGCAGATGGCCCTCCAGCCGCACGACCCGCTGATGGGTGGAGTCAATCGTTAATTCGCCGGTCAGCGCCGTGAGCACCTCGAGTTCCAGGTCCGATGAACTGAATTTCGGATTCGGCCGGAAGGTGTAGCGCTCGATTCGAACCGGGCCATTGGCTTCCGAGCCCGCATATTGATAGAGGAATGCCTTCGGCAGCGCACGCAGCGCCTTCAACACCCTCCCGGTATCGTCTTGTTCATTCTGTTTGCGTTTCCGTTGCCGGCTGGGATCGGCCAGCAATGCCTCCAGGCGCGCGTCGTCTTTTTCCCGGTCTGACGGACTGGGAACAGCATCATTGATCATCAGCAGCCTGGCCACCGCGCCGTCTGTGGTTTCTATGATTTCCTTGGTCGACGTCAGGCGCGGAGTGGATTTACGCAGGCGATACTGCATCGGATGATCGGGGTCCTGAGCGGCTCTCAATTCGGTCTCCAACGCCTGCATAACCAATGCGTTGTCCCCGGGCAGACGGTCGGAGGCATGGGTGCCGGATACAGATCCGGACAGCAGCACCAAAAGGATCGCCGCGCGGGGGAAGCCCTTTGAATGGTCAGGCCGTTTTGCCGCCAGTTTCGAGATCATTCGCCTTCCGGACCGGCTTTTCGCAAATGGTGCGTTACACAGGCTGAATATCGCCGTGTGCGGTCCACGTATTCTGCAAAAGAGCTTGGCTCTGCTGCATTCTCCGCATATTAGACGCCGCAGAATCTTGCCGGTTGCGGAGATAGAAGCTGGATAGCTCCATTGAGTATAGTTCGCATCAGGATTTCAACCGAGTTCAGCAATTTTGCACATGGAGAAGCCGCTGGGGGGGCAGAAGATCCAAAAAGTGGGGCCCGAAAGCCGGGCGAGCGGCTACACTTGTAACGAAGTTCCTAGAATCGATGGATGGAAGGGATGAAAATATGGCAGTGGAATTGACGCCTGCGCGTCTGGGTAAGACCGTCATCATTCGCGGTGAAGTCAAAGGCAGTGAAGATCTTATTATCGACGGGCATGTAGAGGGAGCAATAACGCTGGCGGAAAACCGCTTGACGATCGGGCCCAATGCCGATGTTCTTGCCGACCTTTCCGCCCGGGACGTACTCATCCAGGGCAGGCTCAAGGGCAATATCGTGGCCACGGGCCGGGTAGAACTGCGCGCCGGCAGCGCCGTGGAAGGCGATGTGCGGGCCCTTCGTCTGGCCATCGAAGACAACGCTGTGTTTCGCGGCAAAGTCGACCTGACGCAAGGGGCCAAGAAGCCGGAGGGCCCCAATCCTTCCGCCAACGGCGGCGGTTCGTAACCTGTGCGACATTGGGTTTCAATCCGGCGTGGCGAACCATGGTTTCGCCGGGCCGAAAAGGAATTCCGGATTGATCAAGAACTGGTTCGACAAAAAGCAAGGTAGTGGAGCCGCAACTCCGGGTCCGGGACTCACCGGACCCAGGATTCCCCGTTATTCAAGTGGTTGGGCCACACTGCGCAAGCGCCTCCAGGCTGAGCCCGGCCTTCGCGTCATCGACATTGGTTACACTTCTCCCACAAACATCAATTACCTCACCAGCCTTGGCCACAGTGTCTTCATGGCCGACATTGTCCACGATGCCTGCAAAGGCGACTGGCAGGAGGGCACGGACGACGAAGGCAATCCCATCTGGAACGTCTCCCACTTCATCGAGAGTACATTCAGCTTCGGCGGGCGCATGTTCGACGTTATCCTGCTCTGGACGGCGCTCGACTATCTGCCCGAACCCTTCGTGACCCCCGTCGTCGAACATCTTCACTCCGCCATGAACCCCGGCGGAGCGGTTCTCTCCTTCTTCCACATGAAGACCCAGGGAGAAGGCACCGCGTTTTGTCGTTTCCACCTGACCGAGGGCGATGACGTGCAGATGCAAATGACGGAACCCTTTCCGATACAAAGAGCATTTACTAACCGCAGCATCGAGCGTCTGTTCACTGGCTGGTCAGGACACCGGCAATTCCTGGCCAAGGACAGCCTCTCCGAAGTCATCATGACTCGCTGAAGCGAAGCACCAGCATGGCACGCGAGGTCCCCAATGATCACGCGCATCTGGCACGGTTGGACGACTCCCGCCAACGCTCCCGTTTATGAGAACCTGTTGCGCAGCGAGATTTTCACCGGCATTGCGGCGCGCAGGATTGAGGGCTATCGCGGCATCTCCCTGTGCAAGCGCGATTCAGGCGAGGAAGCGGAATTCGTCACGATCATGTGGTTTGACTCCATCAACGCCGTCCGCGCCTTCGCAGGGGAGAATTATGAGGTTGCTGTCGTTCCTCCGGAAGCGCGGGCCGTTCTGTCGCGATTCGATTCGGTTTCGCAGCACTATGACACCCGCAGCTTCGAGTTTGAATCGGGAATTCGGGGAATACCGCCGCTGCGAGGTTGAATCGAACCCATCACTCTGACTCAGGCTCTCGCCTCATCGCGCGCGAACGGCAGCCACGGTTGTGCCTCGGCCGGCGGGATCCTCTCAGAGAACTCATCTCCGGCCGCCAGGTGTTCGAGATAGCGCTTTCCCAGCTTGTGCTCGCGGCACACTGACTCGACCACGTCCGCAATGCGCTTGCGATATTCGGAAGAGACAAATGCGCTTGCCCCGTACCGGCGCTCGTAGTCTGCTGCCTTTTCCGGAAAGTGTTCGCGCACAAACCGGAAGAAAGTCGGTTGCGAGCAAGGCTTCAGGAACAGCGGACTGGCGGCAAAGAAGTCTGCACCCGCGGACGCAGCAGCCTTCACAACAGCGTTGATGGAATTGCGCGCATCGGTGATGCCCGGCATCAGGGGTGAACACAGCACTCCTGCCCTGATCCCGGCCCCGCGCAGCTGCGCAATCGTGCGAATCCGCAGGTCGGGGCGGGGAGCGCGCGGTTCGAGGATGCGGGCCAGCTTCGCGTTCATGGTTGTGACCGTCAGGTGAACCGTCAATTTGTGCCGGCGTGCGATCTCCTGCAGCAGGTCCACGTCGCGCGTGATCAGCGTGGATTTGGTCACGATGCCCAGGCGGAATCCCGATTTCCGGGCAAATACTTCCAGCAGCGATCGGGTGATGCGCTGTTTACGCTCCAGGGGCTGATAGGGGTCGGTGGCCGTGCCCAGCGCAATCTCCGTACCCGGCTTGAGACGCGCAAGTTCCTGGGCAAGAAGCCAGGCTGCGTTCTGTTTGAAAAAGATTTTCCGTTCAAATTCCTCCGGATCGCGGAGTTCCAGGAATTCATGAGCGTACCGGGCATAGCAATACCGGCAGGCGAACTCGCACCCACGGTAAGGATTGATCGTGTGGGTAAATGGAAGACCGCGCTGGGAGGTAGTCTTGCCCAGAATCGACCGGGTCTCGATGGGCCGGTATTCGGTCAGGCAGCCGGTCGAGTCGAGCGGCGCCTCCGCGGCGGAACGAGCGAGAGTGGAAAGGTTCTGGCCGCCAAGAATGGGGAAGAGCGTCTCTGCTTTCGCCATATATTCGCCTTTAAGGTCACGATAATCCCCGCTTCGGCCGCTCGTCAAGTTGGAGCCCACGGCCCTCCAAATCTCGAGGGCATCCAGTGCAGAGGTGAGGCAATCAAACAGACCTTGGCCCGCAAGTTGTGCAATCCTGATTGCCACGGGGCCGGCCTATTCTTTGTATGCAGAAAGGAATTGACATGGTTTCACTCGGAGGTACGCACATTACCTGGCTTGGACACGCCACGGTTCTGATCCAGACCGCCAAAGGCACCAATCTTCTCATCGACCCATTCATCGCGCAGAATCCGAAATACCCCAAAGGCTTCGAGCTTCCATCCAGGATCGATTACGTCCTCCTGACACACGGGCACGGCGACCACATTTCGGACGTGACCCCGGTGGCACGGAAGCATGGATCGACGGTGGTGGCAATCTATGAGCTGGCCGATTATGTGGCTGGTCAAGGCGTCGACAAAGACAAGACCATTGGGATGAATCTCGGAGGGACAGTGCAACTCGGAGAGGTCGCTGCCTCGATGGTGGAAGCCAAGCACTCTTCGGGCGCACAGGACAAAGACGGAACGCACTATGTCGGCGTCGCCGCCGGTTACATTCTGGCCATTCCGAATGGACCGGTGCTATACCACGCCGGAGACACACACGTTTTCGGAGATATGCGCCTCATCGGCGAACTCTATCACCCCGGCGTGGCCATGTTACCAATCGGGGGTCACTTCACCATGGGACCTAAAGAGGCCGCGCTGGCGGCGCGCTTTCTAGGTGCAAGCACGGTCCTGCCGCTCCACTGGGGGACCTTTCCCCCATTGACGGGCACACCGGCGGAGCTTGCGACCCTGGTGGATCCCGGTGTTCAGGTTGTTCAATGGAAACCGGGCGACACACTGTAAAAAGACGAATCCAAAAAAAGGGGCTGATCTGGGGAGTACGAGTCAGCCCCTGAGTTCAGATTGGCGAGTGTTACGCCAATCGCTGATAACTTACCATGAACAACGCAGATTCAACTTGTCTTACGCACAACCAGCGCGAAAAATAAGTTTCTCGCATGTGTGTAATCAGAATTCGGAAATAGGTCGACTAACTAAGGATCGGCCGATTATCGCGTCGAAGTCTTCGCCTTCCGCTCCGCCACCCAGCGTCGTTTCACAGCTTCCGAGATGCGTCTCCGCCCTTCCGGTGTAAGTCTCCTCTTCTTCGCTTGGCTACTTAGCGAAGACGATGTGCCGCCGCTCTTGAGTATTGAGCGCGCTTCTTCCAGTTGGTCGATCTCGCGATCAAGCTGCGCAATAATTTCTGAAACGCCCACAATTTCTCCTGTCGTATTGTGTAAGGATGTCCAAACTTCCTCGGTATTCGCTGCCCTGCAGGGCAGTTCCGGCTTACTTATCTGACGACTAAAGTACGTTTGCGCCTCGATATTTACAAATGAACTTTATGTCATCTTGAGTGACACACAAATTGAACATGGGAAGTCCCTATCTGCCAGTTAATTTGTCTCGGCGCAAATGACAAACCGGAGTTGCTGCGAGTTAGAGGAATAAGCCGTCGAAGTTATAAACCGCGATTTAAGTTTGCTTGATCGAAATGCGCGAGAGTGCAGGGCTCAGCGGCCCGCGAAGATTTGATCTTGAGTCCGGACCAGCGTCCGGAATCTGCCTGGGAGTAAAGTTGATGCCAATTTGCAGAAAGACCAATTCCAGGAAAGGAATGATCGTCACTGGGAGAGTCTGGGTCTGCCACCGCTGGGCGAAGCCTCGGTTGAAGGCGGGACAGGCTGCACGGTCGTCAGGTCGCTCCCGGCACTATGGACAGGTCTCATCGAAGAATCCGCCGCTTTGTAATTGCGCAGATCGCGAAGAATGTCCACTTTTTCGCGGGCGTACTGGCCTGCCAGCCGGGTCAGCGCATAGGTGATGATGTCGCTATGGTGCAGGTCTGGCACGGAAGGATCGCGGCGCATATTCAGCCAGAGGCGGTGCACCAGCTGGACGTCGTCGGGGGTCAGCGCCGGCGCATGCGGCCCAATATAGAACACTTTGGCCTGCCCGCTCGGATCCACGACGTAGAAGTTAAACTGCTTCTTCGGCTCCGGGAGGGCCTCCCACGCCTGGCCGAGGTGAAAGGCCTGCTCCTCGGCGGTCATCTTGGTCGAAATGCCGGAGACGACCGAATCCACTTCGAGTGAATTGGCTCCCTGGGTCAGCGCGGCGAAGATGTCTCCGGCGGGAACCACGAGCAGGGAGACCCTCTTGCCAAAACTCTCGGCCACCGAGATGGCCTTGGTAAACACCATCTGCTCGTGTTCGCTGAAGCTCTGCTGATCGGCGCTGAGAAACTCGGGGCCGCCCACGCCCATGATGCGCACGCTCAGCACCACCACATCCTGCTCGTCTGTCGATGTGCGTGCCAGGGTCCACTTCAGCGCGAACGGATTGGCGGCGTCGCGCATCGTCACCATGGTGCCGCCGGCGCGGATGCCCACCGATTCCCTGCTGATGTTGTCCTGGTGCTCGAGCTGAAAATGATCCTTCATCTGGCGTGCTGTCAGTGCGTGCTTACGCAGGTTTTGCCGTTCCGAAATCGTGAAGATCACAAAAAATGCCGCGGCAAACAGCACGCCGCTGACGGTCGCTACCGATTTGGTAAACAGATTTGTAATGGCCGTCGACAGCAGAACCAGAAATACCGAGAGCAGCCCCACCGGGATTTCGGTCTTGCCGATGCGTATATTCGGAGGCACCTTCCAGCCCCGCTCCCCGTGGTACTTCCAGCGCAGCACCAGCATGGCGAGACTGTTAAAGGTAAACGACCAGATGACACCGAACGCGTACGCTTCACCAAGGGTGATGACGTTGCCCCGCGTCGCGATGATCGTGAACATCTGCAGCGCGAACACCAGGTTCACGATGCGATAGCTGGTGCCGAACTTGGTGTGCGGCTTGCGGAACCAGTCGGTCAGCACGCCGTCTTCAGCCACCCGCATCAACACACCCGTCGAACCGATCATGGAAGTGTTGATGGCCCCCGATAGGATCAGGAAACCGACGAACACGACGAAGATGCGAAAGGCGATGCGCCACATCTGCGGGCCGACCATGTACATGGCCAGTCCGGCGATCAGGTTGTCCTGGTATACCTGCGTACGCGGCCCATCCGGGATCAGCATCGACGCCATCAGCGTGGCGCCGCCGGTAAAAATCAGACTGTAAATGGCGATGACAATGGCGGCGCGCTTCAGGTTCTTGAGCTTGGGATGTTCAATTTCCCGATTCACCTGCGCCAGGCTCTCTTCGCCGCTCATGGCCAGGATGGAGTGCCCGAAGGCCATGAGAATCCCGAAGAGTCCGAAGACCGGCAATAAGGGCGTGTCTTTCAGGAATCCAAGGGCATCCTCGCTGAACTTGAGGTTGGTCGCGGATGGGAAAGGCGGGAAATGAACTCCCTTGACCAGCAGCGAATAGCCGCCCCATGCAAACAGGATCACCACCATGATCGTGGTGATCTGCATGACCCGAAGCGCCTTGTCGCTCGACTCCTCGATCCCCTTGATGTTCTGCCACCAGTAATAGATCGTCACCGCGGCCGCGAACAACGCGGACGTATGGTCGACGTTAAACTGGTAGGCGCTGCCGTGGAGATCAAGCAGTGCCGGCGGGAGCCAGTGGCTGTGATTTGCCACGTTCATCATCTCGTTCATCAGCCCGACAATGTACTGCCCGGCGGACACGCCCGAAATCGGCCCCGTGAGAATGTAATCGAACATCAGGGCCGAGACGCTCAGCTTGGCGAAGGTCCCGCCCAGGGCTTCCTTCACGACGCGATACACACCGCCCCGGGTAAACATCGAGCAACTCTCGACATACACGGCGCGAACCGCGAAGCTGAACAGCATGATGCCGAGGATGAACCACGGCGCAGCCGCACCCACGGCGTGTTCGGCAATGCCGCCCGCATAAAAAGCTGAGGATCCAAGGTCGTTGAGAACGATGGCGGCGGCACGCCAAAAGGAGATGAACGTGAGCATCACGGAGGATGCCACGATAAGCCGCACACGGTCGGACGGCGGGGCAACGGTCGTTCGAGAAGATCCCATCGCGAGTATGCCGGCGAGAAACCGGCCGCTTACCATCCCTTGGGGGGGCCGTATTTAACCGAACGCCCTGCGGTGAGTTTATTGCTGAACTGCTGGTCAGTCAACAAGATAGATTTTGCGAATTCGCTCGGCCGAAAATCGCTTTATTCCTTGCCGAAGAGTTCCTTCGCATCCTCGACGAAACTGATCAGGATGACGATCGCCGACCCCGCCATGCCCACGAAAAACATGAGTTCGAGCACCCGCATTGTTAACACAGCGACTTGCATGATTCGATTTTAGCCCGACTTGTACCGTCTCTACCACGCCCCGTCTGAATTTCGCATTGCATGTAAAGAATGCAAGGCCATCGGTGCTGGGCCTGAGCGCCGATTCCGTCTCGCAGGGCCGAATGCTTTAAACTCGCCCCAGTATGCCGCGAGACGCATGGAAGTACTGGGGAGCCGCTGCCCTCTCCGCGGGCCTGCAGGAATTGCCGTTTCCGTTAGCCGGTCCCCTTCCCGCCTGGCGCGGTCTCATCGCCTGGTTCGGGCTGGCTCCGCTCTTGTGGGCGGTGCTCTCTCCCCAACGCGATGGCTGCGCCCGCCCCCTTCGACGAGCTTTTCTTCTGTCGTACCTGTGCGGATTCCTGTGGTACATGGGCAACTGCTATTGGGTGCGCGACACCATGTCCCGCTATGGCGACATGCCGCCTCTGGCCCCCACGCTTCTGCTCATCGCTTTCAGCATGGTGTTAGGGCTCTACTTCGGTCTGTTTGGCCTGGGAGTGATGTTGGTGCGCCGGGCGAGCGGCAGTGTAAGGCTGGCGCTGGCTTCGGCTCCATTCCTGTGGGTTGCGCTTGATCTTCTGGGGGCACGATTCACAAGCGTTCCGTGGGATCAACTCGGCTACTCGCAGGTCGACAACGGCTTGGTCAATCAACTCGCCCCTTGGACCGGTGTCTATGGCATCACCTTTCTGCTGGTCGCCATCAATGCGTTACTCGCGGGCTCGCTGGTGCTCGGCCGGCGATCGGGAAATGAGAAAAGGCGGGTAAAGACCGAAAGGCTCTGGTCGGGCGTGGTCGGAATTGTTCTTCTGGCGACGGGTGCAGCCGCACTCATGCGGCAGCCGCCCAAAGCTCCTGCTCCCGCCACCGCGGTCCTTGTCCAGCCCAATCTCGATGTGGCCGCCGAAAATAGCTGGATCGGCCCGGGGGAGTGGGACAGCCACCTGGCCGACTTCGCTCGCCTGGCCGGCGAGCAGTGCAAGACCTACATCGCCGGAATCCCCCAGACCGGCGCGCCCACCGGCGAAATCATGTGCCCGCCCTATCCGACCCATCCTGATGTCGTTGTCTGGCCAGAAGCGCCGGCTCCATTTGTCGAGTCCGATCCCCGGTTCCAGCAATCGATCGCCGCATTGGCCAAGTCACTGCGGGTACCGCTGGTTGTGGGCGGCATCGGCAACGAATACTCGTCCGACCTTCAGGCTTGGCAGGACTACAACTCGGCCATGATCGTCGCTCCGGACGGAAGCCGCGTCGGCCGCTATGACAAGATCCACCTTGTTCCCTTCGGCGAGTACATCCCCTTTAAAAATCTGCTGATCTTTGCCCATAAACTCACCGGCAGGGTCAGCGACTTCACGCGCGGAACCGACCGCCGGGTCTTTCTCCTTCCCACGCAAGACGGATCGCATCATCGCTACGGCGTTTTCATTTGCTACGAAGCCGTGTTCGCGGATGAGGTGCGCCATTTTGCCCGCAACGGGGCCGATGTCCTGGTCAACATCAGCGACGATGGCTGGTACGGCGATACCAGCGCCCCATGGCAGCACCTTAACATCGCGCGCATGCGAGCCATTGAGAACCGGCGCTGGATTCTCCGCGACACCAACAACGGCATCACTGCCGCCATTGACCCCTACGGCCGCGTCCGGCAGAGCATTCCCCGCCACCAGGCCGATGCCCTTCCCGCCCAATATGGTTTTCGCAGCGACATCACCTTCTATTCCGCGCACGGCGACGTCTTCGCCTGGTGCTGTGCCATACTTTCAATAGGCGTTGCAGGATGGTCGGTCAATCGACTCACCCGCCCGGCCGGCAACACCAGAGCCCAAATCAAAGTCAGGTCCTGGCAAATGGCATTACAAGATCTCGAATTCGCCTATGCTCCCGTGCGCGACCAAGTCCGCGACCTGCGGGAGTATCTTTGACCCTGCCCGCATCCGCAGGGAACTCGCCGAAATAGAAACCAAACTAGCCGATCCGGCGTTGTGGTCCAATTCCGGAGCCAGCCAACCGCTCATGCGCGATCGCAAGCGCCTCGAGGCGTTGATTGCCGACGACGAACAACTCGTGCGGCGCACCGGCGACATCGAAGCCTACTTCGAACTGGCGCGCGAAGGCGAGGACGTGCTTGCGGACCTGGAACGCGAGATAAAGTCCCTGTCGGCCTTTGCCGAGGAACTGGAAGCCCGCACCATGCTCTCCGGTGAGGCCGACGCGCTGAATGCGATCGTCACGGTGCACCCCGGCGCCGGCGGCACCGAGAGCCAGGACTGGGCCGAGATGCTTCTGCGCATGTATCTGCGCTGGGCCGAGCAGCAGGGATACAAGACGGAGATGAACGACTACCAGGACGGCGAAGAAGCCGGCATTAAATCGGCCACCTTCACCATCACGGGGGAATACGCGTTCGGATTGCTCGCCGGCGAGAGCGGAGTGCACCGCCTGGTCCGCATTTCGCCATTCGATTCGGCCAAGCGCCGCCACACCTCATTCGCATCGGTGTATGTCTCGCCGGAAATCGACGAGACCATCCACGTCGATCTCAAGCTCGAAGACCTGCGCATTGACACATACCGATCCGGAGGCAAAGGCGGCCAGCACGTCAACACCACCGACTCTGCGGTGCGCATGACGCACTTGCCCACGGGGATTGTGGTGCAGTGCCAGAACGAGCGGTCGCAGCACAAGAACCGCGAGAAGGCGATGAAGATGATGCGCTCGCGGCTCTACGAATACGAGCTGGAAAAGAAGAAAGCCGTGAGCAAGAAGCTAGAGGACTCCAAGCTCGAAATCAACTTCGGCTCGCAGATCCGGTCCTATGTCCTGCAGCCCTACCGCATCGCCAAGGACCACCGCACCAAGGTGGAAGTGGGCGATGTGGACAAGGTGCTCGACGGCTATCTCGAACCGTTTCTACGCGGCTTTCTGCTGGCCAAGCGCCGCGGCACGGCGGTGGCTGCTCCCGCGGATGAAGAGCTGGATGTGTAGAACAACAGCTTCTAGCTTCTAGCTTCTGTGTTGGATTCGCATGCGTTGTTCCGAAATGGAAAGGGAACCAGGGCGAACACGCTAGTAGCTAGTAGCTAAGATCAGGAGGTCGACGTGGCCACAAATGTTGCACGACTCACCGGAATCGGCGGCGTCAATCCTGTTCTCCGCGTCAGCGACGTTGCCGTCAGCAAGGATTACTACACGCGCGCGCTGGGCTTCAACGTCGACTTCGAAACGCCGGGGTTCGTGTCGGTTTCGCGGGGGCGATGCGGCCTGTTTCTCTGCGAAGGAGACCAGGGCCATCCGGGATCGTGGGTCTGGATCAGCGCGCCCGATGTGGAGTTGCTGGTGGAGGAATTGAGAGCAGCAGGGGCCCGGATTCGGCATGAGCCCACGAATTACCCATGGGCGATGGAGATCCAGGTGGAAGATCCGGATGGCAATGTATTGCGCATGGGCTCCGAGCCCAGAGAGAATGAACCCACCGGCGAATGGCTCGACATGAACGGCGTGCGCTGGTCTCCGCAGCCCGGCGGTGGATGGAAACGAATCGAGCAGCCGTGATGGTTCACCGAATCTCTGGAGTTGAAGAAGCATGAATGATCCCGCCCTTATCGACGAGATGCTCCGCACCGCCCGTACCATTGCGGTCGTAGGGATGAGCGACAAGACCTGGCGCGCCAGCCACAACATCGGCCGCTACCTGGCCGGCAAAGGCTACGAAGTGCTTCCCGTGAACCCTTCGCTAACCTCGATCCTCGACATGGCCTGCTACCCCGACCTCGATGCAGCCGAAGCCGCAGTGCGAAAGCAGGGAAACGGCGGCATCGACCTAGTGGATGTCTTTCGCGCCTCGGAGAACGTGCCGGCCATCGTGGACGATGTGATCCGGCTCAAGATTCCTTACCTGTGGCTTCAGGATGGAGTGATCCACGACGAAGCAATCGGACGCGCCCGGGCAGCCGGCGTCAAGTGCATCCAGAATGACTGCATTTTCCGCGAGCACGCGCGCCTGGTGGTGGGTTCGTGAGCGATTCAAAGACAATACGGGTGCCCCATCCTAACCGCGTCTTGTGCGGTTAGGGTGGGAAGCTATGAGCTCTTGGTCGAATCTCCGCGACCAACGCGCACGCCAGAACGTCCAATACCTGAGTAAACATGCGCCTGAAACGACTGATATTCGCGATGGTTTTCCTGCTCCTCGCGGGAAAGCTGGCGCTCGCCGCCACAAGTTCAGCGGATGCCGCCCATCTCCATGTACAGTTGGTCGTTCCAGCCTCCGCATTGACCTCAGGCGGTTCCGCCGACGCTGGACTTTATTTCAAGCTCGAACCCGGCTGGCACGTTTATTGGAAGAATGCCGGGGATTCGGGCGAGCCGCCGCGCATGAAATGGACTCTGCCCGATGGCATCAGCGCCGGTCCCCTCCAGTTTCCCGTACCGAAGCGGCTTCCACTTGGTCCGCTGATGGACTTCGGCTATGAGGACGAAGTCCTGTTTCCGTTCCAGTTGAAAGTCGCGCCAAGCGCCAAATCCAGTCCCGCCGTCCTTCACGCCAAGGTCGACTGGCTGGTGTGCCGGGAAGTCTGCATCCCCGGCAAGGCCGAACTTGAGGCCACCCGGCCCGTAACCAACCAGGCCTCCAAGGCCGCGACGGTTGAGCCGGACGCCACTCTTTACGCCCGCCTTGGCAATCGGCTACCGCAATCGCCGCCGTCCGCCTTCAAAGCCGGCTTCGAGCCCACCGCCACAGGCTTCCGCCTCACCCTGATAACGAGCCAAAAGGAAACCCAGGCTTCGTTCTTTCCTGCCGACCAGAACGTCCTCGACAACCCAGCCCCCCAAAAGTTGACGCCCAAGGCCAAGGGCCTGACCCTGGACCTCAAAAAGGACGCCAACCTTACGACGAATCCAGGGCAGTTGCGCGGCGTGCTGGAATTGTCGAACGGCCGGGCTTACGAGATCGCTGCCCCAGCCGGAGCACCAGCAGCGGCTGTCGACACGGAGCCCGGTGAGACGGCCGCCACGAACACCGCTGGCCCCGCTAACTCCGCCCCCTCACCCTCAACCAATCGGCAGGCATCCACTCCCGGTCTCGTCCGCATTGTAGGCCTGGCGTTTCTGGGCGGCCTCATCCTCAACCTGATGCCCTGCGTCTTCCCGGTCCTGTTCCTTAAAGGCCTGGCCCTCATGCAATCGGGCGCCGAGGAGCGGCACAGGCTGCGCACACACGGCCTGGTCTATACGGCGGGCATCCTGGTCTCGTTCTGGGTCCTGGTCGCGGTGCTCCTGGGTCTGCGCTCGGCGGGCGGACGGCTGGGCTGGGGATTCCAGTTCCAGTCGCCGGTTTTCCTTTCCCTGATGGCGGGCCTGCTGTTCTTTCTTGCGCTCTCTCTCGCCGGGCAGTTTGAAATCGGCCTCTCCCTGACCAGCGCCGGCGGAAGCCTTGCCGCGAAGCAGGGCTATACGGGCAGCTTCTTCACTGGGGTTCTGGCAGTCATCGTCGCCACGCCGTGCACCGCCCCTTTCATGGGCGTGGCCATCGGCTACGCATTGGCGCAGCCTGGCGCCGTCACATTTGCCGTTTTCACCGCGCTGGCCCTGGGACTGGCTGCCCCCTACGCCGCCCTCACCCTGCAGCCCGCGTGGACGCGCATTCTTCCCAAACCCGGAGCCTGGATGGAACTGCTTCGCCAGGTCATCTCGGTGCCTATTTTTGCCACGGTGATCTGGCTGGCGTGGGTCCTCGCCAACGCCTATGGAGCCGCGGTGCTGGCGGCGCTGCTGGTCGGGTTCCTGTTGATCGCCATCGCTGGATGGTTTCTCGGCCGCTGGCCTGCCCAACGGTGGTCGACCATCATAGCCGCACTCATTCTTGTCGGATTCATTGGACTGAGCACGTGGGCGCCGAAGAACCTGGCCGCTGCGGCTCCGAGTTCCTCTGCTCGGTCGGGTGAATGGGAACCGTGGTCGGCTGAGACTGTGTCTCGCTACCAATCCCAAGGCCGCCCGGTTTTCGTCGATTTCACCGCCAGTTGGTGCCTGAGCTGCCAGGTCAATGAACGAGTCGCTCTGACCACTCCCGAAGTCCGCAAAGCCTTTGCGGACGCCAATGTCGCCTTGCTGCGCGCTGACTGGACCCAACACGACGAAGCCATCGCCCAGACCCTCGCCAGCCTGGGGCGTAATGGAGTTCCGGTCTATGCCCTTTACGTCCCCGGCGAAGCCAGCCCGCGGCTCCTGCCCGAGGTTCTGACCCCCGGAATTGTGACGGACGCCCTGAACAAGCTTCCCCGCGGCGCAACCCAGCCCACCGTTGCTTCGTCGAACCTGCAGTAGCACCGGGCGAACGATCGCTCCGGCACGGCATCAGTCCAAGACCAGGAAAATCCCCACAGGAGGTTGACTCCCATGGCCGCCCGTTCTCGTCTTGCTTCATCCTCATTCTTCGCCGTCACTCTGCTCATCGCTGCTTCGCTGTCAGTCGGGACCCAGGCACAGTCGATCCGCGTCGGATCCCCCGCACCGGATTTCACCGCCACCGACTCGCAGGGCCGAACGCAATCACTGAATCAATATCGCGCCAAGTATGTCGTCCTCGAGTGGCACAACCAAGGCTGCCCCTACACGCGCAAGCATTATGTCTCGGGCAACATGCAGAACCTGCAAAAAGAATGGACCGCGAAAGGCGTGGTCTGGTTCACGGTGATCTCGTCGGCGCCGGGGGCACAGGGTTATGTCACGCCGCCGCAGGAGAACGCCTACCTCGCCCAGATGCACGCCGCGCCGACCGCGGTGCTGTTGGATTCGGACGGCAAGGTGGGCCGCCTCTACAACGCCAAAACCACGCCTCAGATGTTTGTGATTGATCCGCAAGGGAAGGTAATTTACGCCGGGGCCATCGACGACAAGCCCACACCCGATACGGACGACATCCGCGGAGCCGACAACTACGTCACCGATGCGCTCACCGCGGCCATGGCTGGTAAACCGATTGCAACGTCCTACACGCGGTCGTATGGGTGCTCTATCAAGTACCGCGACTGAGCCGGGGCATGAGCCCAACACCTGCCACGTAAAAGCAACAACTACCAGGTGAAATAGTGACGGCCCAGCGCCTGCAGGCTCGGATGCTGCGGGAGTTCCGCGCCTTGGCCAAAAATGTACGTCGGCACACAGTGAGCGCGCCCCTTATGCTCTTGCACTTCGCGGAGAAGACATGGCGACCTCCAGATTTGGCCGGGTTGGTCGATCAACCCGCGCTTGCTCCTTCATTTTGCAAACGTCATGCCAAATCCGCGGCGACACGGACGAACGATCCTCGATGATTGAAAGGGAAAGATTTAGACGCGACTCACGGGGGGCGGGGCGCATGATGCAAGTCTGGTGACGAAAATCGTCAGTGACGAAATCCCGTCTCGATGACTGTATATGGTCATTTTCTAATAATCGCCTGATCCTTGCGCGCCCTGGCGGGCGCGACAAGGATCAGAGGACGTGCCGGCTTAAGCGGAGAACGCCGCTTTCGCGCCTTCTTCTATCTCTTCCTGGGTGGGATTCTTCAGGGTCTGGCCGATAGACCACTTGTGCCCGAAGGGATCGCGCAACTGCCCGTAGCGATCGCCCCAGAACTGATCGGCCAGGGGCATGGTCACTTCGGCGCCCGCGGACAGGGCCTGCGCCCACACATCGTCGGCGTTGTCGGTATGGATGTGGAAGGTGACCGGGCTGCCGCCCAGCGCTTCCGGCGTCTCGCTCTTGCCGCCCATCTGGCCTGAAAAATCATCGCTCAGCATCAGGTGGCCGCCGTGCACAACGAGGTGCGCATGCATGATCTTGTCGGTGCCGGGCGCGGGGTGCCGCACCAGTTCCGCGGCCCCAAATGCGTTTTTGTAAAAGTCGATGGCGGCGGCGGCGTTGCTCACCACCAGGTACGGGGTAAACGTGGGTCTGCTTTCCATGAGTGGTCCTCCGTGGATTTTGGGGAGATGTGAGGCAGATCTCAGACGATCGCTCTGTCAAGATCGCGGGGCGAGTGTACCACCGGTTCATTACAAGTGTATGCAAACTGTGACGAAACGGTCTCGGGGCAAAATTGAGTCCGAAGGCTACTTCAAAAACTGCGCAACCGTTGGGCCGATCCGGTCGGCGCATTGCACCGGGGCCAGGTGGCCGCACTCAGGAACGACTTCGAGTTGCGACTGCGGCAATAGTTGGTGGATCTTCTCGCCCTGGCTGAGCGGCGTGATAAGGTCCTTCCCGCCCCATACGATGAGCACCGGCATCTTAAGCTGCGGCAGAAGAGCGTCGGTTGCGTCGCGGCCGGATAGCATCGAAACAAGCGCGCGATGAATAATCCACGAATGCTGGCGAGAGACGCGCAGGATATCAGCGGAAATGAAGGCCGGAACCTGGGGCGGATGCGGCATGAGCAGGGCGTCGAGCTGATCGAGTTCGATGGCCGAGGTGGGAGTAAAGAGCCGCGTGTCCCAAACGGGAACCTCGTGAATACCCGCGGAATCGAAGAGCATGAGCCGCGCGATGCGATCGGGGTGATCGGCGGCGATCTTCTGCACGATCCAGCCCCCCATCGACCATCCTCCCAGGTCGACCTGCTTCAAGCCCATCGCGTCCATAAACGCGACAACTGTTGCCGCCTGATCAGGGATGGAGTAGGAGAAATCGGCGGGCCTGTCGCTGCGCCCGAACCCCGGCAGGTCGGGCATATATACACGAAATCCCGCGCGCACGAGGTAGGGCCCGAGGTTGCGCCAGTCTTCGCAGCGGCCGCCCAGCCCGTGCACCAGTACCACCGGCGAGCCTTGAGATGGGCCCATCACGTAGTAATGCAGGCGATATCCCCCCACCGTCACCTCGGCGCTGTGCGCGCCTGCGAGACGAAGTTGGACGTAGGTCAGAGCATTGAAGTAGCTAAGGGGGCGCGCCCAGAAGCCAATAAGCACCGCCAGAATCAAGCCGATCACGATCATCGCGGACCATACGAGCTTGCGAACCGGCTTCACGATGTCTCTCCTGTTTTTGCCAGTTCCCTGGCCCGCTGCCATCCGGCCTCGATCACCCGCGCGGTGATGGGTTCGATGCCCAAAGCACTATGGCTATTCCATTCCGCCCGCTCGACCCAGCGTACGGCATCCGCATCGGAGGCTGCCAGCAACGTACCGCCCACGACGCGGCAAAGGTAGTCCGCAATCACGTAGTGATAGCGGACGCGGTCCCCATCGCGATGGATGCGGTCGAGCAACTCGATCAATTCCAGCGGTTCGACAAGGAGGCCGGTCTCCTCGCGCACTTCGCGCGCCACCGCCTCGCGGAGAGATTCGCCCACATCAATCAGTCCGCCCGGGATGGACCATTTGCCCTTCGCGGGCTCGGTGCCGCGCTGCACCAGCAGAACGCGCCCCTCCTCGACGATCACCGCGCCCACGCCGACCAGCGGTGCTACTGGAAATTCTCGTTGCAGCATCTGTCTCGATTCATGGTGTTCGCCGTGAGCGCAATTCGAGGGACTATGATCATGGGGTGATCGATTCCAGCCAATTCGTGAACGGCCTATGGATGGGAACCATTCTACTGGTCCTGGGACTGATTCCCGGCCTGCTCGACCGAATGATCCAGGGACTCATCGACGCCGGTGCAGCCACCCGGTTCCCGTTCCCTCGTCCGGTGCGGTTGCGTTTTTTCGCGGATCGTGCGACACAGGCGCCGTTCCCACATCAGCGATGGCTGACCGCGGCCGGCATGGCCCTGATCGTGCTTTCGGTATTCGCGTACCTCGCGCACTGATTCGATCCGGCCCCGTACCGAATGAGTCTCCCCCCTGGCCCGCGATCCTCTCATGCCATCCCGTGGCTCGGGACGCCCCTTGCATCCTTCCCCGGCAGCTATCATCAATCAATACAGGTGAAATCATGCCGGAATTTACATTGCGTATTGAGGGAATGCATTGCGGTGCGTGTGTTCGCCGGGTGAGCCAGACCCTCGCCGGGACAGACGGCTTGCGGGTCAAGGAGGTTCGCGTGGGAGCAGCGCGCATTGCCTCCGATCAGGATCCGCTGCTCGTTGATCGCGCCCTGGACGCGCTGGCAAGGGCCGGCTATCCGGCACACCTCGACCCAGACAGCGAATCAATCACAAGCCAGGCGGGGCACTAGACTTGGCGGCGCCTGCCATGGAATCGGTAAACCTTCCCGTACTCGGCATGACCTGCGCGGCGTGCCAGCACCACGTCGAGGATGCGCTGCGCTCGACGGCCGGCGTTGAATCGGCCCGTGTTGACCTGATGGCGCATCGCGCCAGCGTGGTCTTTGATCCAACTCGCGCCCGGCCTGAAGCGCTGGTCGAAGCAATCCGCGGCGCGGGCTACGATGCCGTACTTCCCCGCCCCGAAGCCGGCGGATCCCGCGCCGATGAGCAGGCCACCTCCGACCATAAGCCTGAAGCCAAAGCCGTCACCATGCTGGCCGCGGGCGCCTTGGCCATGCTTTTGTCCATGCCCCTCGGCGGCGAGATGGGGGCCATCGATCACGCGCTGATGCGCGCCTTGCCGTGGCTCTATGCTCTGCCGCCGGACCTCCTGCGCTGGATGCTTCTGATCCTGACAGGCGTGCTCATGGTCTGGGCCGGCGCCGGAATCTTCTCGAGCGCCGTACGAGGGCTGCGCCATGGCGCCACCAACATGAATACCCTGGTCGCGCTTGGAACCAGCGTCGCCTTTCTTTACTCGGTCTACGCCACGCTCCTGCCTGCGAGCGGCCACCAGGTCTATTTCGACGCGGTGCTGCTAATCCTCGGATTTTTGCTGCTGGGCAAGGCTCTGGAGGCCCGTGCCAAGCGCCGCGCCCTGGCCGCTCTCGATTCGCTGAGCCGTCTGCGTCCCGTCACTGCGCGCCGCATCGTCGACGGCGTCGAAACACTAGTGCCGCTCGACGAAATTCGCCCCGGAGATCACGTGCTGATTCTTCCCGGCGAGCGCTTTCCGGTCGATGCCACCATCATCGAAGGCCGCACCAGCGTGGACGAGTCGATGCTTACCGGAGAATCGACTCCCCTGGCGCGCGAGCCTGGCGGCCGGGTCCTCGCGGGCTCTCTCAACTACGACGGCGCGGTGGTGGGCCGCGCCGAATCGCTCGGCGAAGCCACGGTTCTGGCGCAGATCACGCGCATGGTGGAACAGGCGCAATCGTCGCGCGCGCCCATGGAACGGCTCGCCGATCGAGCCAGTGCGATTTTCGTCCCCGTGGTGCTTGCGCTTGCGTTGACTACGGCCGCCGCCTGGGTTCTCGCCACGCATTCCCTTCCCCTGGCGCTTGCCAACACGGTCGCGGTGCTGGTGATTGCCTGCCCCTGCGCGATGGGCCTCGCAGTGCCCGCGGCACTCACCGTAGCGGTCGGAAGGGGTGCGCAACTGGGCGTCTTGTTCAAAGGGGGAGAAGCGCTGGAGCGGCTGGGACATCTCGACGTGATCGTCCTCGACAAAACCGGCACGCTGACTGTGGGCCGCCCGGTTCTGGAGGCGGTGCATTCTCTTGCAGACCAGGACGAGGACGGCCTGGTCCGCATCGCAGCCGCCGCAGAGGAACGATCGAATCATCCCTTGGCGCACGCGATTGTGGATTACGCGCATGGCCGGGGGTTGGCGTGGCCCGCCGCTGAAGACGTCCAAATCCTTCCCGGCCGCGGTCTCACGGCGAAAGTGGACGGCCGCGAGTGCCTGCTCGGAAATGAGGCGCTGTTTCAGGAGTTCTCTATCAAGTTGCTCCAAAACGTTCCACCGCCGGAACCCGGCGTAACCCGGCTCTGGATGGCACTGGACAGCGCGGTCGTGGCTTGGTTCGACGCCCGCGACGCGCTGCGCCCGGACGCCGCCGAGGCAGTGGCCGCTCTCCGCCGCGACGGCCTGCGGGTGGTGATGCTCACTGGCGACTCCGTCGCCGCGGCCGAGCCCATTGCCCGCCAGGCTGGAATCGCGGAAGTCGAAGCGGGTCTTGACCCGGCCGGCAAGCTGGCGCGCATCCGCGCCCTGCAGGGGAGCGGGTTGCGCGTAGCCATGGTAGGCGACGGCATCAACGACGCGGGCGCCCTGGCCCAGGCGGACGCCGGGATTGCCATGGGCACTGGCGCCGACCTTGCGCAGGAGGCAGGCGATGTTCTGCTGCTGCGGGCTCAGCCATCGGCCATTCCCGCGGCGCTCGAACTGGCTCGCTCGACCCTTCGCGTGATGCGCCAAAACCTGGTCTGGGCGGCGGTTTACAACGTGCTCGGCATTCCCCTCGCCGCGGGACTGCTCTATCCCGCCTTTCATATCCTGCTCAGCCCCTGGATCGCTGCCGCAGCCATGGCGTTCAGCTCCGTGAGTGTGCTGGGCAACAGTCTGCGCCTGCGCGGCTGGCAGCCCGCCTCTCTCGTTCAGCCCAACGCAGGCTAGACCCCGCACAGGCTAGTTTCTAGCCCGCCAATCTGAGAAATCATCTCGCATAAATCTCATGCAGCAAGCAGGTCGA
>Ga0206794_1117_pt1 | contig 21248 bp, 22 predicted proteins | sample Alteio_BWOrgCont_70_FD_152877 | JGI IMG/M metagenome (GOLD analysis project Ga0206794, IMG submission 152877) | Enriched cells from forest soil in Barre Woods Harvard Forest LTER site, Petersham, Massachusetts, United States -... | ecosystem: Environmental > Terrestrial > Soil > Temperate forest >...
ATTTCCCAGAGCCAGCTTCACCTAAAATCATCAAACGATTTTTCTTAAATTGAATTAAGCTTTCTGGCAAAATGTACTCAATTTTGGGAATTTGAGTAACTTTTCCCTTATGTTTCTTATAACTATAAGTGGTAAAACTAAGACTAACTGGCTCATAAGTGTCATTGGTTATAACTGAACCTTTGGAAAACAAAACACTATCTTCTTTTTTTAATAAATAATTCTTTAAATTTTTTAGATATGGCATTTTTTGAGGGTCGATGCCGAGCCAAAGTTCAGGATAATGTTGATCAATCAATGGAATCAAATCATCACAATCTTGAAAACGAATACGCTTTTCATTTAATTCTGTACAAATATCTTTTCTTGCTTTCTCGTTGATCTTTCCACTTACACAAAGCATAGCAAAATCGGGAGACACCTTTTGTTTAGTTGTAATTAAGGATACCTTTGAATCCAAAGATGTTGCAAGTTGTGTTTTCGCAACAGTATAACTTTCATTTGCTGTACTTGACTTGTTGATATCTCCTTTTTTAGTTTGAACAACGTAAATTAATTTTTGCCCAAAACCGTCTGAAGCAACAAATAAGCAATCCTTACCTTCTTCATCTACGCCACAATAATCCCGACCATCTTGAAGTCCCATCCGAAAAAAAACTGGCCGTACAACAGTATCTCTAAAAGTATCTTCCGATAAACTTTTAAGATATTTCATTTTCTTGAACATTGGTATTACTTTAGGATCTAAGGTCATTTTAATATCCTCACTATTTATTATAATCTCCGAATTTTACGACCAAATTATTCTCCACTATATTTCTTAAAATTCTCTGCCTGTTCAAATATTTCCTTAAAAACTTCATCTTTGGGCACTGGTGGGTAGCCATGTTCCGCAAGAACTAAGATCAAGTCCATTTTTAATTCTGCTTTGATGTCGTCACGGTGAGACCAATCGGTGTATTTGGCTTTGTCGTCCACAATAGCTTTTACTGCTTGTGAAAGCGCAATCAGCTTGTCTTCGGGATATTCAAAATTATATTTCAGTGCAATGGCTTTCAGAATGTCATAAAACGCCTTTTCTTCAAAATCAATTCCTAGATCCATGAATGAATTGCGTTCCTTCTGCAAATCTCTATACAGCTTCGCAAACTGTTCGGCTACATCGTCCAATACATCGCTTTGCATTGCCTGAAAATCTTTTCTTTCGTTATACAGATCAACCAGCTTTTTCATCTTCTTGGTAAAATCAACGCCTTTAATTCTATTTACCTTCTTAAATTCCTCAATTGCTTGCATCAGCAATTTCTGAAACAACTTGATTTTTGTATTCGGCAACGTGATTTTCTCTATCTTTGCCATGTATTCATCACTAAAGATATCTGTGCTATTCTTTGGGTCGTTTTTGTCTAGCTTAAAGATCTCTTCTACGCCATCGCTGATCAAAGCTTCTTTAATCATTTCCCTCACTTTGTCATTCATCTGTGCCGTATCAGGCGCATCTCCTTTTGTTAATTTGTGGATAATAGCTTTAACGGCAAAATAAAAATGGGTGTAGTTTCTTTCTTTACCGCTAAGCCCTTCACTGCTGCAGCAAAGGCTATACGCAGATCGCAACTTCTTGGTTAATCCAATAAAACGCTTTTCCATTTCATCTGTCAACTGGACAAACTCTGCTGCGTTATTAAGGCAACTGAGCTGCTGCATTGCTGTCCCGCTAAAGAAGGGTTGTAGATCAAACTTGTGAAAGAGCTTTGCAAGCAAGTCCAGCTGATCTTTTACAATTACAACCGCTTTGCCTACATCTTCAAAGTCATCACTACCAACTTTTGTATATTTCGCCAAAGCAATATTCATATTGGTTTTAATTCCAATGTAGTCCACCACCAATCCCGCTTCTTTGCCTTCGTACACACGATTCACTCGGGAGATTGTTTGTATCAATGAATGTTGCTGAATGGGCTTATCAATATACATAGTATCTAAAAATGGAACATCAAAGCCTGTTATCCACATATCAACGACTATTGCGATCTTAAAATTCGATTTTGTAATCTTAAATTGTCGGTCTAGCTCTTTTCTACTTTCTTTTGTTCCAAGCATGTCATACAGCTCTTTTGGATCATCTCTATGCCGAGTCATGACCATTTTAATTTTCTCAATGGGCTTTAGCTCTCTCTTTTCTTCTGCAGTCAATTCTGCGCCTTCCTCACATTCTTTTGCTTCAGCCCACTCTGGTCGTAAGGCAATGATTTCTTTATACAAATCGTAAGCAATGAGTCTGCTGCTGGCTACAAACATTGCTTTGCCTCTTATTGTAGATCCTTCTTCAATTCGCTTTTCGTAATGTTCCACAAAGTCTGCGGCTACTAATTTCAATCGTTTTGGGTCGCCCAGAATAACTTCCATTTGCGTAACAGCTCTTTTGCTTTCTTCCACCTGATATTCATTCGCGCCTTCTTCTGAACACTTCTTGTAATACCCTTCAATCTCTTTTAGTTTCTCCTCATTAAGTAATACTTTAGCGGCTCTGCCTTCATAAACGATTCTAACGGTAATTTCATCATTAACCGATTCCTTCATGGTGTAGGCATCTACTACCTCACCAAACACATCGAGCGTTGCATCAATAGGCGTACCGGTGAAGCCCACGTAAGTAGCCTGTGGTAAAGAATCGTGCAGGTACTTGGCAAAACCGAATTTCTTAGCTACCCCTTGTTCGGTAACTTTTATTTTTTGGTCAAGGTTGATCTGTGAACGGTGAGCTTCATCTGAAATACAAATCACATTTGATCTATCGGTGAGCAACTCAGTGCTTTCTGTAAACTTGTGAATGGTGGTAAGAAAAACACCGCCACTCTTTCTATTCTGTAATAGTGTTTTAAGTTCGGCACGGGTTTCTACGCTGATGACATTTTCATCACCAATAAAACTCTTGGCATTGGTAAATTGTGTTGATAGCTGGTCGTCTAAATCGGTTCGATCGGTGATCAATACAATGGTCGGGCTTGCAAAGTGAGGGCTTTTCATGAGCAACCGCGTGAGATATAACATGGTGAAACTTTTGCCGCAGCCAGTTGCCCCGAAATAAGTTCCGCCCTTTCCGCTTCCGTGTGGTCGCATATTCAACTTAACGCTATCAAACAATTTGTTAGCGGCGTAGTATTGCGGATAGCGGCATACAATTTTTATATCGTCTTTAGCTGTATCAGGGAAATAAATAAAGTTGCGAATTACATCCTTCAAGCGCTGTTTGTTAAACAAGCCCTGCACCATGCTATAAAGCGAATTGATGCCATCCACCACTTCATCTTCGGGATTTACTTTCCGCCATGCGTAAAAGAAATCATATTGAGCAAAAAGAGAGCCTATTTTGTTATTCACACCATCACTTATTACGCAAAAAGCATTGTATTTAAACAGCTCTGGAATATCCCTACGGTAGCGAACCGTTAATTGAGTATAGGCGTCTTTGGTGGTGGTATTTTCTTTTACAGCACTTTTAAATTCTATTACTACCAATGGCAAACCGTTGATGTAAACAATACCATCGGGTATGCGTTTTTCGTAACCCAATATTTCCAATTGGTTGACGAACTTATAAATGTTATTGTCTGTTGCAAAATCTATCAGGTGAATGCGAAGATCCTTCTTACTACGGTCTTCCCGCTTCATTGTAAAACCATCCGCCAATAATCTTATGATAGCTTTGTTACTTTCATATAAAGCTGAACTTGGAAACAAGTCTAAACTACGGATGATACTTTCGATCTCCTGCTGAGTGATATCTTCATCAGCGTATTGATTGAGCAAAAACTGTTTCAAGTCATCACGAAGCAACACATCACAAATTTCTTTGTGAATGTTTTCGCCTTTGCAGTGCGGTATTTGTTCCGCTGCAAACAACTCAATGACAGCTCTCTCTAATGATTCTTCGTTGAACATTTTAATTTTCTATGATTGAAAGTTTTGAAAGAAGCAGTGATTTCATTTCTAGTAGAACTCTATTCTCATCCTTTATTTGATATAAATTTGAAAAGTGAGCTGATAAATATTGTTCCCAAATCTCTTCAATTCTATCATCTGCAATGATTATTTTTTTCCAAACTAAATCTTCTTCAAAAGTTACTTGAGGAAAAGTTCCAGATCTGCCTTCAGCAGATTGTTGTAAGATGGTGATAAATGATTCTTCAGTCAGAAAATAATATATTCTGTACACTGAAAGATTGTTATTAATTCTTCGTAATACCATTAATTTGGTCGAAACAACATAATCATCTGCATCAATTCTAACTAAAGCATACCTTTTATTTGCTGGTCTAATTTCACTGTAGAGTATGTCGTCCTTTTGGATTTTCTTTTTGGCTTGACCTGGCATTTTGGATACGGATGAATAAATGTTATGTAGAAATTCACCATCTAAAATATCTGAAGTATTAAAGAAAATAAGTTCTTTTTTCTTAAATGAATGCTGCTTAGAAGCGCTCTCTATAAAATTCCCAAGCTTTTCAACCCTCCATCCCTTTGGGATTTCCTTTTGCAGTTCTTCATTAAATTCCATTTCTCCATCATTGCTTTTGTAAGACTTTCCATTTTCATCAGGAAAATCAAAATCAACAAACCATTGTTTATAAATCGCCTGTGCTGTTTCTTCTAATTTTTGAATAAGCTGATTGTTGAGAACAATGCGATTTGCAATGGTATTGTATTCTTTTACAATTTCTTTTTGTTTGGTAATGTGCGGAACTGGTATCTCTACTTCACACATTAAATCCCACTCAAAGAATTCATGTGCACTTCCATGACTTTTAAATCTTGCATAGCGATCAAATTCTGGTCTTCGAAACCACATCATCACATATTCTGAAAGCAATTTAGTTTCATCTATAACTTGAAAAATACGATAAGAAGGAGATACAATGCAGTCATTGCCCTGCCTTAATGCAATAGAAATCTTATCGCCATTCCTCGTAGTGGCTCTGTTATAGGCAAATTGCCCTGTTCTTACTATTCTGTAATCCTGCAAATCAATGCCGATAGTATTTGTGTGAGAATCTTGGAAGTATTTATTATTGCTAATACCCAAAAGCTCTTTCACTTCCATACCCTCATTAAATTCATTGCTGGGTCGAATAAAATCACCAAGTCGCTTATAATTTGATTTCATATCCCAACTCTTTAAAAACTGTTAGCAAATCTTTCTTTGATTGTTGCTCGACTTTAAGTAGTTTGGAAAATTCCGCTTGTAAACTCTGCATCTTTACATCAAAGTTAATATTCTCATCACGGTTAATAAACTCAACGTACTTGCTTGGCACTAAGGAGAAATCTCTTCTCTCTATTTCATCAAATCGGGCACTGTAACAAAACTCGGGGGTATTTTGATATGTTTTCTCAAAGTCAGAAAGCTGCCAATTGTGATACGTGTCGGTTACCTTTCTGATCGCATCATCAGAAAACTGAATATATTTTTTTTCAAACGGAATGCCTGTTTGTCGTAAATCCATAAAGAGAATTTCTCTTTCACGGTTTCGATATTTTCTAACCTTACCGTTCACTTCAACTGTTCTTGCTTTTTTATTCTTATTAATCACCCAACATGAAACACCTATATCGGTAGTGTAGAACATGGAGCTTGGGAAAACCAAAATTGCTTCCACTAAATTATTCTCAATCAATTTTTTCCGAATCTTATATTCATCCCCTCCACCACTCAACGCACCATTCGCCAATAGAAATCCAGCTATGCCATTTTCGGAAAGCTTACTCACCATGTTTAAGATCCACGCATAGTTGGCATTGCCTGTTGACGGAATATCGTAGCCAGCCCATCGCGGATCATTGGTAAGTTCGTTATCTGCCCGCCATTGTTTTTGGTTAAAAGGTGGGTTCGCCATGATGTAGTCGGCTTTCAGGTCTTTGTGCTGATCACGGAAAAAAGTATTCTCTGCCACATCGCCCAGGTTGGCGCTGATGCCCCGAATGGCTAAATTCATTTTTGCCAGCTTGTATGTAGTAGTAATAGCTTCCTGTCCGTATATGGAAATGTCTTTCTTGTTTCCGTGATGACTTTCAATAAACTTCATACTCTGCACAAACATACCGCCCGAACCGCAACAAGGGTCATAAATCTTCCCTTTGTAGGGTTCAATCATCTCTGCAATCAGGTTTACAATGCTCTTGGGAGTATAAAATTCTCCTTTGCCCTTTCCTTCTGCAATGGCGAACTTGCTTAAAAAGTATTCATACACCCTTCCTACAATGTCCTGCTGCTTGTCCTTGAGGGTGTTAATGTTGTTGATGGTGTCGAGCAAAGCCGCCAGCTTGCTTCCATCCAGATTCATTCGTGAATAATAATTGTCAGGCAAAGCGCCTTTGAGAGCAGGGTTGTTCTTCTCAACGGTAAAAAGGGCTGTATCAATTTTTATGGCAATGTCGTTTTGCTTGGCATTTCCGATCAAATAACTCCAACGTGAAATCTCGGCTAAATAGAACACATTCTTGCTGGTATAAAACTCCACCATGTCTAAATACTTCTCTTTGCCATCGGCAATCAATTCCTGCTTGCGTTCTTCAAACTTATCGCTGGCAAACTTCAGGAATATCAGTCCCAGCACCACATGTTTGTATTCTGATGGCTCAACCGAACCACGGAGCTTATTTGCCGAATCCCAAAGGGTTTCTTCAATGCTTTTATTCTTCTTTTCTTTCTTTTCAGCCATTATTCCTTCCTTTTATAAATTTATTACAACCTCGTTACATTTCCTGTAACTTCTATTACAGAACCATTACACTCAATTATTTCCCCGTCGCTTCTTCAAGCATTCGAATAATTTCAGGATTAACCGTAGCCCCAATTTCTTTTACCATGGTAACATCCCCCCAAGCTCTGTCATATTCTTTTAAGCAAAAATAGGCAACAGCTCGGTTATGATAAGCCACTGGATCATTAACGCTTATCCCAATAGCTTTGGTAAAATCTGATATTGCCTGTATATAATCTCCCTGCTGGGCATAAGCTGAGCCGCGATTGTTATAGGCCATTATATCATCAGGTTTTATTTCAATGCATTGTGTAAAATCTTCGATGGCTTGAGTTAAATTCCCTGCTTTTGCATTCGCAGTCCCACGGTTGTATAAAACCCCTGCTAATTCATTTTTAATCATTAAATTCGCCAGTTATATTGGATTAATTATCTCCGCCGTATTATTTACCGGTGAATTAACCAAGGTACTTATCGGATACGCGTCCATCTTATCCGCCGGATAGCTTCTCAACATGGCCAATACTCGATCAATCGGAGTACCATCCTGTAACCACTTAGATTCATCATCTGGTTCAAGGATAACCGGCATTCGATCATGGATGGTGGCCATCAATTTATTAGGTGTTGTCGTGATAATGCTAAACGAATAAAACTCATTCTCCCCTTCTCCCCAATGATCCCAAATACCAGCAAAAGCAAAAAGCTCATCATTCTTTATAAATATCCTGTAAGGTATCTTTTTATCAACCTTCTTCTGCCATTCATAAAACCCGTCAGAAATTACAAGACACCGCTTTGATTTAATCAGCCGCTTATACGAAGGCTTTTCCATAATCGTCTCAGCCCGGGCGTTAATCATGCTATATGAGGTCTTTTCCTCTTTAGACCATGAGGGAACAAGACCAAAGCGAGCCCATGCCAATTCGTTAGGAAAAGCATTTAAAATGACTTCAGCATTTTGCTGCGGTGCAATGTTATAAAGTTCAGGTAAATTCTCAGGAACCCGTTCTAAATTAAACCGCTTTTTGATGTCCTGCTTTTTCTTTGTCTGTGAAAATCGTCCGCACATTACTTCTTATCCTTGTTTTCTACATTCGTTAAAATCAGTCCTAATATATAATAAACACAAAGACCAAATTTTAATCTACACACTTCATTGACTTCTTTTCGATGTTCCTCTTCAACCACTTTTTCTAATTTTGCTTCATAGGGTTGACAAAACGCGTTTAGTAAAGGTTTTATATCAGAGAATTTGAAACCTAAGTTATGAGCAAATTTATTTCTTATTTCGTTCATTGTTCTTATAGATTTGATGTGCTTATCTTCCAATAGTCCTCTAAATTGAACTAAATCTACTTTCTTCGAAAACCTTAAATTAAACCAATCCAACAAATCCTTTTGTTTTTTATCATTGAATACATAAGCATTGATAAGCAAATCTAATGCTTCTTCAACTAATAAATGTGCTTTCAAAACTACTTCCAAATCTTCAGCAAGTAACAGTTCTTTTCCATTCAAATATTTAGATGCATATTCAAAGAATTTGTCAGTATTATCTACCATGATATGTACCTATATCTTAATTTCGAGTAACTCATCCCACCTCGTCGTAAACCGCTTTGACTTACGCGACTGCTTCATATACCAAGGCTTACCCAATCCCTCGGCCGCAAAAAATAACTGCCCGCCATTAGCAGAGCGATTGTACCCATCCATGACTTTCATCAACCGCTGATTCGAACTCTCCTCATATACAGGCTTAAACAAATCCTGCTGAACCAAATTCTCTGCGGAGAAATTGGTTAACATGACCCCACAACTTTTATAACGATAACCTTCTTTGTAAATCCTTAATAATAACTTCTTAGCTGTCTCAACTAACTGCGGTGTATAGGCCGTAGGCGGCGTAACATCAATACTGACCGAATTACGGTAATAATGCCCTTTAAAGGGGTTTGTTTCAATAAATACCTGAAGATACCCGGCCACTGAATTTTGACTACGCAATTTCTCCGCAGCCTTTGATACATAGGCCGAAACTGCTTCTTCCATCTCAACTAAACCACTGACTTCATAACCAAACGTCCGGGAAGTAACAATAGCCTTCTTATTAGGCTGTATTTCGTCAAAAGATATGCAAGGTTCCCCTCTTAACTCCCTGACTGTCCGCAGTGTCATAACAGTTAGATGCTTTTTTATCCACTCATCTGGTACTTTCTTTAATTGTAACGCATTGGTAATGCCATTCCGGCTTAAAAACAAAGCCTTTTCATGCCCTATCCCCCAAATTTCCCGCACCGGAGTCTTTTCAAGCCACTGATCAATGTCCCTTTCATCAATAAAGCAAAACACCCCACCCATCTTGGGATTATCTTTGGCAATATGATTAGCTACCTTGGCCAACGTCTTACTTGGAGCAATGCCAACAGAAACCGGAATACCCGTCCGTTCTTTGACAGTACTTCTTATCTTTCTGCCGTAATCTAAATACCCATAATTCTCAAATCCTTCTAAAGACAAAAAAGCTTCATCAATGGAATAGATTTCTAAATTAGGTGTAAAAGAAGATAAAGCTGACATTACCCTGTTTGACATATCCCCATATAAAACAAAATTAGCTGAGAAAACTTTTACATCATGGCTTTTGACCAGCTGTTCACATTTAAAAATCGGCGCACCCATGGCAATACCAATGTCCTTGGCTTCCTGAGAACGTGAGATAGCGCAACCATCATTATTGGATAAAACGACTACCGGCTTATTTTTAAAGGCAGGATGAAACACTCTTTCGCAGGATACATAGAAGCTGTTGCAGTCAACGAGGGCAAAAATTTTTTGCATATCACACCGAATGGATTACATGAATAACAACTCCCCATACTTCAAAATCCATACCATCCTTAATTTCAATCGGAAAATATTTGAGATTCTCTGCCATCAAAGATAGTCTGTCGCCATTCTTGCTAATTCTTTTAACCGTAAATTCCCCATTAACGACCGCAACGACAATACGTTTATCTTTAGGCTCGATAGAACGATCAACAATAAGAATATCACCAGTGTTTATTCCAGCCCCCACCATTGAATCCCCTTTAACTTTCACACAGAAGGTAGACGCAGGATGCTTAATGAGATGTTCATTCAAATCTAATTTCTTATCTAAGTAATCCTCTGCCGGTGAGGGGAATCCCGCTTTGATACGGGATAAATATAACGGCAATGGCTGTTTGACGGCTGTATCAGCTTTGAAGATTTCTGTAATCTTAATCATGCGGCAATTCTACTCCCCAACCTAAAAACGGACAAGATAATATTAGTAACCACTCTACTAAACATAAATACGTCCTTAATCTGCATAACTATATTTATCAATAATGGAACAAAACCATCCGGCAAAAGATACTTTATTTAGATTTTTGACTTGTACATACTCTTCAATATCAGACACTGATCTCCCATCCTTACTAACGCTATGCCCCATAACACAAATTCCCTTGAACATATGCTCACAAACAGTAAAATCAACCCCTTTTGATTTGCCCGATATTCCGCCCATCCCGTTACGCTTATAGCCACAAGATTCCAAGACTTCTAAACATTCTTCTGCTGTCATATTATTTATCTCTCCCCCTGCTTATCATACTCCCCCTATTTCAAGGTAACCATATCACACATTACCTTTGCCTTTAATCTGGCAGCAATAAAACCGTTAAGGCTAAACTCATCCTTTTTAATGTCTAAAGATTTAACAAAATCTTTAGGCCCGATAATTTCTAAAGTCAACTCCCTACCTTTATTAAGAATTGCGATCAAATCGTCCCCTGCGTAAGAATTAGTGAATGACATTATTTTTGTTACTGGAGTAAGTTTTCCGGCATCAAGCATATTTAAATTTATCCTAAAAGATTTGCCGTCTACTGTTAGTCTAAATACAACACCTTTTCCGATATAATTCAAAACTTCGTCATTATCTGAACTATATGTTATCCATATTGTGTCTCCACCGCCGCAATAGCCCGGGGCTTTAAAGAACCCGAACTCATGCCCATAAACCTCAGTGCCATGTGTTGTATAAAAAACTCTGCCTTCTTCAAACCTTACTGACCAATCCTTATAACTCCGTTCCCCTTCATCAGCAAATGATGATTGAAAAACATACCCAGCTATTAAAACCGAAATTAAAAATACTCCCCAATTTTTCAATACCCCTCCATAAAATAAAAAATCCTTTGCCGAGTCAACAGTCTGACTTTGCAAAGGTTTTACTTTTTTACCGTCCAGGATTCCCCCTTCGACACAGGACTTAAATCAAATTCTTGCTTTTATAATAACAAAAAAAACTTTTTTGTCAATGGGCTCATTATCCCCACTCGATTCAATAAAAAAATGAACAGTTTAACGACGTGTTCAGGTCGCCCCTAGGCAGTTTAACGACATACCAGGTCGCCCCGATTTAAAGCCTTCTAAACACGTAAACCTTGCAGTTCTCACTATCCGTTGAGAAGTAATCGTTGATAAATAGATCACGGGCAAGCTTTTCGTAATCAATGTAAAAAGCTAGGTGTTGCGGTATTTCCATCGTCTCGCTGGCTAATTCTTCAGCAAACTCTTCCTCTGATAACCATTCGCCTGCATACGCTTCTTCAAACCGCTCAAGAGTGGCATATTCAATACCCTCATACTCCGCAAACTTAGCCCAAGATTCGCCATGTTCTTCAATCATTTCGGCCATTTCCGCGACTTTCTCGATAGATTCATACTCCGATAACCGAAGGCCACAGAAACCCTCATAATCGTGTATTGCCCATTCCTCCGCATTAGCTATTGGGCTTGAAGCAAGCATGTCCTTGATCGCATCTTGTATAGCCTCCGCTTCCTGATTGGCATCAATCCAGCACCCATGCAAGATCCCATTGTTGTAAGCGGCCAGACAAGCTACATACACCTTTGCTGTTGTTTGTGTCGTCTTCATATCACTGCTCCTTTCGATTCTGTTTTATTTCAATTAAAAATCATGCGTGTCAAGGATGCTTCACCGCAGTGAAGCACTTGCGAACCCGCTATCTTTTCGCGGGTGACGTCCTTGACACGTATGACACGATTAAAAAAACCAGAATCGATAGGAGGGAAACCCCATACGAAAGCGGTGCTTTCATTTTGACCACTTAAAAGCGGTAAAACCGCCGCACCAGAGAAAAACCACCTATTGACTTCGATAAGAAAACGGCTGGCAGAGAAAGATTTCTATTATCAGGCTGAAGCTGGACTTACCGTTTAGCCCAGAGATTGGCAGGTATATTCGAGAGCTTGTTCTTTGACTTATATCTCTTGATCAAATTTCTCCTATATTCGTAAACATCTTTAGCGGCGGCCAATATCTGGCCGTCGCTAACGTCTTTCATTCCTTTATTTATACCCCTTGAATCTTCTACAATGGCTCGCATGAAATGGATAAGTTCTTCCCTAGTAGATCTTCCATCCCGTTCATCTTCCGGCTGTAGATACCTGCGGTAAGCATCCCTTAGATTCTCTTCTAAGTGTGAACCTTCTGCGGTATCTTCCCGCATATTCGGATCTTCTTCAGTCATGTTCAGGTCTTCTTCGCTCACCCTGTCCGCATATGTCACTTCTAAGCCTTCCAGCTCTTCCTGTGAGGCCCCTGCTTCGTACCTTGCATCAATGTACGCCTCAAGCTCATTCGTACCCATTTTGGTGATTTCTGCTTCGACTGTGTGCATAGGAGGCTCCTTTCGATTGTTTTTGATTAATCTAAGGTCATTCATGTCAAGGATTGCTGGAGCAAAGCGGAAGCAACTCGCAAGCCACGCTTGCGTGGCGCAGTCCTTGACATGTATGACAGAATCAGAGAAAAAGAATCGAAAGGAAATAGCTCAAGCTTACGAAACCGGATGTATTAACCGATGTAAAGCAGATACCCACTGCACCAGAGACAAACCACCTGCGGATTTGAAAAAAACGACTGGCAGAAAAAGCAACATCAACCTAATCCACCATAAACAGCCCAAAACAGCAAAATGACCAAATCCCCTAAATAAACCAAGACAATCCTAATAACCAAACAAAACCCAAAAACTCAACAAAAACACAACCACACATCTCATACAACCACACAACCAATACAACAATACTACTACTCAACCCCCTATCCCCTCCTACTAACCTCACCAATCACCACCATCCTAATACTTACTCTCTCCCATTCTCAATTGGTAGTTCCAAACCCCTATCCCCCATAAAAAACTTATGGTAGGGGGAGAGGGGTTTGGAACGGTTTTGGGTCGCTTCTGCCCAAAAACCAATTGAAAATGGGAGAGTTACGACGAAAAAAAGGCACAAAAAAGGCTCAACGTTGAGACTTTGTTGTGCCTTTTTTGTGCCTAATTTTCTTATAGATTGATAATGTGATCCCAGGCCAGCATGGCCGGATCATGTCCATCTAAACAGCCTAATCAATCAGCAAGCCCCAAGCATTTAAAAACTCTATATCTAAATGGCTTTATTTATTGAAAAGGTCATTATGTCTGATTCTTAAATTTATTTTCAAGACTCAAATGGTAAGCATGATATTCTGGACTATCTTCCTCATTATCTAATCGCCCAATGTCATAAGATCTTCCTCTCCGTCTCGGACCAAATACTCGAGCGAATTCTCCCTGAAAAACATGAAACGTCCTCCATTCTTCTTCCTTTTGACGTTTATCGTTATAGTCCTTTTGCCAAGGTTTCCTCCCATATTCATCAAAAAAATCGGCTCGACCCTTGCTATAACCAATGATGACCTCGGTCGAAAAAGTAACTGAGCGAGGATCAGGCATAAACAGATACCCTCCTCCTAAATCTTTCCAATTTTTAGTCATGATTTTACTTTCTGGATAAAGCCATTCTTTCTTGGCTGCGGCAATATATTTGTAAGCCCTCTTCTTTATTACAAAATTTATTTCATTAACCTCAGTATCAGTCAGTTCTCTTCCTACTTGTATGTCAAGAAAGTTGAACATTGCCCCCCTTAATAAATCTGGATTGGGCCTAGGCTTAGTTGCATACCCGTAGGGATTCCTCACCCAAGATAAGTTGGTAAGAATGAGTATTTTATCCTGACTCAAAGGGAATAAAGTATGCGTACCGGAAAGTAAGGTTTCGGGATCTCGATAACCAAGACACCATTTGGAAAGGGGTAAACAGGCTTGATTGTAAACTGTTACAGGATGATCAGAAAGAATAAATTTTGTTTCTGACTTAGACGCATCAGCAATACTCCAGACACATTCCGTCCACAAGGCACAGTATAGCTGCTGTAATTCCTGCATTTTAAAAAGAACCAAGTTCTTATCATTCGTATTAACAAGGTTAGCTAAATACGTAAGCCCTTTAGGCGTGCGCAGCTTCTGGGTGCTCATGTAAATAAGCAGATCATGAAATGCTTTTTCATCAATGGCGGGGTGTTGGAAGGCTGTGAAATGGTCAACAGCATCACGACCGGCTGAATCGATCTTTCCGAAAAACTTCTGCTCTATCTCAGTTGATTGCCAATTTCCAAATCGTGTCGTATATAAATCATGAGAACAAAAACAATTGGAAGGTCCCCATCTAAGCAATGCTTGCCGAGTGTACTTATGTTTATTAGAGACGACCGTTTCAGGATCAAGATCAAGGTAATAGAATTTCTTTTCAGGCACGTCTTCTAATAAGAAGCGTCTCTGAAACCATTCGGGCACGTAATGATTTACTCTGTAGAGGGACATTCATCCTCCGAGAATTAGATTTCAAAATTTGGAGAGAAACCCTGCCGCCAAAAAAGGCAAATAAAACATATTGGTAGGATAAGAAAGCATAACACACATAAGGCATGGTGCTGAGGATCTGATTTGGGATACATTCATAGAGAATGGCTTTACTTCTCCTTCCACGCATAAATCATATAACCTTCTAAAAATCCTTTCCTGTTGCAAATAATACGCATCTATTACCCAGAATAAAATAACCGCTATCATAGTTAAGAGAATAATCTTCTTGCTTCCATTCTCAAAGCCAAATCCATAACCCGCCACGGCTACGGTTATCATCCAGCCTTTTACTAAGAAAGAGTTATTAGCTAAACGATTAATAATCCCTTGTATCATGTTCAAATGCTGAACCTTTACTTCTGCGCTTGTTTCATGCATTAAGAATTCCTGCTCATTTTCTCGTGGTGATTAATGATTAAAGATTTTTGCTGGCTTCGTTGAATGGCATGATCAATATGGTTTTTAAGTACTACGGCATCCTCTACCCATGTTATAAAATGGGCATAGCCTGAAGCAATGTTATGGTGCAGTCTTGCTGGCACAATAGCGTGACCATGAATATTCCGGGGAGCATTATATAGACCTATCCCTAAAAGTGCATGCTCATGGTGAAGGGTTGAATGAATTTCCCAATCCACATATTTACGATTAAAAGTTTCAGCACCACAAAGAACAATGGTTAGCGATGATCCCTTAATGTAGTCATCCCTGATAGCCCGATCTACATATTCAGGATCATCACTTCGTACCAATGTTTCGCCTATTGAACGGTCATGAAAAATATCATGGGTTTCTGAAAATTTGGTCGAAAAGTAGTCGTACGCCCATTGATCATTCTTATGATGAAAGCTAATAAAAACTTTTCTCTTTATTGGAGGTAAAGAAAAAAGAGGATTGAGAGAGGAAATGCCTCCTAATAACGTAGAGTAATCTGGCTTATAAAAGGGGTTATTGTACATAGTTTTTTTCTTTACTACTATATATAGACTAAATAGTCTTAATTATGCCTATATATAGTACTAACAACGTTTTTAGTCAAGATATTTTTTCAAGTGTCCCACAAGTGTCTAATTAACTCCCCTATTGTAAATATCCTCTGCACTTGCTACACTAATTTTATACCACCTATGAAAGGACAGCGTTATGGGATTCTACTCTTCTTGGAATGAACCAATTAAAATATCTAAACCCGTTTTATCTTCTATTGTTCTTATCTTAAGTATTTTTGCTCACATAGTATGTTCCTACGCTTCCGAAAAATCTTCGGATGAACATACTCACTTGACTGAATACACTTTGGAAGACTGTCTACGTTTCAATACTATGGTCAGCTCAACTACCTCTGCTTCTAGCGTAACTCCTCTGTTCTTATTCAACGCCGATGGGTCGACTCAAATCCTCAACTCGTAGTTCCGCATATATTGGGGGTCTAAAGTATTATTTTTTGAATTTATTTCTTAATTCAAATTCTGTCTTCCCAAATACCAATTTTGCCTACAATCTTGTCCAATAAAATCCCATTCCCATTTATCTTGAGAACGGTTTAAATCACGCAAATGAAGCCTGACTCCTTTATAAAAAACAGTCGCTCCGATCACTACCGCCCCAATCCATCCGCCAATACCATACCCAAGGGCGGCAAAAATAAAAGTCCAAAGACCGCAAATAAAGAAAATCATATACACCGCAGTCTTGGGCTTGCTCAAAAGAATAGCTGAAGGTAAAAAGAGCATTGCCCAAACTATCCATGTCTTAAACATCAACCCAAAAATCACCGCAAATATAAACGACTCCAGCCACAAAAGTAATGTGCTTTTTCTGTCAAAGCGTACGAGCATTAGACTTTTTAACATGTTCTCTCCCCTCTAATTTTTGGTGTCCGTATTGGTGTCCACGCTACATACCTAATGAGGCGTAATCATACCTAATCGTTGGAAAATAAAAAACCCTCTCCGCGACGGGGAAAGGGCTAAGTTGTTTGTTTTGAGTCTATTGCGTTTTTGATTACTTTTAGTTTACAAATCAGCTGCTCTACCAACTGAGCTAAGCCAGCGAAAAACAAAATGCGCGTAAAGTGGGTTGTAATATAGCAAAATTGCCTATGACTGTAAAGGTTAAACGGCCTAAAAGTCTTAATGGCCTATTTTAGTTTTATTGAATACTTAAGTGTCAACAAAGCCAGATACACATAAATAATGGCCCACATCAGTAATTTGAATTTCAAAATAAAATCAAAAAAATAGGGGTCTTTAAAAAATACCTTGTTATCAAAAAGCGTCAGAATAAAGCTGACCAAAATAAATGACCCGCTTAACAATAAATATTCCCTGCCGGGTTTTGAATAAAATAAGTAACGGAGAATGAAAAAATAAGGGATTAGTAAAAAAACGAGCGCATTTAAATACGCCAATGGATTGAATAAAAGACCGAGCACAAACAGGCAAGAATAGTCTAAATAGACCACCTGAGGGTCTTTTTCGTTATCAAAAAAGGTCTTATAAAAAAATGACGCAACGAAAACAAAACAACTCATCCCCCAGGCATAATAAACCCACGGGACAAGGCCTTTTTTAATAAGATTATAATCGATGACCGTGCACTGCTCATGGCTGGCAACAAAGATCCATGAAAAATAAGAAAGCAAAGAGCAGTTCTTGACAGAATATAAAAGTGTCGGCGGGGATGATCTTAACAGCACAAACCAGTCATGAAGATATCTCAGATTAAGACTGAAACCCGTATAAATGGATGGCAACAACAAAAACACCGCGACCATCAAGGGCGTATAGGCCAACAATTTAAAACGCCTTCTTAATAAGAAATAAAAGACAAATAAAAGCGGGAAGAATTTGATCATTAAACTAAAAGCCAGGACAACAGATGCCCAGAAATATCTCTCATTTATTTCCAAATACATGGTCAAGACCATCAGCATACATAGAAGCACATTCGCCTGACCCAACCTAAAGTCCAGGAACACATAGCGTCCAGTCAAGGCGAACAACCCAATGATGATCAATAGATCTTTAGGATGATCAAAAGAAAATTGCTTTAGCTTAAAAAGGAAGTAAAAGATCAGAAAAAGAGAAACAATCTTCAGGACAGTCCAGACATACAGGGCTGAATTCTTACTTAATGCCGTTAAAGGGGAAAATAGCAAGGCAAAAAGCGGTGAATATTTGAATTCTTCGATCCCCTCATTTGATTGATAAACAGGCGCACGAGCCATGTAATGCTGGCTGGCCCCATAAAAAACATCAAAATCCCCGGCAGTATATTTAAGCGAAGTCAGTGAAATTAAAGAAACAGCAAGCGCTATAAAAATAAAAAAGATGAGGCGTTTGACCAAGACAGGGTTTAACGGCATGATTTTAACTTATAACGGTACAAATCCCAAAGTTGAGCTGAAAAATCCATATAAACCCTTGGATTTATCTTGCTTTCCCCAAAGATCCTGTCCTTGAACACGATGGGGTACTCGACGGCTTTTGTGTATTTCCCTTTAACCAGGATCTCCAATAATATTTTAAATCCTCTGGGTATCAAGTCCACCTGGTCAACAACACTCTTTTTAAGCAGGAAGAAACCAGACATAGGATCTTTGACGGATGTTAAGGGCCTGACAGACAGGATCGCCAAATTGGTCGCCATCAATCTTTTTTGGGGCCAATTTTCGATCCTTCCCCCTTGGGTAAACCTTGAACCGATGACAATATCTGCATTTTGCTCCTTTAAAGTCATCAATAATAGAGGAAGGATCTCTGGAGGATGGCTTAAATCAGAATCCATCACACACAGCAGATCGCCACTAGCAACCTTAAATCCTTCCAAGACCGCGGAAGCAAGGCCAAGTTTTTTTCCCCGTTGCACGACCTTGATGGGGTGTGCGGCTGCCAATTTCTCTGCGATCAAAGCTGTCCCATCCGGGGAGCCGTCATCAACGAATATCAATTCATAGGGTTCCGGTAAAGACCTCTTGACGCGAACGACGAGGTCCGCAATATTCTCTGCTTCATTATAGGTTGGTATGACAATGGAGATCATCTTAAAGTCCTTAAAAAATCTCATACTGGTTATTTTTTTGAATCACCTGCTCGATCAATTCCAATACACTATCAACACTGATGGAACCGGGCTGGAGCTTATTATTTAATATATAACTTTTGGGCCCCAGCGGACGCCAGCGTTCAACATTGATGCCGGGCTGATCACGTAAAAATAATGAAATAACGCTTGTTCCCACCCCCGCAGCCACATGGACCGGACCGGAATCATTGGAGACTAATAAGCAGGATCGTCTAAGCAAACTTGCTGTCTGTGCCAGGCTTGTTTTTCCTGTCAAATTCAGGAATGAAGGTCCTTTTCGGGCTTGCCGTACTATTTCGGCAGAGGCAGGCATTGTCTGGGGAGCACCGATCAAAACTATTTTCAACGGGTAACGCTCGGCAAGGCGATCCATTAACATGGCAAAATTAGCCGCAGGCCAACATTTGACCGGATCTGAGGAGCCGGGATGAATGGTGATAAACCCATTAGGTTTTAAACCATTCTCCTCCATCCATTGATAGCTCCACTCTTCTGCTTCTTTTTGCAAAGGCACAAGAATATCCAGATCATTATTCTCAATGCCAAGGGCTTTTAAAACTTCCATACAGTATTCTGCTTCATGTTTTTCCCCTAAAGGCCTTATATCTTGTAAAGGCCTGTTAAGCAAAAAACCGAACTTATTATTCTTATAGCCTAAACGGCACGGTATCCCTGCCATGGCACAAATTAAATTGTACCTGCGCTTAGTATGAAAAATAATAACAAGATCAAAATTCTTTGAACGGATCTCATGGACCAAACGCAAAAATCCAAACAGACCCCTATGCCTTCCCGCTCGATCATCCACCAAGACTTCGCCTACATAAGGATTACCATTGATTAAATCACAGGTCACCGGGGTAACAAGAACAGATATCCTGGAAGCCGGATAGGATTGAGATACAGCTTTGATGGCAGGAGTTGTCAGCACCACGTCCCCGATACGGTCAGTGCGTATGATCAAAATATTATTAAAAATCTTAAGGGTTTTCATCTATGGATCTCCGTAAGGGCATTATTGACATCATTGACTTCAATAAAAGACATGCAATCATGCAGCTTATCGCTCTTGGGGTCACGGCAACGGTCACATTTGTCATTACGCCTGACAACGACCGATCTTTGGCTCCAGGGAGCATACTTATTGATATCTGTAGGCCCCCACAAAACTATTATAGGCACATTAAAATAGCATGCCAGGTGCATGACACCGCTATCATGGGTAATAGCCAACGAACATTTCTTTAAAACATACGCCAACTGGCGCAAATTGATTTTCCCGGCTAATGACAGAGATGATTTTTTCATGCTTTTCTGGATTTCATTAACAATGTTAACATCCTTGGCATCCCCCACAAAAACTACTTTATAGGATGCTGACAGATGGTCTGCCACCGCCGCAAAACCTTGAGCATGCCACCGCTTGGCAGAATCCGCCGCACCTGGAGCTATAACGATAAAATCCTGACCTTCAAGCTCAGGAGCAATTGCCCATTGAAAAAATTGTTCATCATTTTTTGTAGTTACAATAGCAAACTTATCCTGTGAAGGCCTGTCAAAATCATATAGTTGACGTAAACGGCCCAAATGCATGTCCCTCTTATGCCCGGTAATCGACCTGCCAAATAACAGCGGTGTGGCGTACCTGGGCATTAAGAACAATGCCAATGCTGTCCGGCGCAGATCGACCACACAATCATAATGACCTTTGCATAAATCGATGAACCATGTGACCTTGTTCCTAAGGGGAGCCTGTTTTTCAAAAACCTTGATGCCGAAATTAGGATTATCTTCAAATAACGAAACTGCTTTAGGCCCAACAACGACATCGATCCGGGCTTCTGGAAAATCATGACGGAGAATATCCAGGACAGGGCATGTCAGGACCACATCCCCGATATTCGTCTGGCTGACGACCAAAATCCGTTCAGGCCTGGATCTTTTTAAAAGCTTGGGCGACATCATCCACCGTCACTGATTGCATACAAAGGTTATTACTGCACGCCAAATGGTAACAAGGCGCCTTATTGCATCCTACATCCTTAAATAAAATCTGAAAGCGTCCGCTGCCGCGAGGCCCGGTGATCTCTGGACGGGTTGGGCCAAAAATACCAATGACATTGGCACCCACGCTATGCGCCAAATGCAAGGGGCCCGAATCAGCGGAGATAACGGCCAAAGATCTTTTAAATAACGCCAAAGATTCTCCCAAGCTGGTTTCACCGGCCAGAACTACCGCCCTTATGTCAGCCGTATTGGCAATACGCTGACAATCTTCCCTGTCCTTGCCTGCTCCGGAGAAAACAACCTTCAAAGCAAATTCCTGGTCAAAGCGTTTAGCCAGGGCCGCAAATGAATCTGTACTCCAGCGCTTAAGATCCCAATTCCCTCCAGTGTTTAATACCACATAACTATCTTGGGGAGCTATGCCTGCCCTGCTCAATTTGGCATCCAGGTTTTGCATATCTTCAACCTTCAATCGCAATTCGCATAATCGGTCATGGACCTTGATCCCATAGCCTTCTAAAACCTTTAAATAATGATCACAACGGTGGATGTCTTCCTGCTTCATATCTATAGGATCGGTCAACAA
>Ga0206794_1118_pt1 | contig 21238 bp, 19 predicted proteins | sample Alteio_BWOrgCont_70_FD_152877 | JGI IMG/M metagenome (GOLD analysis project Ga0206794, IMG submission 152877) | Enriched cells from forest soil in Barre Woods Harvard Forest LTER site, Petersham, Massachusetts, United States -... | ecosystem: Environmental > Terrestrial > Soil > Temperate forest >...
GAGCCGAGTTCCATCGTGGCATCGTTGCCCACGCGCATCACCGGGCCAAGGCCATAGAATGCCGCTACGTCGTCCAAGGGCACGTAGTCGCGTCCGCTGATTTTATACAGCGTCCAGTCAGCGTAGGTAGAGGCGGTGACGCACAGCAGCAATGCCGTCACCAGGAGCAAAGCTCGGCGCATGGAAGCGCGCAAACTAGCGAACCAAGCGCCTCGCGCAAGTGAATTTACGGTGACACGGGTTCCCAAAAAGCCCGTCACGCGGCACATTTCGCGCCCCTATGTCCGAACTTGCGAAGACCTACGAACCCAACGCCGTGGAGGCGAAATGGTATGATTTCTGGCTGCAGAATGGCTGCTTCAAGGCCGACCCGGCGCGCGTCTCGGACAAGCGGCCCGCCTATTCCATCGTCATCCCGCCGCCGAATGTGACCGGCGTGCTGACGCTTGGCCACGTGCTGAACAACACCATCCAGGACATCCTGGCCCGCCGGGCCCGGATGCTGGGCAAGGAAGTGCTCTGGCTGCCAGGCACGGATCACGCCGGCATCGCCACGCAAAACGTGGTGGAAAAGAACCTGCGCAAATCCGGCGAGATCAAGCACCGGGACGACCTCGGCCGCGAGGCGCTGGTGAAGAAGATCTGGGAGTGGAAGGAGAAATACGGCGGGATCATCATCCAGCAGCTCAAGAAGCTCGGGGCGTCGTGCGATTGGTCGCGGGAACGGTTTACCATGGACCCGGAGTATTCGCAGTGCGTGGCGCGGGTGTTCGTGGACCTTTATAAGAAGGGGCTCATTTATCGCGGGAAGCGGATGGTGAATTGGTGCCCGGCTTCGCTTACCGCACTCAGCGATGAGGAAGTGGAGATGAAGCCACAGAATGGGACGATGTATCACTTCAAGGTGGAGGTGGTGGAACAGCCGGGCACCTGGCTGACCATCGCCACGACCCGGCCGGAGACAATCCCCGGCGACACCGCCGTGGCCGTGAACCCCAAGGATTCGCGTTACGCCCACCTCATCGGCAAACACATCCGCCGTCCCCTGCCTGTGCAGATTCCCGATGAGCAGAAGCTCATCCCGATCATCGGCGACGATCACGTGGAGTTCGAGTTCGGCACCGGCGTGCTGAAGGTGACCCCCGCACACGACAAGGCGGACTTCGAGATCGGCCTGCGCCACAAGCTACCCGTGGTCGACATCATGAATCCCGACGGCACAATGAACGCCATGGCCGGGGAATCGTTGGCCGGGCTCGATCGCTTTGAGGCGCGCAACGTGGCCGTGGAAAAGCTCCGCGAACTGGAATTCCTCGTGAAAGAGGAGCCGTATCAAAACAACGTCGGCTACAGCGAACGCGCCGGGGTGCCGATTGAGCCGCGCCTCAGCGAGCAATGGTTCTTGAAATACCCGAGCGTGGATCAAGCGCGCGCGTGTGTGGCCGACGGTGCGATGAAGTTTTTCCCCGACCGTTGGGCGAAGGTCTACGACCACTGGCTGGGCGGAATTCAGGACTGGTGCATCTCCCGCCAGCTTTGGTGGGGGCATCGCGTGCCGGTGTGGAGCAAAACAATCCCATTCGACGAACTCAAAGCGCTTGGACAGAATACCATCAACCTTCGCGTCGATGACGCCGAAGAGGTTATTGGTCGGACGGTTTCGCTGTGTGGTCAGAAGGGCCACGAATCCTTCATCCAGTCGCGAGCACTCGGAGAATCGGAGACGGCTCTCGTCTTTGTTTCGACGGACTCGCCGAATGAGGCGGCAAGATTGAACCAGATGGGTTTCACCCAGGACCACGACGTCCTCGACACGTGGTTCAGCTCCTGGCTCTGGCCGTTTGCCACCATGGGCTGGCCGGAGAAGACCGAGACGCTGGCGAAGTTTTATCCCACGACCGATCTCGTGACCGGGCCGGATATCATCTTCTTCTGGGTCGCGCGCATGATCATGGCGGGGTTCGAATACATGGGCGAACTGCCGTTCCGGAACGTCTATTTCACCGGCATCATCCGCGACAAGCAAGGGCGCAAGATGTCGAAGTCGCTGGGCAATTCGCCCGATCCGCTCGACCTCATCGCCAAGTATGGCGCGGACGCCTTGCGCTTCGGCGTGATGCGCAGTGCGCCGCTCGGCGCGGACATTCTCTTCGACGAGAAGAACGTGGAACTCGGCCGCAACTTCTGCACGAAGCTCTGGAACGCCGCTCGCTTCCGCCAGATGCAAGGCGGCGCGGTCGAGGCTGAAATCCAGCCGGCGCTGCTCACCAGCGACGACAAGTGGATTCTCGCGCGGCTCAATGCCGCGATCGGCGAAGTGACCACGACGCTTGAGGAGTATCGTTTCAGTGACGCGGCTGCGGCGCTGTATCGTTTCTTTTGGAACGAGTATTGCGACTGGTATCTCGAGGCCGCGAAGGCGAATCTCGCGAGTCACAAGAACGAGGCTTCCGACGCCGTGGAAGGCAATGGCACGGTCAAGGCCGCGTTCCTCCATCCGCAACTGGCTGCGAATACGCTTGCGGTGATGGATTTTGTCTTTGCGCAGACGGTGCGGCTGTTCCATCCGTTCCTGCCCTTCATCACCGAGGAGCTGTGGCATGGCATGGGATTCGATGGCGATCTGCCAGCGACTCAAGGCGGCGAGACGATCATGAACGCGCCGTGGCCCAAACAGCTCGATGCCGATGAACTTGTGTGGTTTGGTCTCGATGCCGAGGCTGAGAAAGCGGCGAACGCGAAATATGACGTGGTGAACCTTGGCCGTGGATTGCGCCGGGATTTCAACATTGCCTCGAACAAGCGAGTGCGTTTTGTCCTTCACTCTACGGAGACGCTTGCTCCGCACGACATCGAGGTGCTGCGCATCCTGCTCAACGCCGAGCCGCTCGATGTCCTGGTGAAATACGACGCACCGAAGGGCACGCCCGTGGCGCTCACGCCGCTAGGTGAGCTGTTCCTGCCGCTCGAAGGCCTGATCGACGTGGCCGCCGAGCGTGAGCGTCTGGACAAGGAAATCGCCAAGGTGGAACAGGAAGTCGCCAAGGTGCGGGCCAAGCTCGCCGATCCCAATTTCACCGGCAAAGTCCCCGCCAAGGTGCTCGACGAACATCGCCAGCGCGAAGCTGACTGGGCCGAGAAACACGCCCAGCTCACGAAAATGCGCGAGGCGCTGGGGTAGGCGTTATCACTGGCGCTCCATGAACGCGGTGCGGCGAATAGAATCCGGCCAGGTTGAACTGTATAAACAGCTTCGCCTCGCCGCGTTGCAAGATGCTCCCGAGGCCTTTGCCACCACTTACGAATCGGCGCGCTTCAGGACGGAAGAGAGTTGGCGGAAGCAGGTGGAAGAGGCCGCAAACGGAGCAGATCGCGCCATTTTCATCGCTTATGATCACGATCAGCCGGTTGGGTTGGCTGGACTCTATCGCGATGACGATGAATCACACGTTGGCGAATTGATTCAGGTTTGGGTCGCCCCTGCTTTTCGAGGCAAACCCATGGCGGGCCAATTAATGGACGCGGTGACGAACTGGGCTCGACGGCAGCAGTTCAAGACCATCAAGGCTCTCGTGAAGAAAGAGAGCTCCCGTGCGCTCACATTTTATCGGAAGTGCGGATTCACCCAAATCACGGACGACCCGGGGTTGCCCGAACAGGAATTCGCACTGGAGCTTTTCACGACGACGGCTCCGGATTCGGCGCGATAAAATGCCGAACCGTCCGCCGCGTTTGGATGTCTTGCATCAGGAGCACGCCCAGCCGCTGTTCTTTGTTACAGTTCAATACTCACCGACGGGCGAAGCTATTGGCAACCGGTGCGGTTCATGAACGGTTCGTCGCGTTCGCCCGTGAAGCAGAACGTCGGGATATCGCTGTCAGACGCTATGTGATGATGCCGGATCATGTTCATCTCTTCGTGGCTGGTAGTCAGGATTTCGTTCTTGAAAAGTGGATCGGCATGTTGCGCCGTTGCTTATCGCAGGCGATCACAGCACCGCTCCCACATTGGCAGGAAGGGTTCTTTGATCATCTGTTGCGCAGTGACGAAAGCCATGCGGAGAAGTGGGAGTATGTGCGGCAGAATCCGGTGCGGGCGGGGCTATGCCACCAGCCGGAGGAGTGGCCCTATCAAGGGGAGATTGTCTTGATTGATCGCGTGTGAACGATTGGTGGATGGGGACCTCCGCCTTTCCAGATGCGAGAGGCGGCCGGCACGGCCCGCCTCTACACCTGTTTTTCGACTCCGCCACGGGCCCTACTCGAAATGCATGTTTCCCTGGCGGTTGGGCGTGCGGAGCGGGGTTTTGCCGCCGGCTTTGCGGCGGATGGGGTCGAAGACCTCATCGAGGCCGTCGACTTTCATTTGGTGGATGATGCGCAGCAGTTCGCCGAGGCGGCCCTTGGGAAAAGCGCCGTGGCGGGCGAACCATGCGAGATACTCTACGGGGAGATCGTAGATGGGGACGCCACGGGGCGGAAAATGGTCGGGGCCGTATTTGCCGAAGGGCATCCGCGTCGTCGCGATGTCGGCGAGGTCGGCGGCCATCCAGTCGCGAAGCCGCTCCTCGTCGCTGGACATGGCGCGCGGACTAGGGATTGAGTTCCCGCAGCTTGATGTTGCGGAAGGCGATCTCGCCGCCGTGATCCTGAAGCAGGATCGGTGAAGCCGTCTTATCGCCGAAGTGCGGCACTTTCTTGTATTTGCTGATCGCAATGCGCGCCTTAAGGTCGTCGCTGCCGATCTCAAATTCCACGGTCTTCGCGCCGTTGAGCCATTGCTCGACGTGGTTGCCTTTCACCACCAGGCGGCTGGAGTTCCACGTCTCGATGGGGTTGATCTTCTTGTCGGCCGGCGGCTCGATGAGGTCGTAGAGGCTGGCCGTCTGGTGCAACCGCCCGCCGCGCTTGCCGTCCGGCTCGTTGTCGTCGTCGAGGAGTTGATACTCGAACCCGATATTCTTCGTCGCGTCGGGCAGGTTGTATTTTACGCCGCTGTTTGACGCGTAACCGATCTTCCAATCCCAAGTCAGTTCGAAATTCAGGTACTGGTCCTTGGTCACGATATCCCCACCGCCGCCGGCCTGGGCGTGCAGCAGCGTGCCGTTCACGACCGACCAGCCCTTGTCCGGAAATTCGGTTTTGCCGATGGCAACCCAACCGTTCGTGGTAGTGCCGTCAAAGAGCAATTTCCAGCCGTCGGCCTTTTCCGCGGAGGTCAGCGTATTGGGATCCTCGGCGAAGGCGGCAGCAGCAAGGACGGAAAAGGCGGCGACGAACGGGAGGAAACGGGGAAAGATCATGGTGCGGGGTGTTGTGGAGGAAACTCACACCACTCGAAAACCTTTGGTGCGTCAATCGCGGCCTGCCAGTCACCACGGTTACGATCCTAATATACGCCGAGTTCGGAAAGCAGCGAAACGCGCCTTACCTCGCGGCGCGCGGCGCGGGGGTGGCCGCCGGAGCGGCGGTCCAGATCGGGCGGATGCGCAGGTTGCGGAACTCCACTTCCTCGCCGTCGTCGCGAATGACGATCGCCGTTTTGAACTTGTGGCCGATCAGCGAGTTCGGTTTCACGCCGGAGGCCGCGAGCTTCTGCTCAAATTCCGGCGAACCCAGGTCGAACTCCACGACTTTCTCCCCATTGAGCCAATGCTCGACGTGGTTGCCTTCGACCAAGATGCGCCCCGAGTTCCAATTGTCGGGTCCGTTGAGCTTTTTGTCCTGCGCGGGCGGGATAATGCCGTAGAGCGCGCCGGTGCGCTTGATCGGGCCACCCTTGAGGCCATCGGGGTTGTGCACGTCATCGACGATGGCATAGACGAGCCCCTCGGGTTTTTCACGCGTGCCGGTGGCCTCGTACATGATGCCCGAGCGGCCGGAGACGGAGAGTTTCCATTCGAAGGCGAATTCGAAATCCAGATATTGCTCCTGGGTGATGATATGGCCGCCGGTCATGAGGCCCATGTCCTTGAAGTCCTTCACGCAAAAGAGCGAACCGCGGTCGATCTTCCAGCCGCGATTGATGAAATCGTTGTAGGTCAGCCCGCGCAGCGCGTAGTTGTTTTTGCCGTCGAAAACCATCTGCCAGCCGGCGGCCTTCTCCTCGTCGGTGAGCGTATAAACCTTGACCTCCTCCTTGGGCGCGTCCGGCTTGGCATCGTCGGGTTTCGCCGGGGTGGAATTATCCTGTGCCGCCAGGTATCCCACCGTGGCGACAAACAATACAAACAGACTCAACAACTTCGTTTTCATGGGCGTGACCGCTGCGTTGATGACCAGGGCGGCGGGTTCCTTTTAGGCAGAATTTGCACGCGCGCAAGCTTGCGGGGAAAACTTCCTTCCCACAGGCTCGCCGGATGACTCTCCCACCCGTCACCATTTTCTGTTCGCCCTCGGGTCTCGTCGTCCAGCGCGGCGAGGATTGCTTTGGCCTCGCCGAACGCAGTCTCGATACGCTTTTCACCCAGGCCGATCCCGCGCAATGGCTCCAGACGCAGCTCGCGCAGGCCAAGCCGGTTGCGAAACCCGGGCAACTCACCGCGCCGATCGAGAACCAGGAAGTGTGGGCCGCGGGCGTGACCTACCTGCGCAGCCGCGACGCGCGGATGGATGAATCGAAGGATGCCGGCGGCGGCACTTTCTACGATCGCGTCTATGATGCGCCGCGTCCGGAAATTTTCTTCAAGGCGACGCCGTCCCGCGTGGTGGGGAGTGGCACCGCCGTGCGCATCCGCAGCGATTCGCGCTGGAATGTGCCCGAGCCCGAGGTTGCTCTGGCCATCAATCACGAAGGCAAAATCTTTGGCTACACGATCGGCAACGACATGAGCTCGCGCGACATCGAGGGCGAGAACCCGCTCTATTTGCCGCAGGCCAAGGTTTACGCGGCGTGTTGCGGACTGGGGCCGGGCCTCGTCGTCCGCGAACCGCTCCCGCGCGAGACCGCGATCGACATCGATATCACCCGCGGCGGCAACACCGTCTTTCAGGGTTCCACCTCGCTCACGCAAATGAAGCGCAACTTCGAAGAACTCGCCGGCTACCTCTACCGCGACAACATTTTCCCGCGCGGCTGCTACCTGCTCACCGGCACGGGCATCATCCCACCCGGCGAGTTCACCCTCCACGGCGGCGACATCATCCGCATCACCGTGGCCGGGCTGGGGACGCTGGAAAACGCCGTCGCCTGACAATTGAAACGATTCCCACATTCTTCGTTTACCGCGAAGGATGCGTGACTACCTTTCACCCCTCACAGCCATGAATCTCCTCCACGGTAAAAGTCTCATCGCCGGCGTGCCGGTGGAAACGTCGGCCCGGCCCTTCCGGGCCGTCAGCCCTCTCGATAAAAGCGAACTCGATCCCGTCTTCCACGAAAGTGGCGAAGCGGAAGTGAATCGCGCCCTCGCCGCGGCCGAGGAAGCTTTTCCGATTTACCGGCGGATCAGCGCCGAGAAGCGCGCCGTTTTCCTCGAAACGATCGCCGAGGAAATCCTCGCCATCGGCGATGACTTGATGCAGCGCGCCCATCTCGAGACCGGCCTGCCGATCGATCGCCTGACTGGCGAGCGCGGACGCACCATCGGCCAGCTCCGACTCTTCGCCGAGGTCGCGCGCGAAGGCTCGTGGGTGGATGCGCGCATCGACACGGCGCTCCCCGAGCGCAAGCCGCTCCCCCGCCCCGACCTTCGGCGTATGCTCATTCCGCTCGGCCCGGTGGTGGTTTTTGGCTCGAGTAATTTTCCCCTCGCCTTCTCCGTCGCCGGTGGTGACACCGCGAGCGCGCTGGCCTCGGGCAACCCGGTGATCGTCAAGGCGCATCGCGCACACCCTGGCACCAGCGAATTCGTCGCCGGCGCGATCGTTCGCGCGGTGGAGAAATGCGGGCTGCCGCACGGCGTCTTTTCGATGCTCCACGGCGCGGGTTCCGAGATCGGCGTCGCGCTGGTGAAGCACCCGTTCACGCGGGCCGCCGGGTTTACCGGTTCGCGTTTCGCTGGCCGCTCGCTCTTCAATGCCGCGGCGGGCCGCCCCGATCCCATTCCCGTCTTCGCCGAGATGAGCAGCCTCAATCCGCTCTTCATCCTGCCGGGAGCGCTCAAGGAACGCGGCGCGCAGATCGCCGAGGGCCTGAAGAATTCAGTCACCATGGGCGTCGGCCAGTTCTGCACCAAGCCCGGTCTCGTCTTCGGCTTGGGCAGTCCGGATTTCGAGGCGTTTGCGGAAACGCTTGCCAAGGCGATCCGCGCCGCGGCTCCCGGGACGATGCTTCATCCCGGCATTTGCAAATCCTTCCACGAGGGAGTCGAAGTCATGGAGAAAGTGTCCGGCGTGATCGCGCTGGCGACGAGCGATACCGAGGCGCAGGCCGGCAAGACCCAGGGCGAACCCACCGTGTTCGCCACGGACGCGGAGAATTTCCTGCGCCACCAGGCGTTGCACGAGGAGGTCTTCGGCCCCTACACCCTGCTCGTCGATGCGAAGAGCTTTGCCGATCTTCTCCACATCGCGCATCACCTCGAAGGCCAGCTCACGGCCACGATTCACGGCACGCCGGAAGACCTCGCCAATGCCGCCGACTTGCTCGCCGTGCTCGAGCGGAAGGCCGGACGCCTGCTCATCAACAGCTTCCCGACCGGCGTGGAAGTTTCGCCTGCGATGAATCACGGCGGGCCGTATCCGGCCACGTCCGATGAGCGTTTCACGAGCGTCGGCACGGCGGCGATCAAGCGGTTCGCCCGCCCGATCTGCTACCAGGCTTTCCCGGCGAGCGCATTGCCGACGGAGCTGGCTGACGCCAACCCGCGCGGCCTCATGCGGCTCGTCAATGGACAGTTGACCCGCGATGCCGTCCCTGCGGCGTCCTAGTGAATATCGCCGCCGACGGTCACATGATGATGAGTGGTGCCGATGGTCGTCTTCGAAGCGCAACCTGAGGTGATCGCCATCGATCCGACCGCGAGCAAAAGAAGAAACAGCGTTTTCATAAGCATTTACTTTTTGTAATCGCACGCCGCGCCCATGCTGCGCGGGTTGCCCTTTGCATGTTTGCCCATCGTCTGAACGAACGTCACAGCCTGCGCCAGCTTACGCTAAACGACACGGCGGAACTCTTTGCCGTGGTGGATGCGAACCGCGCCTATCTCCGGCAATGGCTGCCCTGGCTCGATATGACGCGCTCCATCTCGGATACGCGGCACTTCCTCGACGGCTCGGTCCAGCAGTGCCAGAACAACCACAGCATCCAGGCGGCCATCCTGTTTGAGGGCCGCCTCGCCGGCGTCGTGGGTTATCACCGCATCGATTGGCAGAACCGCAGCACGCTCCTCGGCTACTGGATCGCGGAGAAATTCCAGGGCCGCGGACTGGTCACGACCAGTTGCCGCGTGCTGATCGATCACGCCTTCGCGTCACTGAACCTGCATCGCATCGCCATCACCTGCGCCACCGGCAACTTGCGCAGCCGGGCCATCGCGGAGCGGCTCGGTTTCACACACGAGGGCCGGCACCGCGGAGCCGAGTGGCTCTACGATCACTTCATCGACCACGAGGTCTATTCGCAACTGCAGAAGGAGTGGGAGGCGCGGGTCATCTCCCGCATGGCGGAGAGTTCTGCGCAGGCGTGATGGGCGACGGCCCGCAGGCGATCACCATTTGATTGCTTTGATCCGGCGGGCGACTTCCTCGGCATTGGCGCGCGAGTTGAAGGCGCTGATGCGGAAGTAACCTTCGCCCATCGCGCCGAAACCGCTGCCCGGCGTGATGACGACATTCGCTTCGTTGAGCATGCGATCGAACATCTGCCAGCTATTGGTCCCCGGAGGCGTGGAGACCCAGATATAGGGCGCGTTCACGCCGCCATAGACGCGCAGGCCCACGCTCGCCGCCGCCTCGCGCAGGATCTTCGCGTTGCCCATGTAGTGCTCGATCAACGCGGCGACCTGCTTCCGGCCGTCGGGCGAATAGAGCGCCTCCGCGCCGCGCTGCACGATGTAGGAAACGCCGTTGAACTTCGTGGTGTGCCGGCGCAGCCAGAGCGGATGCAGTGGCTTGCGCTCGCCGCTCGCCGTCGAGGCCAGCAGCGTCTTCGGCACCACGATGAAGGCGCAGCGCGTGCCGGTGAAACCGCCGTTCTTGGAGAAGCTGCGGAACTCGATCGCCACTGCGCGCGCACCGGGAATCTCGTAGATGGAATGCGGCACCGCGGGGTCGCTGATGTAGGCCTCGTAAGCGGCATCGTAGAGAATGACCGACTGATGTTCCTGCGCGTAAGCGACCCACGCCTCGAGTTGCGCGCGCGTCGCCACGGCGCCGGTCGGGTTGTTCGGGAAGCAGAGGTAAATGACGTCGGCGTGCTCCTTTGGCGGCTCGGCCACGAAACCATTCTCCGCCGTGCACTTCAGATAGACGAGGCCGGCAAACGCGCCGCCTTCATCCGCTTCGCCGGTATGGCCGGCCATCACGTTCGTATCGACATAGACGGGATAAACCGGGTCGGTGATCGCCACCCTGTTCTGCGCGCCGAGGACATCGAGGATGTTCCCGCAATCGCACTTCGAGCCATCGCTGACAAAGATCTCGTCATCCGCCACCTCGATTCCCTTGGCGCGATAATCATTCTCCGCGATGGCGTGCCGCAGCCACTCGTAGCCCTGTTCCGGGCCGTAGCCGTGGAAGCGCTCGCGCGTGGCCATGTCGTCCACTGCCTGATGCATCGCCGCGGTCACCGCGGGTGGCAGGGGCTCGGTCACATCGCCAATGCCGCAACGGATGATCTTCTTCGCCGCCGCCGGATCGGCATCGGCAAAGGCCTTCACACGCCGGGCGATCTCGGGGAAAAGATAACCGGCCTTGAGCTTGAAATAGTTGTCGTTGAGGAAAGCCATAGGAGATAGGAGCGGGACGATGTAGCGCACGCGCGCCAAAGGCTCAATGGAGAATGCACGGGAAGCGGCAACTCCTCTGCGCGGCCACCCGCGTCAGTGTCAGCCGCCATTTCACGGGGCTCGCCGCCCAGCCGCCGCGAGCCTGTTACCATGATCGCCCTACTGAATTTGAGATCTTTTCACCTGCAAGTCCTGGAGTTCGCTTTGCAGGGCATTGAGCTGTTGCACCAATTGAAATGCTTGGGGCGATTTCTTCGCTGCGTTGTCGGGGGTGCCATATTTCATGGAATACTGGCCCAATTGCTGGTTAACCTGGTCGATCTGGGCCGAAACTTGGTCTATTTTCTGGCCAATTTCCTGACGCGCTTGATTCGCGGCGCTGATCTCCGGCTGGCCCGCCTGTGGGGGGAGTTGCGGGTGGTAGCCCGGGCCTTGGGCTGAGGCCGTTTGCTCGGCCGCTTGCGCAGCCTTTTGCGCAATCACCTCGGCGGCAACGCGTTGCTGCTCGAGAGAGGATTGTTTTGTCTTTTCCTGGGCCAGCGCACGCCGGGCCACGCCCATGTCGTTGGTGAGCAGGCTGGGGTTCAAGGAAACCTCGCCCGCGGGCGTCAAGTACACGCCGGGTCGAACGAGCTTCACCCCGGTGCCGGGCGGCAGGCCGGTTACGCCATCACTGGTTTCCACGCGCGCGGCGGCGATGAGATAGAAGACACCAGGAGGCGCCAATTCGGGCGTCGCAGTCGGAACCGGTGGCGCCGCCGTCGCGGGACTGGTGGCGGTCGCGGATGACGATGTGCCCGGCGTGGCCTTGGGAGCACTGGCCGCAGGGGGAGTTTCTTCTGTCGGTTCTTCCGAGGCGACGGGCTTTTTGCAACCGCTGAAACCGAGAAGGAGAGACGCCGCCACACACACGGTGAAGGACTTCACCATAGACTGACCAACAGAGAACGCTTCCATAACGGCGAAAGTAGGTCCAATTCACCCCTATTTTGGCAAGCCAAAAGTAAGGAAAACTACGATTCAGCTTACCGCGAAAAGCGCTGCGAAAAGAAAGCGCCGCCTCAGTCTCCCGAGGCGGCGCTGTGGAAACGGTGCCGAAGCTTTCGGCCGTGGGTGTATTATTTGGTCGCCGCGAGGTAGTTTTCCTCGGCTTGCGCCCAGTTGATCACGGTCCAGATCGCCTTCAGGTAATCCGGGCGGCGATTCTGGTAGTTCAGGTAGTAGGCGTGTTCCCACACGTCCACGCCGAGCACGGGCGTGCCTTCGATGCCCGCCACAGCCTTGCCCATCAGCGGGTTGTCCTGGTTCGCCGTGGAGCCGATTTCCAGCTTCCCGCCATTGACGAGCAGCCACGCCCAGCCCGAGCCAAAGCGCCCGGCGCCGGCGGCATTAAACTTCTCCTGGAACTGGGCAAAATCACCGAACGTGCTCTTGATCGCATCGCCCAGCGTGCCGATCGGGGCGCCCTCGCCCTTGGCCTTCAGCAGTTTCCAGAAGAAGCTGTGATTCACGTGGCCGCCGCCGTTGTTGCGCACCGGGCCACGGATGGCCTCCGGCACTGCGCTCAGGTTTTTGATCAGGTCCTCCGCGCTCTTGCTCGCCAGTTCGGGTGCGCTTTCCAGCGCCTTGTTCAGGTTCGTCACATACGCCTGGTGGTGCTTCGCGTAGTGGATTTCCGCCGTCTTGGCGTCGATTGTTGGCTCGAGGTCGGTGTAGGCAAAGGGTAGTTTTGGTAATTCGTAAGCCATAAGTAGTTCGGGTTGTGGTCTCCCGTGGGAGACAGGTGTTACAGGTTCGTCCGGATCATGAAAAGCGGATGCCTGCTTGGCAAGCGGCGCGTGTGTCATCTTCCCGGCACACGTTTCTCCGACTCTTCAGCGTTTTTCCTTCATCGCCCAAATCGTTTCTTGAGATTGCCCCCGGTTCGCCTCATTCATCTACGCCCGTCATGGACACCACGATCAAATCACTAGGGCCGTGTGAAATCGCCTCGCCCCTTCACCACATCGGTGGCGGGGTGGAGGTGAGTTTCCGATCGGATGACGAGCGGGTGCTCTTCAACCATTCCCTGGACCGCGACTCCGGTCCGCAGCCCGACCACACGCAGTTCAGTTTCGAGTCCGCCGGGCCGCGCAAGAAAATCTTCTTCAATCCCGCCAAGACCACCGCCGCCATTGTCACCTGCGGCGGCCTGTGCCCGGGGTTGAACGACATGATCCGCGGCGTCGTCTCCCAGTTGCACTACCGTTACGCCGTCACGAAAGTCTTCGGCTTCCGCTACGGCTACGAGGGCCTCATCCCGCGCTACGGCCACACCCCGATGCTTCTCAAGCCGGAGTCCGTCTCGCAAATCCACAACTTCGGCGGCACCATCCTCGGCAGTTCGCGTGGCCCGCAAAAGATCGATGAAATGGTCGACCTGCTGGAGGAGATGAACATCGACCTCTTCTTCGTCGTGGGCGGTGATGGCACACTGCGCGGCGCGGCGGAAATTTCCGCCGAATGCGCGCGGCGCGGCCTCAAGAAATCGGTCGTCGGCATCCCGAAGACGATCGACAACGACATCATGTATCTCGACAAGTCGTTCGGCTTCGAGACCGCCTTTGCCCACGCCGTCCAGGCCGTGAAGTGCGGCTATGTCGAGGCCACGGGCGCGGTCAATGGCGTGGGTCTCATCAAGCTGATGGGTCGCGATTCCGGCTTCATCTCCTGCTACGCCGCGCTGGCCGGTGGCAACGTCGATTTCGTCCTCATCCCCGAGGTGGCCTTCACGCTCGATGGCGAGCGCGGCTTCCTCGAGGCGCTTCGCTACCGGCTGGCGAAAAAGAAGAGCGCCGTCATCATCGTCTCCGAGGGCGCGGGCCAGGATCTCATCCCCAGTTCCGGGGGGGCCGATGCCAGCGGCAACAAGCGCTACGGCGACATCGGCATGTTCTTGAAAGAGCGGATCAGCGCCTTCTTCAAGGAGCGGCGCTTCGAGTGCAACCTGAAGTATTTTGATCCCAGCTACATCATCCGCAGCGTCCCGGCCAACGCGCAGGACAACGTCTACTGCTCGCAGCTCGCGCAACACGCCGTCCACGCCGCCATGGCCGGCAAGACCAGTATGCTCGTCGGCCGCTGGCATGGCGCCTTCGTCCATCTCCCCATCGCCCTTGCCACCACCGGCCGCCGCAAAGTCGATCCGCAGAGCGAACTCTGGCACTCCGTGCTCGAAAGCACCGGCCAGCCCGCGCGCATGCTGTAGCGCGGTTGCAAGCTGATGACGCGGCGTCTCGCCATTATCGATCTGGACGGGACGTTGCTGGGGCCGGCCAAGCGCGTCAGCCCGGAAAACCTGCGCGCGTTGCAGCGTTTGCGCGACGCGGGCTTTGAGACGGCGTTTGCCTCGGGACGGCATCATCGCAACATCGTCCGCTACGAACCGGAAGTGGGCGCGATGAGCTGGGTCATTTCCGCCTCGGGCGCAGTCGTGCGCCACGCGGCGACGAATGAACTGATGTATGAACTGACGCTCGTGGAAGCGGACGCGCTGGAGTTGTGCAGCGCAGCGCGGGACGCCAAACTCGCCATCATCCTTTATCACCGCGATGGCGTTTTCATGGACGGCGAATCCGAAGCGACGCGCCTCTACGCGGCGCGCGCCGGATGGAATCCACAGCCCGGCAATCTCCCGCAACTGGCCGCCAGTGGCATCCAGAAAGTCATGCTCTCGGAATCCACGTCCATCATGAAAAAGGTGGGCCTGGAAATCGAGTGCAGGTTTGCCACGCGTTTCTACTCGGTGTGGACCGAGGAAGATCTCGTTGAGTTTCTCTCGCCCCAAGCCAACAAAGCCATCGGCGCCCAAGCGTTGGCCAGGGCGCTGGGTATCGAGCAAGCCGACGTCGTCGCCTTTGGCGACGGCAACAACGACGCCGAAGTGCTGGCTTGGGCCGGCTATTCCGTCGCCATGGCCCACGGTCAAAAAGGCGCGCTCAACGCCGCGCACGCGATCACCCCCGCAGGGCCACCGGAAACGGCCTTTGCGTGCGCGGTCGAGATGGTGCTCGAAACAAAGCCCCGTAGCGGCGGTCTCTGACCGTCGCTCGCTTCTCGTGAAAAGATGGCGACGGTCAGAGACCGCCGCTACAGCGTGTGTGTCATACAAACCGCCCCAGAACGACACTCACTCGTGTTCATGAAAATTCCCCTGCTCTCCCTCGCTCTCACCGCCGCCCTCGCCTGCCACCTCCGCGCCGCGCCCGCCAGTGCGGCACCCGAAACTCAATACCTCGTCTTCCAAGTCTGGCCCCAGGAGCACGGCTATCCGGGCCTTCCCACCAAGCCCGGCCATCCCACGCTCACCAAGGAGCAGATGGCCGGCTTTATCGGCGAGATTGCCAAAGCCATCGGCACCAAGGGCGACGCGCGCCACAAGCTCGGTTTCGCCGCCGGGCCGTTCTCATTCGACGTCTCCGATGACGACACCCGTCAATGGATCCACGACGCATTCGCTGCCGCGCGCGAAAACGACGTGGCGGTCGCAATTCACCTCGACGACTCGATGGCCTGGGGCGAACGCAAGGATTTGCTCGCCAATCCCGACAACATCGAGACCACCGACTGGCAGCAAACTCCCAACAAAGCGCGCGCTTTGCACTGGGGCGTCAGTCCCATGTCGTTCCCTCCGCAAATGTGCTACAACGCCCCCGCCATCGTGGCCGCGGCGAAAGACCGCGGCGCGCTCATCGGCCAGGAAATCGCGCACGAACTGGCCACGTTGAAATCCGCAGGGAAGGAATACCTGTTCGCCGGCATCATCGCCGGATCGGAAACCCAGATCGGTTCGGAATACGGCACCGAACACCCCCTCGGGTTCCGCGCGCTGGCCCACCGCGGCTTTAGCGAGAGCCATCCTCCCAAGGACCTCGACGCCGAGCGCGCCAGTGTCGTGAAGGAGTGGATGCAATTGTGGGCCAACGCCCTCAACAGCAGTGGTGTTCCGCGCGAGAAAATCTTCTGCCACATCGCCTTCACCTCCCAAGGCTTGCGCAAGCCCTCCGCCACCGAAACCTACGCCCAGATGGTCCACTTCGCCGTCCCCGAGGTGGCCTTCGATCCCGCCTACCGGCCCGGATTTTCCACTTATCCCGAGGGCGCCACCACCAGGGAAGTTCACGCCATCGTCGCCGCGCACGGCAACCCCGGCTGGATTTCCGCCGAGGGCACCAACGTCTCCCCCACCAGCATGCCCGGCGAACCGAACATGGAGACTTATCTCGCGAAGATGTTTAACTACGGAGCCGTCCTGACGAATGTCTTTTCCTGGGGTATCGGCGGTGAAGCCCAGCGCCAGAAAAACTTCTTCCGCGTCGCCACCGAGAACCCCGAGGCCCTCGCCGCCTACGGCAAGTTCCTGAAAGGCGAGCCCCTCGTCGAAACAAGCGCCGGCGCCAGCGGCGGCTTCTCCAGCGAAGCCTTCCAGGCCAAGATGCGCCGCATTCAGGCGGAACTACCCGCGTGGATCCAGAAAACCGGCCAGCAAGCCACGGTCATGCCCATGATTCAAAAGATCAAGGACCTCACCAAAGCCCACCAATGGCAGGAAGCCGACAAGGCCGCCGATGAGTTGCTGGCGCTGCTGCCAACCGCCTCGCAGTAAGAGAGGCCAGTCTCCCACGGTCAGCCCGTGAGAGACTGCGAAAGAATGCTTCCCTCCCGCTCATCCGCGGCGTCACAATCCCCAGCGCCACGATATGAACGAGGGGACCGAAACGAAGACCTTCACGGTGCGGCGTGCCCTGGAACAGGACGCGAACGCGATCGCCCGGCTATCCGTGGAACTCGGCTATCCCGCGACCCGTGAGACCATGCGCGAGCGCATCCGCGCCATCTCCGCTTCCACCGCTGATTTGCTGGTCGTCGCCGCCGACCCCTCCGGCGAACCCGTCGGCTGGCTCCAAGCCCACGCCGCGCAACTCAACGAGTCCGGATTCCGGGTCGAGATCGTCGGTCTCATCGTGGCCACCGCCGCGCGCCGCAAAGGCATCGGCCGCTCCCTGGTCGCCGCGGCGGAGCGCTGGGCCAAAAGCATCCGCGCCCAGGCCATCATCGTGCGCAGCAATATTCAACGGACCAGCAGCCACGCCTTTTACCCAGCGCTGAACTTCAGCGCCACCAAGACCCAAAACGTCTATCGCAAATCACTACCCGGCGATGTCGCCCCGTAAAAACGACTCAGGCCGGATTTCCGTCGAGACACTGCCGGACGGCCGTCGCCAAAGCCGCGGAACTGCACGGCTTTTGCAGAAAGGCCCGGCCCGGATCCAGGTCCAGATGCCGGCTCACCAGGTCTTCGCTGTAGCCGCTGGTATAGATGACCTTCAATGCCGGGCGCTCGGCCAGCAGCCGTTCCGCAAGTTCCCTGCCCGACATCCCGCCAGGCATGATTAAATCGGTCAATAGGAGATCAATCTGGGCGGACTCTTTCTCCCAAATCTTCAGCGCCGCCGCCGGCGTCGTCGCCGCCAAAACACGATAGCCATACTGCTCCAGGGCGAGGCGCGTCACGATGCGCAGACAATCTTCATCTTCCACCAGCAGGATCACCTCGTGACCGTTGAGCGAACGCGGCGCCACGGCATCGGCCACCGCGTCTGCCGTGACGCTTTGCGCCGCCGGAAAGAAGACGCGAAACGTGCTACCGCTCCCCACTGCGCTTTCCAACTCGATCCAGCCCCCATGTTGTTCCACGATCCCGAAGACCGTCGCCAGCCCGAGCCCCGTGCCTTTGCCCACCTCCTTCGTCGTAAAAAAGGGTTCGAAAATCCGTGACTGATTTTCCGGCGGGATGCCGCAACCCGTATCCTTGACCGTAAGGCAGACAAAAGGACCCGGCGTCACTTGCGGGTGGGTCGCCGCGCGGGCGTGGTTCACGTCGACCGGTTCGAGCGAGACCGAGAGTTCACCCCCCTGGGGCATCGCGTCCCGCGCATTGATTGCCAGATTCATGATCACCTGCTCAATCATGCCCGGGTCCGCGTACACCACCGGCAGCACGGAAGCAAAGCGGGTCTCCAGCGCCACGTCTTCGCCCAGGATACGCCGCAACAGCTTGATCATCGCGCCCACGACTTCACTCAACTCCAGGTTCTTCGCTTGTTTCATTTCGCGCCGGCTGAAAGTGAGCAACTGACGCGTGAGATTCGCCGCGCTTTCGGAGGCAGCCATCACCTGCTGGAGGCACTGTTTGATCCGCGGGTTCATCTCCTCGACATCCAGCGCGAGCGAACTATTCATCATGATCACACCGAGCATGTTGTTGAAATCATGGGCGATGCCGCCGGCGAGGCGGCCGATCGCTTCCATTTTTTGTGCCTGGCGCAACTGCTCCTCGAGTTCGCGGTGGGTGGTGATGTCCTTGGCCACCCCGGCAACGCGATAGATCTTTCCTTCATTGTCGGAGATCAAAAACGCGCGGTCGTGAATCCACCGCACCGACCCATCCGGGCGCACGATACGATACTCCACGTCGTAAGGTTTCTCTTTCTGGCGCTCCACCGCCCGCTGCACGCGCTCGCGGTCATCCGGATGCACCGCGTCGAGCCAGGAAGTGTAGGCCTCGTACAGGCTTTTACAGGATCGGCCCCAGACTTTTTCATACGCTGGGCTAATGTACACGATCTCGTGGGCCGCGAGGTCGCTCAGCCAGAAAACTTCATCAATGCTCTCGGTGACCTCCCGGAAGCGGTGTTCGCTTTCGCGCAGGGCGTCCAGTGCGCGCCGCTGTTCGGTGATGTCCCGGCCGATGGCCAGCACGCTGACGACAACCCCGCCGTCCCCGCGTTCCGGGACGAGCCGCACGTTGAAGATCCTTTCCCCGGCCGGCAACGGCAGCGCCACAAAGATTTCCGCGGGCTCGCCCGTCGCCTGGACCCGGGCGAGGTCCTCCCGATGGCCCAAAAAATCCGTCGGTCCTCCCGTCCCGACATTCCCAGCCAGCACTTCGCCAACCCCCTTCCCCAAGAGTTCAGCCGGCGAAATGCCCGTGAATTTTTCGATCGCGCTATTGACGTAGACGTAGCGGCCTTCCCTATCGAATCTCGCGATCACGTCGGGCGAATTTTCCGCCAGGGCCAGAAGCTGGCGCTGGGCCTCCCTCAACAGTTGCTCCGCGCGCCTGCGATCGGCGCGCTCCCGCGCTTCGCGCAAGGCCCGCCGCACTGCCGGTCCGAGCAGCTCGAGATGATCCTTCCGCACGTAATCCATCGCCCCCTCCTTCAGCGCCTCCACCGCGCGCACTTCGCCCACGGTGCCGGAAACGAAAATGAAGGGCACTTCCGGCCGCAGCGCCCGGGCCATGATGAGCGCTTGCTCCCCGTTGAAAATCGGCAGCGTGAAGTCCGAAAGAATCACGTCGATAGGCAACCGCTCCAACGCCTCGCAGAACTCCTCCCCGGTCTCGACGCAAGCGATCTCACAAGGAATCCCAGCGACCTGCAGCGCCCTGGCGATGAGTTCCCGATCCAGCGGATCGTCCTCCACATTGAGGATGCGAATCGGCGTATTCATTTTTCGCCTGGGCAAAACGCCGGATCACCGCGCGGATCCGGTGTGGCGGCGGGAGCATTCCCGAAGCCGCCGGTGAGTTCGGCAACCGTCAGCCCCAAGCCTCGCGCAATGGACAGGAGCGCAAGAAAACTCAGGTTGCGATGGCCTCTTTCCACATCACTCAAATAGGTCCGGTGGATCTCGCAGCGCTCGGCCAATTCCTCCTGGGACATGTGCAGACTCTGGCGGATGCGGCGGATGGTCACGCCCAGCAGCAGCAGGTCAGGGTTCATGGCGTTACTCCCAGCCAACCCATGGAAAGACCCGGCAGATCTGGCATCGGAGGCACCGATGCAAAGAGCACGTCCGGTAGCGGAATCGATACGTTCATCGTGGAGCACCGTCCGGCCAGATCGCCATCCGGACAATTATACCTTAGGGGGAAGCCTCTCATCCCCAACGTCATTCCCTAGAAGCGCCATGGTCCGGACGCATCTGAGCGTTGATTCAGTTTGATCCTGATCCACCCGCCCTCAACAGGACGATCCCGCCGCTCTCACCCCCAGCTTCTCCGCCAGCCGGACCAGATCAGCCACGGACGCCACCTCCATCTTTTTCATGATGCTGCGGCGCTGTGTCTTAATGGTAATCTCCGTCGTCCCGAGCTCCGCGGCGATTTGCTTGTTCATCAGCCCCGCGACGACCAGTTGCATCACCTCCCGCTCCCGGGGCGTGATCTGCTCATAACGCGCCCGTAGTTCCATCAGTTCCGCCCGGCGTTCGAGCGCCGCACGGTCGCGTTCGATGGCCTGGTGAATGGCATCGAGCAACTCCTGATGCCGAAAGGGCTTGGTCAGAAATTCCACCGCGCCCGCTTTCATCGCCCGCACGCTCATCGGGATGTCGCCGTGACCGGTGATGAAGATGATGGGAAGCGCGCGGGGCATGCCGGCCATGTCCGCCTGGAGATCCAGTCCGCTGCGTCCCGGCATGCGAATGTCGAGCACGAGACAGGCGGGCGTCTCCGGCAGTGGATGCCGTAGAAACTCCTGCGCGGACGCAAAGGTTTGGACCCGCAAAGCCACGGAACGAATCAGGCTGTCGAGGGAACGGCGCACCGCCGCATCGTCATCCACGACAAAGACGATGGGAGAGATTTGCGGAGCTGGGTCTTTCACGGGGCGCACCCTTTCTGCAATGGCAGAGTGAATTGGAAAGTCACGCCCGGCCCTTCTCCCGGCTCATTGGGCGTGGCCCAGAGCCGTCCCCCATGGGCTTCGATAATGGAACGGCTGATCGCCAACCCCATTCCCAAACCGTGCGGTTTGGTGGTGAAAAATGCCTCGAACAAATTCCCGATGTCCGCCGTTTCGATGCCTGCACCAAAATCCTGCACCCCCACGCGCACCACCGCCGCGTCTTCCCGGTGGCTGAAGATGCGCAGTATCCGCGGGCGGTCGGACACGGTGTCCAGCGAATCCTTCGCGTTCGTCAAAAGATTGAGCAAGACCTGCTGGATTTGCACCCGGTCGGCCTCGATCGGGGGCAGCTCTTTATCGAGCTCGATCCGGATGGATATCTTGTGCCGCGCCAATTCCGGCTGGGCCAGGGCCAGCGTTTTCTCAATGACGTCATTGACATCGAGCGGGACGCGAATCCGTTCCCCGTCTTTGATCAGCGCACGAATCCGCGCGATCACCTCCGCCGCCCGGTTCCCGTCGCTGCGAATGTGCTCGATGGCGTCGCGCACTTCCCCGAGGTGCGGCGGATCAGCGCCCAGCCAGAGCAGCGCGGCATCCGCATTGGTGGTCAACGCG
>Ga0206794_1119_pt1 | contig 21113 bp, 19 predicted proteins | sample Alteio_BWOrgCont_70_FD_152877 | JGI IMG/M metagenome (GOLD analysis project Ga0206794, IMG submission 152877) | Enriched cells from forest soil in Barre Woods Harvard Forest LTER site, Petersham, Massachusetts, United States -... | ecosystem: Environmental > Terrestrial > Soil > Temperate forest >...
CCAGCCAGGCCGAAGTTGATCTTGACCAGGCCCAATATAAAATCAGCCAGAAGCGCTATCCATAAAAAGCGCGATGATCCCATGCGGATATAAGATAAAAGGCACCACCCTATGACCAGCTCCATGGCGATGCCGCCGATATGATTATAGGTAAAGAAGAATTCCTGGCGGCCTTGGGTAAACCAGGCAGAGGCCAGGAAGGCCAATCCCGGTGCCATCAGGCAGGCTGCAGATAAATAAAAAAAGACAGAACAGGCGATCACCAGCAATGCCCTTCCCAGAAGGACACTCGTTATATGCACCCCGAAGACTTTGAAGAACAGGCCGTAGTAATACGGCATGAGGGGGCCGTAGACCCACCAGAAATCCTTGTAAGGCAATTTCCCGTGCGTCACCGCATCAAAAGCATATAAGTCCCGTCCATGATCACCCTGAGAAAGCAGGTCCTGGTAATTCAATTCAGGCCAGACATACAGGGCAGACAGCAGGATAGTTAAAAGCAGAAAGATTGTTTTCGAGTTAAGTTTCATGTTCCTTTGCGTTTGAGTATCAAGGTCCCGTGGTTCCAAGCCCAGCCCGGCTCATTTTTCCAATCCCCAAAGCGGGCGATGGGTACAAAATTGTCCTGGATATATTTTCCGATCAAAGGGCAGTAGGTTTTGCCTAAAAAGCCCAACCCATATTCTTGGCGCACAAAAGCCCGGCTGGAAAGCAGGACATAATTCACATGGTTCTTTTCCAAGTCAGCAATCACGGACCGCTCCTGCTCTGGCGGTATCTTGATATGTTCAAAGAAGATCAGTTGGCGCGTGGGTGTTTTTCTGTCCGTCAGGTAATAATAGAGGCAATCATAGGGAAGGGCAAAGAAAAGTTCATTTGGCTTGAGGGTCTTGTCCAAGAAATCAGTGGTTTGTTCAACTGTTGATATCCAGGATGGAGAGTTGGTGACATAAACACCTCCTTGGGGCATAGACAAGAATTGGCCCTCTGTTTTCAAGGCATTGACAGAGGTCAAAATGGAAAACCAGCAATAGATGACAAGAAAAGCCAAGGTAACGAAAACCATTTTGCGTAATTCTTTAGAGATGCTTTGGACAGCTGTATCGATCAGCAAAAAAGTGATCATGATGCTCAAAGGCTGTGACCAGAAAGCCCGGTACCATACGCCGCTTTTAATGTACTCATGAAAATTGGCCACATAAAAAAGACCGAGCATGCCCAAAGACAAGATCAAGACGGTTTTGCGTGCAGGCGGCAATTTATTTTTGACAAAAAGGTAGATGCAGCGCAAGGCGCTGGCATTGATGAGCACGGCAAAAGAAATATTCGTCCAATTAGAAAAGATCGATCGGAAGGTGATCTTTAAGAAATTGCTTATCGCAAACCAGGGAGTGACGCTGTAGGGCTGATCGCCTTCCTTATAGGGAAGGCATTGGCGTATTTCCATAACGGACAAGCCCTTGAGCAAAGACCAGTAAATACCGAAGATCACCAGAGGCAGTACGATGAGCGCCATGACGTAGAATATTATTTTGCCGGAATTCTTGGGGACGCGTTGCACATAGTCACAGACCCTCACGGTAATGAGGCTCACGGCCAAGGCGGCCAATCCGAAATTTATTTTGGTAAGGCACAATATAAAGATAAAGCCCAAGGCAGCCCCAAGGGGCTTGGATGATTTTTTTTGTATATAAGATAAAAGGCAGTAAGCCACACCCAGGATCATGACGATGCCGCCGATATGGTCATAGGTAAAGAAAAAATCCTGATGGAAGAGCATGAACCAGCAGGCGCAAAGCACTGCTGATATTTCTGAGGAAACTTCCATCATGGCCAGGCAGATCAAAATACCACCCAGGATACGAAGGATAAGTTTTCCCAACAGCATGCTGCTGACCTTGGTCCCAAAGACCTTAAAGAAGAGGCCGTAATAATAAGGCATCAAGGGGCCGTAGACCCACCAGAAATCTTTATAAGGAAGTTCACCGCGATAAACTGCTTGGGCCGCATAAAGGTCCCGGCCATGGTCCCCTTGGGCCAGGAAATTCTGGAAATTGGCAAAAGGGGCTGTAATGATGATGCCAGTGACCAGGACGGACAATAAAGCAAGGCTTCTGGAGTGCTGTTTTAAAAAAGACATAAAAGCATTCTAAGGAAACAGGGGGATACTGTAAAGCGCTACCTTGTCAAACTTCAAAAATATGGTACACTCCAATTAGGTAGTGAGAAAGCGCTCTTTTAAGCGACATTAACGATAAAGGCAAACCCAGGGTAACCTGGGGACGCAAAGCCAAGGATCCTTTTTATAAGGACAGCCTGGTTACCGAAAAATGAAAAGAATATTACTACTGCTCATCTGCATCTGCTTAGTGTTCGTCACTATCCCCAATGTTTGGGCCCAATCTTCAATAGTTATCCTTGATCCTCACATGCTTAATTGGCTTAAATTAAGTGTCAGTTCCATCATGCGTATCCCTTTTAATTTTTATGTCCCTGAGAATGCCAATACACTCCCGAAGGCCATTGATCCTCATTTGTTAAATTGGATAAAGTCCAATGTAAGCCCTGTCACCGGGCTTCCGTATAGTTTTTATATTTCAGAAAAGGACAAAGCTGAGATTTACCGCCAGATGGGGCCGGCAGGGTCCCAGGAGGCCAGCATTGAGAGGATCATTACCCATGAAGGCATGGATATTTACGATGGGGCTGTTTACCAGATCGTTTTAGGCATGGCAGGGGGAGAGGCAAATTTTAAACAAGCTTCGCTGCCTGACCGTTATTATTGGGATGGGGCAGTGGGGGATTCATGGAATATCCGTGCGGGTTTCCCGATCAATAATTTTATTTATGATCCCAAGGACCCTGAAAGTGTCAGTTCTGATGTCAGCCGATTAGGACAGAGAGGCTTTATCTTTCGTATCCTGGATGCGGACGGCCAGTTTTTGGTCACTGACCCTTTAGATGGGAAAAAGACCCTGGCTGGTTTTCCCGGCGGGGATCGCCTGCATTGGGTGGACTGGAAGCCGGTAGCCGGGGAAAACGCATGGGTGGTGATTGCCGCCCTGCAACTTTATGTCCGGCATCCAGACAGTATTGAGTTGAATTTGGCACAAGAGCTGGCCCGTGCGGCCATGAAGCTCCAAAGTGATTGCGGCGGCATTCGCATGGCACCTTTGGGAACATACGGTGATTTTTATGAACGCATATCAACAGAGAATAATATTTCCTGGTATGCGGCCTTGCGCATGTTATTTCAAATCACAGGTGATGAAAAATATAAGAAAGCCATGGATGGGATTGAAGGCTATTTACGGTTTGTTTGGAATGAGAAAGAAGGTTATTTTTATCAAGGGGCGACTGAATTAAACGGCCAATGGAAGATCAGCTCTGAGAACTTTGCCCTGGATGTGCAGACCTGGGGCATTGCCTGTATCGGTCCCCGGCATTTAGATGCCTTGTTGGGGGAGGGATCAGCTTGGCGGATTTGGCAGGCAGGTCGTGGGCATTCCGGCGTTTTTGATGGTCAAGGGAGGCTTTTAGGGGTAGGCTTTACAGATGAGCATGACAGGATCTCAGTCGAATGGAGTGCCGGAGCAATGGTGGCATTAGCAGAGTTATCAAAATATTATAAAGACAAGAATTCTACATGGGTTTCAAAAGCCATGGCGGATAAATCCTCGATGCGAATGTCCATGGAAAGCCTGCATTACAATATCTCACAAAGTCTTGCAGCCTATAGCTATTCATCCCGCCGTGGGAAGATTCCCTTCGGGTGGAATTCCCATGATCCTAGGGTCATGAGCCTGGCTTCTTCTGGCTGGATGATTTTCGTTGATGCTGGTATTAATCCTTTCTGGCTGGTATAATCCTTCCCGTGAAAAAAAATTTGTGCTGGGCCATCATCCCGCTGATCGTCAGCGTTTTTGTCGTTTTATTTACAAATGCCGCAGGGCCTTACTGGTTGTCACCTAATGGCGATCCCGCTTATGTATATTTTTTTAACTTCCTGTATCTAGTCGGTAAATTACCATTAATTCAAATGTATCATCCTGGACTGACACTGGATGTATTAGGTGTCTTGACCTTCAGGCTATTTCATCCATTCCTGTCCCCGCAAGACCTGTTTTTAACGGTCATTCAAAACCCCGAATTTTATTTGCATGTCCTTCACGGTTTTCTGGTTTTTATGTATGTTGTTTCCTTGTGGTTCTTGGGCTGGTATGCCTATAGAAAATCCCATGACATTTTTTTTGCTTTGTTAGTGCAGTTAAGCTCCCTGTTGGTTTTGGCAGTTCCTTCCATTTATGGGTATGCTATTTTACCGGTGATGGCGCATGTTAAAGCAGAGACGCTTCTGGTAACCGCTACCAATTTATTGATGGTAGGCCTGGTAAAGCTTTATTGGGACAAGAACACCCGCAGTAGCATGCTGTTGGCACTTTATTTAGGATGCGTGTGCGCCTTAGGGCTGTTTACCAAGTACACATTTATCCTCTGTTTGTTCTTGCCGTTATTTCTTTTCCGGGGGTGGGCCAGCCGCTGCTGGTTTCTCTTGAGTTTTATCGTTGTTGGGTACATTTTTTACAATGTGGAGACTGACCCGTATCACCGTATTCTGCTTTGGGTCAGGGATTTGATCTTTCAATCTGGGTCCCCTGGGGCCTTGAGTGGGAAATTTATTGTATTGACGGATTTCATCAGCTCATTAAAGCTTCTTGTTGAGCAGAATGCATTTGTTTTTTTGACGGCGGCCTTGGCATTGATTATTGGCCTTTGGAAAAGAGATAAATTCGTATTCTTGATTTCAGGCGCTGTACTTGTTCAATTTCCCTTGGTGGCCAGGCATCCAAACCCCCATTACATGATTTCTGCGGTGGGGCTTTCAGGGCTTGTTTTTGCATTGCTTTATGATAAATTCCGCAACCGTTTACCTTCCCCATTTGTCGGTATGTTTATTATACTTTTTATACTTGTTAATGCGGGAGGGTTAATCCAATATTTAAAAAATGTGTCTGAAGAAAATACGGCCATATTTAAGTATTCACAGAGCATCAGTGCGGACTATCCGGGATATGTTGTTTGTCCATATTATAAGTCATCATCTCTTGTCTTTAACCTGGCGGCTTGGACAAATGGCATGAACACCTTTTATAATAAATTGCTCAAAGAGAAATACCCTGACTATTATTATTACGATACCAATGCGCGTGATTTTAAGGATTTTCTTAGCAGATGGGTCCCTCTATCGGAAATAAGGTCCGGACATAAGGGGGTCTTACTTTATGGCAGCGCCGTGGGAGAAGATTTCTTTAAGCCGTATACGATCGTCCATGAAATCGAACATACTCCCCAAGGGGAGGCCCTTTACGAAGTTATTGCAGAGCAAAGCCCGCACGCCGGCGAATATATGCAATATTCCGTCATGTTATTTTCGCAAGGGCAATACAAGCAGGCGTTGGAGTATGCCGTTTACGCAAAACAATTAGGTTTTCCGGACGATATTACGGGTTATTTGAACCAGATCATTGCGCGTATAAAAAATGGAGCGAATTAATTGGCCTTGATGCGTATTGCTGCTTTTGTTTTGCCTGGTATGGTGTGGATATTCTTATTGTGGGATTTCGTTTCCGGCAAGATCCCCGTGAATATGGATACTAACACTATTTACGGGGTCACTAAATTTTATTTTAATAATGTCCTTAATGGCGTTATCCCTCTGTGGGAGCCTTTCTTTAGTTTGGGCCGTCCCTTTTACGCGATCGCCATCTGCAATCTTTTTAATCCTGTCACGCTGCTCGTCCCGCTTTTAAAGTCAGCCGGCTTGAATTATGCGAATGCTTTTCTGGTCTATATGACGGTGTATTTCTTTATCGGCTGCGTAGGATTTTATTTTTTAGCCAAAGAATTACTTAAAGACCGTTGTATGGCTTATTTAGCCTATTTAGCCTTGATGTTCTCCAGCCTTGGGGCTTCGATGTTCACCCAATTTACATTCTTGGAAATAGTAGTGCCCGCGATCTGGTTCTTTTTCTTTTTGTTGAGCTTTTCCCGTCAACAAAGTCAGGGGAACTTTTTAGGGCTTGTCTTTACGGTAATGGTCCTGATCAGTTCCTATCTGCCGTTTTATTTTATGACTATTTTTCTGTGCTTTTTATCTGTTTTTATTCTTTTATACGCTAAAAAGGCAGCACATTTTTGTACCGACCTCTACCATTTTTTTATTAAATACTGGCGTTTGTCCCTCCTTGGCCTTGTTGGTATTCTTTTAGCGGCAGCGCCTCTCTTGGCCTACAAGGTCCTGGATGGCAGCGGGGATGTGGTGGCTCCGGGACGCCATTGCCAGTATACCTCTGCCCAGGAGTGCTATGACCGCACCATGGGCCGGCAGGGCGGGATGTCTTATGAAGAGATCACCCGCAGCGGGACCCTGGGCGAGCGGCTGGACATGCAGTATCTTTTTGGACACCTGGATAAGATCACGTATGGCAGTGATTCACTTTTTTTTCTGCCTGTATGGGTCTTTGTCCTGATCGTGCTCCCGCTTTTTCTGCGCCTGACACGGCTAACGGTTTTATTAAGTTCAATGGCCATCCTTATTGGTCTCATTGCCTTGGGTCATGCCGCAGGACTGCTTGGTTTCTTGTACAGGCATATTTTCTTCTTTGCTTATTTTCGCAATATTTTTTTCCTTGGGGCCTGCATTATTCCTATTGTGATCTTATTGGCGCTGCACCAATTGCAAATGCTCCTGGGCATCAAACCCCGGAATAATAGCGCCAAGAAAATGATCATGGTTGGGGTGGTCGCTTTACATGCATTGATGTTTTGGTTTTTGAGGCATTATGAGGGGGTTCCCATGGTTTCTTATATGACCTTAGGATTTTCCGCTGTTGTTTTTATGGCCTATTATCTAGACTTCTTTCGTATGCCTTTTAAAATATGGACGGGGATCTTTGCCGTCCTTTTGCTCCTTCAGCCGGCGTGGGTCCTTCGCGCGTACGCGTTAAATGCCGGGGAATTCGTTTCTGTTTTGCCTTCCATGCATGTGACACCGGTTTTCAGCTGGGTGCGTCCCTTGAAACCCGCGGTGAACAACAGCCGTATTTATCAATTTGTTCACTATGAAGATTTTTGGTATGACATGAGCATGACCGATGCGCCGCCCACGGTGGGTTTCCCGCAATCAGCGACCCGATGGACATTTGACCTTTCCGAACATACCCCGGCAGATACCCTGGCCAACTATGCCCAGTATAAAATTGTTCTTTATGATGATAAGGGTTCCGTAGGTTTGCCCATGACCGGCCCCAGCCCGCAATTGAGCGTCGATTATTTTGATGTTAATACGCTGAAGCTCAAGACGGATTTTTCCAGGCCACAGACAATTGTCTACAATGACAGTTATACGACCTCCTGGAAGGCTTATGTGGATGGTAATCCCGTTGAATTGTTACGGGCCAACCAGGCTTTTAAAGGCATCAAGGTCCCGGCAGGGGAGCATGTGATAGAGTACTCCTATCATCCCCCCGGCGGCACGTGGGTGTATATTTCAGCGGCAATAGCGCTTCTCGTCTTTTTGTTTGGGACGGCATTTTTATTATCTCGGGGAAGATAATGTACAGGCAGATATTGGGAAGGAATATTTTCTGGTGGGCCTTGCTGGCGATACTGCTATCATCAAGCGTCAATTGGCGTTTGTGCACCATTGAGCGCGGTAAATATTTGCTGGGGATCTTTTACAACGGGTATTATCAAAATACTGCGGACGGCATGGTGTACACAGATTATTTAAAAACGCACGGCATTACGCATGAGTTTATTAAGGAGAATATTTAATCACATGGTAACATTGCGTATTTTATTGTTTTCAATGCTGTCAGCCTTTACGCTGTATCTTCCTTTTTACTATTTTGCACCCTTCTACAGTGAACTATACGAACATGTCAACCTTGATACAGTCAACTGGTGGATGGTGTGGACTTTTAAACAGCATAATGGGATCCAGATCTACATTGCTTATGTCGGTATGTTCCTGGCCATCGGACTGACTGTCCTTTTTGAGTATATTTATGTCAAGTTTATTTCAGCGCCTGCGCGCGGGTTTGTCCTGGCCATTGCTGCGACAGCATGTTTTTTTTATTTGTGGAAAATCGGGTTCTGTCCTCCGATGGCTGACAATAGTGTTAATGGGCAGGGGATTTTATTGATTGCTATGATGATCGCAGCGGCCTTGATTTTTGGCCGTTTTTTTGAGCACAAGGCAGTCAAAGGAGTACTGCTCATTTTGTTATTCGGGGTATGCATGGTGCCCGGCACATGGTCTTATTTGAGTTTTGATTATTTTTATTTTTTTGCTCCTGCCTTACGCACACTTAAGGGCTATGCGTTGAGCCAGTCGTATTTTCAATATGACCAATTGCTGAGCTTTTTTGTTATGGGATGGCTGAAGTTTGGGTTGCCGCTGGACAGGTTCCATATTTGCGTAGAGTTTTTCTACCTGATATTTTTTGTAGGGACCTATTTTTTTGTGAAGAATTTCTTTCTTAATAAACAGCTGGCGTTTTACTTTGTTTTCAGCCTTGTCCTTATCAAGATTTACGGTAATCTTGGCCCACCTTTAATGTGTCCCCAAGTTTCTCCTATACGCCTTGACCTTTGGCTGATCCTCGTGGCGCTTTGCCTTTGGAAAGGGCCCTCACACTGGACCTTGGGCTTAGCATTGGGGTTTTTCTTAGTTTTTCATCATGGGTTTGGTTTGATCTACGGCATATCGTACCTATTTTTGTTTTTTTTCATTTCGGTCTTGGATAGATCAATCTTCAAGCAATATATTCTTAACATCTGCCTGATGACGATCGGAGAGCTGGTCAATCGGTTTTTTGTAGCGTCCGATAAAATAATGCCGGGCTTGAATTATGTGAAATACAATATCGGGTTCATGCCCATCAATCCAAAATCATTTTTTTGGTATGTGCCGGTGATGGTGAGTGCGACGGCGTTGCTTTTATGGAAAAGTCGGGCACAATTGCCGCAGCGGTATTTTCAGGCAGGCATATTTTTGGTCCTGCTGGCCATAGGTAATTTATTATATTTCTTTGGCAGGAGCCATGAGAATAATCTCATCAATATTGCGGCCATTCTATGGCTGGTATTTTTTGTGCTGATGGATCTGGTCTTTTACAGGCAGCCTCAAAAATTTGCCGGTACCGTCCAAAGGATTTTTGTACCGCTGGCAGGGGTGCTTATTGTCGGGGCGGTCACTTATTTTTATAGCGGCCAGATCATGGCCAGGATCAAGGACCAGGCTGTTAATTTGTCTAAAATTGCAGAAGTATTCAAACCTGAAACACCGGTTGACCTGGATTATAATGCACTCAGGGAGGTCACCCGGGGAAACACCAATATTGTTTTTGTAAGCATCCCACATGATTTTGAGTATTATTATTACGGCGGTTATACTCCTGTTGAATTTTGTCCTTTAGGCATTAATCCCTTTATGAAAGATCTCATGGATATCTTGAACGACAGGGTCGCCAAGGGGGCTGATATTATTATTCCTGGCGACGAGTATTCTACAATGATCGAGACCATTCTTCTTATAAAAGCTAAATATAGGTACAAGATCAGTGATTTTCTTTTGATCTCGAATAATAAGCCGGCACTATAGGAGATTCTTTATGTTTCTATCGGTCGTCATACCTGTTTATAACGAAGAGAAAACTATTAGGGCTGTGCTTGATGAGCACATCTTGCATCTTAAGGATCTTGAACAATGGGAAATTGTCTGCCTGGATGATGCCAGCACAGATGGGACTTGGGGTATTTTACAGGGGTATGTCGCCCATCAGCAACGTTTACGTTTACTGCGTCATGAAGAGAACCAGGGCATCAGCCCTTCGTTTCAGCGCCTGTTTGAGGAAGCCAGGGGAGATTACATATATTTGACAGCGGGGGATGGTCAATGGCCTGCGGAGAATTTAACAAGGTTGTTGAGGTCTCAGGAAGAAACACAGGCTGATTTAGTCATCGGTGTGCGCCAGGGGCGACGGCAAGTATATAGTATCGGGCGCAGGATATTATCGTATGGTTTCAATTACCTGGCTAAAGTTTTTTTACGTATTGATGTTGAAGATCTCAATGGGATAAAATTGGGGCGCAAAGATATTTTTGCGGCACCGGTGAGGTCCAGGAGTTATTTTGCTGAAGTTGAACGTTTGGCGGAAGCCCATAAAAAAGGTTATCGCGTTGTTTCTGCCCCTGTCCTTTTTTTGCCGCGCTTGCATGGCAAGCCTAAGGGAGCGCGTTTGGGCAGTATCCTGTTGACCATAAGCGATTTCATCCGATATTTAAGGTGATCACGGGGGGAGCATGGTGACATTCCGTGTTTTATTGTTCTCAATGCTGGCAGCTTTTCTGCTGTATATTCCCTTTTATTATTTTGCGCCCTACTACCGTGAATTATACACTCATATAAATCTTCATACAGTCAACTGGTGGTACCGTATTGCTTTTTCGCAGCATAATGGGATCCAGGCGTATATTGCCTATGCGCTCATGTTTTTAGCTATTGGATTAACTTTCTTTTTTGAATATATTTATATTAGATTTATCCCTTCACGCGCGCGTTGGATAGCCCTGGCCATTGCTGCGATGGCGTGCTTTTTTTATTTGTGGACGATTAGATTTAACCCTCCGTATGCGGACATAGGTGTTGACAGGCAGGGCATTATTTTTATCATTACTGCCATCATGTCAGCTTTCATTTTTGGTTATTTCTTCGACCGCAAGCCGGTTAAAGGACTGCTCTTGTTTTTGTTGTTCTTTATATGCATGGTCCCTCCGTTGTGGGCTGTTTTGCCAACAGATTATTTTTATCTGATGGGTCCTGCCTTGCGCACCCTTAATGGGTATGCCTTAAACCAGTCTTATTTTCAATACGATCATTTATTTTGTCCTTTTGCCGTACTATGGATGAAGCTTCATTTGCCATTAGATAGATTTCATGTGGTGGGGGATTTTGCCTATCTGTCGTTTTTTATAGGGATCTATTTCATGGCGAAAAATTTATTTTTAAACAAACAGCTTGCACCCTACTTTATTTTTAGCCTTGTCCTTATCAAGATCTATGGCAATATCCTGGACATAACAGCTTGTCCTCAGGTCACTCCTTTACGCCTTGACCTGTGGCTGCTTATCCTGGCCCTAAGCTATTGGAAAGGCCCTCAGCACTGGATAGTGGGGATGGCCCTGGGGTTTCTTCTCATGTTCCATCATTCATTTGGCATGATCTACAGCATCTCATACGTGCTTTTTGTTCTCACCATTTTGGTCTTGAATATTTCAAAAGAATCCTTCAAGAAATATCTTCCCAATGCCTGCATGATGATCAGCGGGGAGCTGATCAATCATTTCTTTATAGCTTCAAACAGGGCATCAGCGTTGAATTTTATGAAGTATAACATTACCTTCATGCCCATTGATCCCAAGTCACTCTTTTGGTATGTGCCAACGATCGTGAGTGCGGCAGCCGTGCTTTTCTGGAAAAGCCGGACACAATTGCCACATCGATATTTACAGGCGGGAACACTGTTGATCTTTTTAGCTATTGGTAATTCGATTTACTTCTTCGGGAGAAGTCATGAAAATAATCTTATTAATATTTCTGTCAGCCTATGGTTGATGTTTTTTATGCTTTTGGACTTGATCGTTTATAGATCTCCTCAAGAATTATCCGGTGTGGTCAAAAGGATTTTTATTCCGATGGCAGGGATTTTCATCGTCGGGCTGATCGCCGTTTTCTATAGCCACCGGGCTGCAGACAGGATCGAGAAGCAGGTCACCAATTTGTCACTTATCTCATACCTGTTTAAAGATGAAAAGGTGACTGATTTGGACCTTAATACGGTCAGAAAGGTTACGGGGGGAAGTCCCAACGTTGTTTTTTTGAGCACCATCCATGATCTGGAATATTATTATTATGGCGGTTATACCCCTGCGGACATTTGCCCTTTAGAAACCCAGATGCTCATGAGGGACCTTATGGATAATTTGAACAATAAGATCCTGCAGGGGGCTTATATCATCGTTCCCCAACGTGAGGCTGATCCGTTAATAGAGACAGAAATGCTTATAAATGCTAAATATGTGTACAAGATCAGTGATTTTGTCTATATTTCGAATAATCAGCCGGTGCTTCAATAATATAGGGTTAAAAATCGTTTGCGTATCTAAATTTTGTTGTTTACAATTCTGCCATGGATTTGAAAAAAGAAATTTTCCTGGTCACCGGTGCTGCGGGTTTCGTAGGGGCTTGTCTGGTCCGTCGTTTGGTCAAGATGGGGCTTCGTGTCCATGCCTTGGTTTCCCCGGAGGGGAATTTATGGCGCATTGAAGACATTTTGCCTTCGGTCACCCTGCACCGCGGGGACATTACGGATGAAACTTTTGTGCGCAGTGTCGTTGAGCAATCAACCCCCAGTATTATCTATCATCTGGCAGCCCATGGGGCATACCCTACCCAGAACCATCCCAAGAATATATTGATGACCAATGTGCTGGGGACATGCCATTTGTTGGAGGCGCTGGAAAGAATTCCCTATAAATTATTTATAAATACCGGCAGTTCATCAGAATACGGCTTTAAGCAAAAACCCATGCACGAAGACGACCTGCCGGAACCCAATAGTTATTACGCGGTGGCCAAACTGTCCCAGACCATGCTCTGTCAATATACCGCCAAGTCCCAAAAAAAGCCTATCGTGACCTTCAGATTATTCTCCGTTTACGGCCCCTATGAAGAGCCCAGCCGTTTAGTCCCCACCATCATCCGCCGCTGCCTGCAGGGAGAAGCCTTACAAATGGTCTCACCGGCGACGGTCCGGGATTTTATTTTTGTTGAAGATGTGATGGACGCCTATCTCCATGTTGAGCCCCTTCTAAATTGCCCAGGGGAGATCTTTAACATAGGCACAGGCAGGCAAGTGTCTTTAAAAGAAATGACTGATTCAGTGATCAAGATGACAAAGTCCCAAGTTGATGTGAATTGGAATACCATGCAAGAGCGCATTTGGGATTCTTCCGTCTGGGTGGGGGATGTTGGAAAAGCGAGGCGACTGTTGTATTGGCAGGCCAAAACATCCTTGGAGCAAGGATTGATACAAACCATGGAATGGTTAAAAAAAAGATGAATTCTTACTCCAATGAGCTGCTGGGGACGGCGTGCGCTAATTGCTTGACCGATACCCATGATAAAGAAGTCTATGCGGCCAATTTTCGTCCTGAAGACCTGAACCCTGAAGTATTCACCGCGCGCCGCCGCCCGGACCGTCTGCATTACCGCATGGTCATCTGCCGCCAATGCGGGCTGATGCGCGCAAACCCGGTATTAAGCCATGAGGTCTTAAGTGCTTTGTATGCCCAAAGCCATGGCCATCATGCGCAATTATCCCAAGCAGCAGCGGAGACCTATGCGCGTTATTTTCTGGAGAATTTTTCTCCTTTCCCTTTCCAGGGCAGGGTCCTGGAGATCGGCTGCGGTCCGGGATTTTTCTTAAAGGCTTTGATCCAGAAAGATTTCAATCAAGTGCACGGCGTCGAACCCAGCCGGGAGGCGGTCGAGCAGTCAGGGGAGATCAAAGGATTGATCTATAATGGAATGTTCGGCACAGGGATCTATCCGAAGGAATATTTCGATGCCATCTGTGCGTTTCAAATGTTCGATCATTTGACAGACCCCCGGCAATTTTTAAAAGATTGCCGTGATAATTTAAAGCCGAAAGGCTCATTGTTTATGATCATGCACAATATTACGGCCTTGCCTGCCAGGATTTTGGGACGCAGTTGTCCAATGCTCGACATTGAGCATCCTTTCCTTTATAATCCTGTGACCATCATCCAAATGCTTGAAGCCAATGGGTTTGAGGTCCAAAAAGAATTCAGTGTGTATAACCGTTATCCCATAAGCTATTGGATGCAATTATTACCTTTGCCTTCGGGATTTAAAAGATCAATGCTTGATTTTTTTCAAAAAACGCCTGCCGGCAACATCCCGGTGACGTTAGGTTTAGGCAATATGGGCATCATCGCCCGTAAAAAAGAATAATGTTATGTTCAATACGCAACACCTGTCTCCTTTACAGAAACAATTAAGATGCCGGTTATTGGAAGTGATCTACCGGGAAAAATTGTCCCATCTGGGGTCCTGTTTGAGCGCCATTGATGCGATGATCGCGGCCTATGGCATTAAACGGCCGGAGGATAAATTTGTCCTTTCCAATGGGCACGCAGGGGTTGCCCTGTATGTGGTCCTTGAAAAAGAAGGGTCAATGGATTTGACAACGATGAAGGATTTAAATATCCATCCTGACCGCTCCATTGCAAAGGGCATCCATGTTTCAACCGGAAGCTTGGGGCAGGGGCTTCCTATTGCTTTAGGGATGGCTTTGGCTGACCCTGACAGGGATATTTATTGCATGATCTCAGACGGGGAATGCGCCGAAGGGAGCATATGGGAAGCCTTAAGGATATCGGTTGACCAAAGCGTCCGCAATCTTAAGCTCATTGTCAATGTCAACGGTTGGGCAGCGTATAAGCAGCTTGTCCCTCAACGCTTGAAAGCACAGTTTGAAGGGTTTGGTATTAAGGCCATTGAGGTCAACGGGCATTCAGTCCCGGAACTTCAACGGGCGATCAAGGAGGCTCACGGAGGGCAGTCAATCGTATTTGCCAATACAGATGTCCAGCAATTCCCCTTTCTTCACGGGCTTGATGCTCACTATTATGTGATGAATGCCCAGGATGTGAACGCCGCCATGGAGGCATTGCGATGAGCCAGGCGGTCCAATCCTTAAAAATGCGCAGATGCTTTGCCGATATCTTACATCAGCAGATGGCGCAGAACAAAGACATTTGGGTCATTACCGCTGACCTGGGTTATAAAATGTGGGACACGATCCGTGATGATTACCCGCAGCGCTTTATCAATGTGGGGGCATCTGAACAGGCGATGATGGGGATTGCGGTGGGTTTGGCCCTTGAAGGCAAGATCCCTGTCGTCTATTCCATCACCCCGTTCTTGCTGTACAGGTCGTTTGAAACCTTACGTAATTATGTGAACCATGAACGGATACCCGTTAAATTGATCGGTTCCGGTCGGGGCCGGGACTATGCCCATGATGGTTTTTCTCATTGGGCTGAGGAAGACAGGGATATTCTTAAAATATTAAACAATATTGAGTCTCATTGGCCTGGAGCGAATGAAGAATTACAGTCCCTGATCGAGCAGATGATCGCGCGTCCGGTGCCATATTATATTAATCTAAAGAAGTAAGAAGAAAATTAAAAAATGGCCGAGCGTCTCCAGCCTTTTGAACATACGCCCCCGGATGGATGGGTGGGGTGGGTTAAATTTCAGTTGAGATTATTGGCCGATTTTCAGGTCAGGAGCGTATATCTTGATCTCAAGAGGTTTCTTTCCAGGGTCAATGGCAAGGTATTGGATTTAGGATGCGGACTGAGCCCGTACAGGCATTTGTTGGATCCGGCAAAAACGGAATATATCGGCCTGGACATAGACACCTCCTCTAATTTCGGTTATGGGGAGGCCAAGGTCCTTCATTTTGATGGGCAGCATATCCCGTTCCCTGATGGTTCGATCGATGGGGTGATGTGTACAGAGGTCCTGGAGCATGTGCAAAATGCCCAACAATTGGTGGATGAAATATACCGTGTGTTGAAGCCAGGCGGCAGTGCCGTTGTCACCGTCCCCTGGTCGGCGCGGGTGCACTACATCCCTTTTGACTATTACCGGTTTACTCCTTATGTTTTGGAAGAAATGTTCCGTGAATTTCTTTTTACCATATCCCCTCGGGGAACGGATATCACTGTCATCGTTTCAAAGGTGATGATCCTTTATCTGCGTAATTTTCTGTTATCTGAGAATATTATGTTAATCATGCTTCATTTATTGCTTATGTTGGTCTTTGCGCCTTTTTTAATTTTGTGTGTCGCCATCGGACATCTTTCTTTGATGTTTCATTGGGGGTCTCCGGATGATCCTCTGGGGTGGACCATTTTTCTAAACAAGAAAGAGTCATGACCAAAAAGAAAAAGATCTCCGCGATCATTGCCTGCTATAAAGACGAACAGGCCATTCCTGTCATGTATGAAAGGCTGGTCGAGGTTTTTTTAAAAATAGGTGTCGATCACGAGATCATTTTTGTCAATGACGGCAGCCCGGACAATACCGAGCTTGTCCTCCAGGAGCTTGTCAGCAAAGACCCGCATGTCGTTGCGGTCAACCATTCCCGTAATTTCAGTTCACAGATGGCTTTTACCAGCGGGATGGATATTGCCAGTGGTGATGCCGTGGTTTTATTGGATGGCGACCTGCAGGACCCTCCGGAGATCATCGAGGAGTTTTATAAAAAATGGATGGAAGGATTTGATGTCGTTTATGGAGAACGCATTAAACGCGAGGCGCCCTTGCTCATGCAAATCTGCTATAAACTTTTCTACCGCATTTTCCATCAACTTTCCTATGTGAAGATCCCTTTGAATGCGGGTGATTTTTCCTTGATGGACCGCAAGGTGGTTGAGATCATGAAAGCTTTTCCAGAACGGGACCGCTTCCTGCGGGGCCTGCGTGCCTGGACAGGTTTTAGACAGACCGGAGTGCCGTATATACGTCCGGAAAGGATGTTTGGCACAACGACCAATAATTTTTTCAAAAATTTTAATTGGGCGACCAAGGGCATCTTTTCTTTTTCTTATGTCCCTTTGGAGATGATGATCCTGTTTTCTTTGGCGGTGTTTTTTATAGCCTTGCTTGGCATCGTTGTCCAGATCATCCTGCGTTTCATTTACCCTACGGTGCCGCAGGGGTACACCACGATCCTCATTGCCATTCTTTTTATGGGGGCGATCCAGCTTTTAGGCTTAAGTGTTTTAGGGCAGTACATTGGAAAGATCTTCGAAGAGGTCAAAGCCCGACCCAAGTATATTGTCAAGAGCATTGTCCGTCATGATAAATAAAACCCTTCCCCAAGCGGTGATCATCTCGATATCCAGCGACATTGGCCATGCTTTAGGCCAAAGATGGCGGCAGCGCGGCATGGAGGTAGGCGGTACGTACAGGACGGCTTCTTCTCAAGTGGATGATCTCAAAAGCTGTGGCGTCAAAATCTTTCATTGCGATGTGACTAAGGAGCGGTCTGTCAGTGAAGCCTGTGCCCAATTGCGGTCAGCTTTTCCCGAATGGGATTATTTAATTTTATGTCCGGGGACCCTGGAACCGGTGGGAGCATTTGCAGAGGGGGATTTTGTAGAGTGGGAAAGGTCTTTGGAAATAAATTTTACAAGGCAGCTGCAGTTTGTCCATGAATTATTACCCTCCCGTAACAAGAGAGGCGGGAAAGCTCCGGTCGTCTTGTTCTTTGCGGGCGGCGGGGTCAATAACGCGACAGTCAATTATTCAGCCTATACCATCGCCAAGACTGCCCTGATCAAGGTGTGCGAATTGCTGGATGCTGAAGTCCCTAATACGAGCTTTGTCATTTTGGGTCCCGGATGGGTCAAGACCAAGATCCATCAAGCGACCCTGGAGGCAGGGCTTAAGGCCGGGGCGAATTACCAGAAGACCAAGGCCAAGCTGGCCGGGGATGAGTGCACACCGATGGAAAAAGTCCTGGACTGCTGTGACTGGGTCATCAAGGCGGACCGTTCTATCATCAGCGGACGCAATTTCAGCGTGGTTTTTGACAAGTGGGAAGACCCGTCATTAATGAGAAAATTGGCGGAGGACCCGGATATGTATAAGCTGCGCAGGCACGGGAATGATTGGAAATAATGGACCAGTTAAGAAAAAAATTCAGGTTTATCCGGTATCAGATCATTCGGCGATGGCGCATCCACATGGCTGTACCCCGTCTTTTGAGGTACAATCCCTACACAGGGTTTATTGGGCGAAGACTTTTCCAATACATCCCTTTTTTGCTGCCGCATGATAAAAGTTATTATGGTTTTGTCCATCTGGTGCATGAGGGTGACGGGTTATTCCTGGATGTAGGGGCCAATGACGGCATATCAGCCATAGGGTTCCGTCATGTGCACAGCGATTATCGCATCCTGTCCATTGAACCGAATTTATGCCACGAAGCCCATTTAAAGCAGTTGAAGAAACGTTTAAAGCGTTTTGATTATTTATTGGCTGGTGCCGGCCGGGAACGGTTAACAATGACCCTGTACATCCCGGTGTACAACAGTGTGCCTATTTATACGGCTGCTTCTTTGAAAAAGGATTATGCGTTGCGTACGATGCAGGAACAGCATGTGACCGTCGGAGACAAGAATATCGTGATCGTTGAGCATACCGTGGACATCCTGCCGGTGGATGAACTGAACCTGGACCCGGACGTCATCAAGATAGATACGGAAGGCTACGACCATGAGGTGCTGCTGGGGATGAAGGCAACGATCGAGCGCTGCCGCCCCGTGGTCCTGATCGAGTACAGCCCGGAAGTCTATCCTTTGATAAAAGATTTTTTTGACAAGCATCGTTACAAGCTCTGGACGTATGACCATGACAGCGATATGTTCTCCGCCTTTGATGAAATCCTGGAACAGGATTTTTATTCAAACCAGAAAGTGACCCGCAATATTTATGGTGTGCCTATGGACAAATTCCCTCATTTACCGGTGAGTGGGGACAGATAATATGTTTTATATTGTTTGGGCATTGCTATTGTTCGTCGCTTCCATGGCGGTGCATATCTGCTATTGCCGTAAGACAATAAAAGCCGGGCTGCAAGCCAAGGCATTTATCCTGACCGCTTTTATTTTTGGGGGGATATATCTTGTTTCCGTGATCGTCCTGCCGTATTTGAACCTGCTTGACCCCTATTCATTCTGGGGACTGCCTTTCAGGATCACTGCAGGGATCATTTTCATCCTTTTGATCCCGATCTATTTGATTTTTTATGTGCTGACCCAATTGACGAGCCCTTCCAAGAAGATTCTTTTGGCCATTTCCCAGCGAGGGTCCTTGTCCCACCGTGATATCCTGGCCTGCGTACAGGAAGAAAATTTCATTGCAACGCGTTTGAAGGACCTATGCACCAGCGGCTGCGTGAAGCAGGTCGATGACAGGTATATCCTGAGCATTCAGGGACAGAAAATCGCATCATTTTTAAATAGGATGCAATTGATCCTTGGCCGAAAGGTAGGTGGATAAATGAAGAAGCCAAAGGGGTTACGTTCTAAAAAGAAATAGCGTTCTTGGCCGCAATCCGTTAAGATAGACGAAAATCTTTGGTGATTCCCAAGGGAGGATGAATGATCAAAACAATAGAAGAGCTTAAGCTTAAGGCAACGGATATTCGCCGGATGATCCTCAATATGTGCATCAAAGCAGGCACAGGGCACGTGACGTCATCCTTATCATGTGTGGAGATCCTGGTAGCTTTATATTACGCCGGTATTATGAAATACGATCCCCGCAAACCTGATTGGGCAGACAGGGACCGTTTGATCCTCAGCAAAGCGCAAGCCAGCCCGACCCTGTATTCGATCCTGGCGGACTGCGGCTATTTTGACCGTGAATGGCTTGATGGGTTTGCTCAGGTCAATGGGAAATTCGGTGTCCATTTGCAGGGGACTATTCCCGGTGTTGAGATCTCCTGTGGTTCCCTGGGCAATGGTTTTGGCACCGGTGCGGGAATTGCCCTGGGGGCCAAGATGAACCGGCAACTATTCATGGTCTTTGCTATTTTAGGTGATGGGGAACTTTATGAAGGGTCTATTTGGGAGACGGCCATGTTTGCCGCCCATAACAAACTGAACAATCTGGTGGCCATTGTTGACCGCAATTATTTATGCACCACGGATTTTACCGAGAATTTGATCCAGCTGGAACCACTCGACGAAAAATGGCGCTCCTTTGGGTGGGAAGTCAAGCATATCAACGGGCATTCGCTGGAAGAGATCATAGGGACTTTGCAAAACATCCATAACAGGCCTTCTGCCAGGCCGCTGGTCGTCATTGCCGACACTGTTAAGGGCAAAGGGGTGGAATCATTAAGCAGTTCTCCCATGTTCCACGGCATTGCCCCCAAGGGCAAGGACGCGGAAAAAGCGTTGAAAGAGCTCGAAAGGGGTTTTTGTTATGTCCAATAAAACAGAACGGGATGCCTTTTGGGACCAGGTTTACAATATCCAAAAAAAAGACGGCAATGTGGTGATCGTGTCCGCGGACATGGGGGCTCCGGCCCTGGACCGTTTTCGCCGTGATTTCCCCACCCGCTTTGTCAACGCCGGCATTGCCGAACAAAATGCGATCTTGATCTCTTCAGGATTGGCATTGACCGGACAAAAGGTCTTTGCCTATGCCATCGCGCCGTTCATCACCCTGCGCTGCCTTGAGCAGACCCGCGTCAATAGCGGTATTATGAATATCCCCATCACCATTGTGGGTGTCAGCGGCGGTTTTGGTTATGTGGACGCCGGCCCCACCCATCACAGCACAGAAGATCTGGCCATCATGCGGGCGATCCCCCATATCACTATTCAAAGCGTTTCGGATAACAATATGGCGACCTTCGCCGCTGATCGTGCCGTTCAGATGAAAAATACTTATTATGTCCGCCTGGACCGTCAGCCTTTCCCGGACCTTTATACCAAGCAAGAAGATTTTTCAAAAGGCTTGAGCGTGCTGCGCCGCGGCGATTTTTATATCATTGCCACGGGCAACATGACACATATGGCCTGCCAGGCAGCGGACATGTTGAAACAAAGGAATTTGAATGTGGGGGTCATTGATCTTTATGAATTCCCCATTTTGGAAAAGAACTTGATAGGTGCTATTTTTGATGCTGAGAAGTTGATCACCTTAGAAGAACATTTTTACCCTGGAGGATTGGGGGGCGCGGTCGCGGAAGTATTAATGGACCATCAAATCTTCAAGCCCCTTAAGCGCATCGCCCTTCCCGTTGAAAAAGGGTACTGTTATGAATACGGCGCCCGCGAATCGCTCCAAAAATATTACGGGGTCGACTTGCCAAGCGTAGTGGCCAAAATTGAGGCATTCTTTGCGACAAAATTAGTCAATGTTTAGGATGGGG
>Ga0206794_1120_pt1 | contig 20837 bp, 16 predicted proteins | sample Alteio_BWOrgCont_70_FD_152877 | JGI IMG/M metagenome (GOLD analysis project Ga0206794, IMG submission 152877) | Enriched cells from forest soil in Barre Woods Harvard Forest LTER site, Petersham, Massachusetts, United States -... | ecosystem: Environmental > Terrestrial > Soil > Temperate forest >...
GCAAAGCTTTGTAACCATTTATTCATCACGATCCAGGCAACCGGCACGGCAATAACCAAACCCGCTGCAACCAATAATAGGTAATCCACAGAAAGTAAATATACCAACGTGATTTCCGTCGCGCCGAGGATCTTTCGAATACTGATCTCCTTGGATCGCTGCAATACATTGTATGCCGAAAGCCCGAGCAAGCCGAAACACGCTATCGCGACGGCAAACAAGGCAAACAAGCCAAACACCTCTCCGAATCGCTGATCCGCCACATACTGCCGGCCGAAAAAATCATCCAGAAAGAAATAAGAGAAAACGTCATCCGGGAAATTCCGATCCCACACCGTCTTGATTTTCGGTAATAACGCCGCAACATCGGCGGCTTCGATCTTTATCGAATACCGGGCCCGGCCATCTGCATTGGAAACAAACACCAACGGCTCAATGACCTTTTGCAGCCCCTCGTGGTGATAATCGGCGACGACCCCCACCACCTTGAGCGAATCCCATCCGAAATCCTTGCCCGTGGAGACCAATTGTCCAACGGCCGCTTAAGGTGAAGGAAAGCCCAGACTTCTCACCGCAGATTCATTCAATAGAACAGATCTTCTATCCGAAGGAATGCTGCGAGTGATATTCCTACCGGAGATCACCCGGATGCCGTAAGAAGGAACGAAGTCTTCATCTATCCCCAGCATGAACGTCTCAACAATATGCCTTCCCTGTGGGTTTTGCAACCATTCCCAATCTGTCGACCAAAGGATCTCCTCACCCATTACAAGGGATGATGCGGTGATACTCTTTACCCCGCTTGTTCCCAAAATTTCCTCTCTGAAAGCTGCGTTAGCAGGCCCGTTATAGGCGCCGCCGGTTGGGCCCTTCAGGACAAGAGTCTGATCGATATCGGCCCCCAGCCGCTGACTTCGCATGAAACTGACCTGCCTGTAAACAATGATCGTACCGGCAATGAGAATGATGGAAATGGCAAATTGGCCAATAATAAGGGCCTTGCGTACCCATTGTCCCCGGGTTGAATTCTTAAATGCCCCCTTCAGAACTTTCACCGGCTGGTAGCCGGACAGGATCAAAGAAGGATAGAGACCCGATAGAAAAGTGCCCGCCAGAAAGACCGCCAGGAATTCCGCCCAATAGGCCAACGGCAGGGTGAAGACAGTGCCTAGCGGCCTTCCGGCCAGTAGCCCAAAAGGTCGGTTCAAACTAAATGCTCCGATCAACGCCACGAACAATGCCAGACCGTTCAACATTAAACTTTCCAACATAAATTGGCGGATCAGCTCGAGCCGCTGCGCTCCCAGGACCTTTCGGACGCCTACTTCTCTCGCCCGTTCCAAAGAGCGGGCGGTAGCCAGATTGGTATAATTGACCCAGGCGATACCAACGATAAAAAGCGCGATCAGAAACAGAAAGGATACGGATTTGCTGTCTCCATTCGGCTCGGCTTCCTGGATATAGTGGGAGTAAAGGTGGATATCCGGCATGGGCATCATGATCAACCGGTACCGGTCCCGATTGGCGAGATTTTCCGGTTGGTCATTATAATACTTATCGATAAAGGCAGGCAACTTATTCGCAAAGCCAGCTTCATTCTCCTTGTCTTTCAATAAAACATAAGTATAAAAATCGGTCCATCTCCAGCGGGTTTCCATCGGATCGATCGGATTGCCATAGGAACCGATGATACGACCGAAGGTTTTATAAGAAACCAGCAGATCGAACCGGAGGTGTGAATTCACGGGCAAGTCGGGAAAAACGCCTGTCACCTTCAGCGGCAGTTTCCTTCCTTCGCTGCGAATAGTCAGTACCTTTCCCAGCGGATCCTCATTTCCGAAATACTTTCTTGCCTGGGTGACGGACAACAGTATCTTGTCCGCGCCGCTCAATGCTGAACGGGGATCCCCTTCCGTTAATTGCAGATTGAAAACAGTCAGGACCGAAGAGTCGGAATAATAGATGTTTGATTCGCTGAACCGGACGTCGCGGGCGTCGTTCGACAATAAAAAACTGGATTTATAGAGCCTGCAAGCACTTTCAACTTCCGGGAAATCCTTAATCATTAAGGGCGCCAAGTTCGGCATCGCAGAAGCACACGGAATGATCAGCTTTCCATTTTGATACTCTTCATCCTGGATTCTTACAATTCGGTCACTTTTGGGATTCCACCGGTCATAGCTCCGTTCGAAGGCGACATATTCGAAGATCAATAGACAACAAGCGATCCCTGCCGCCAAACCGGCGATATTTAATAAAACATATCCCCTGCCTTTACCCAATTGACGGAGCGCGGTTCTTAATATATCTTTTATACCCATTACAATTTTAAATTAGAACTAAACTAAAATATACAATGGAATTTAACGAAATAGCCTGTACCCTCAAAAAAATCAAATAAGAATAGTGATCGCTCAATACAATTTCCATCCATCGCCAGCATATTATGGGATTTAGTCAAATTCGGTGCACCGACCCCGTCGCTCAAGCCCAAAGCATTGAAAATAAATGCGGAAAGCCGTAAGGTTTATTCCTCTCCCTAACTCCGCTTGATCTCGTAGAACATTTTAACCAATTTTCTATGACGCTTTTGTGTTAAACAAAAATTCTCCTGAACCCAAGTGTTATCTTTAGCTAAATGACAACATTCGCTATGCAAAATTTGCTAGCCATTTTAAGAGCAAAAATCCATCTCGTTGCAGCCCTGTCGCCTTTTCTAATTGCTAAAAGTGCCATCTGCCAAGTGACAACAAGCAATCTGAAAATTGACACAACCATCACAGGATTTCATTTTGCCGCCGATTATCAAGGCACATATGTCTTTACCTTAAATGGAAAAGATGACCTAAAAAAGCAGAAACCAAAAAGAATACAGATTATAAGAACTACATCTTTCATGCATTTTATATTAAGGATAGCACCGCGGTGCTCTTTATAAGCGGGGACCTGGACAATGGTAAATATATTGAAAGCTTTAAAAAGACCTTTTATAGTTCGAAGCTATAAACACTTATGAATATTAAGTTCAAAAGAGTCCTTTCTGCTATTCCATTCATAGGAATATGTAGTTTCTAGCGGGAGATTATTTGCCGACATGGCGGTATTAACTCGTCAGCACCTGCCGTTTGGTAATCTTAGCCTCATCGAACTCGATGCCGAAGCCGGGCTTTTGGGGAAGCTGGAGGATGCCGTTCGATGTCAGCAGGGGATCTTTCTGAAAATGCAATTTATAAGGCATGTGGTAGACCAGGTATTCAACGAGGGGGCAGACTTCAGGTGACTGGCTGGCCACGACGTGTAATGCCGCATGGATATTGTGGCCATGGGGAAATACCTTGACTCCATAAGCAGACGCGAGACTGCAGATCTTCACCAGCTCGCTGACGCCTCCGCACCATTCGGGATCCGCCTGCACGATCCCGATGGCCCCGGCCTCGAGGAATTCCAGCACTTCCCAGCGGTTGTAAAAGTGCTCGCCGGTAGCGAGCGGAATCGTTGTATTGCGCCGGAGCTGAACAAAACTCTCCAGCCTGTTCACCGGGAACGCCTCTTCGATCCAGTAGGGATTGTATTTTTCAGCGGCTTTGCACCACTGCGTGGCGAAGGGGATGTCCCAACTCTGGTAAGCGTCGAACATGATCTGAGCGTCTTCCCCCAGGGCATCCCGCAGCTCTTCGACGATCTCCACATTCCTCCGGACTCCGGCAAAGCCGTCTCCCGGGCCATAGGCCATAAACCATTTTTGGTGGATAAATCCTTGTTGGAAGAGCTCTTTGGCCTTTGGGGCTATCCTACCCTTCTCTACAGAAAAGTTGAGGCAGCTGCCATAGGCGCCTACTTCCTTACGGGTTGCACCGCCGAGCAATTCGTACACGGGAGTTTTGAAGTATTTACCACGGATATCCCAAAGTACGTTGTCGACCGCGGACAGCGCCATCATATAGGCCCCTGCCCGCGAATGTCGGTTGTTCCGGTATAGTTGATCCCAGAGCGCCGATACCATCATGGCATCTTTCCCGAGAAGGAAGGGCCGCAGCTGCTCCAGGATCGGGGTGACTGTTTCGGGTTCCAGCATCCCGTACAGGCCTTCGATGCCGCCTTTTGTCCGGATCCGGATATAGGCCTGCGTGATATCCGAAGTAGTTTCTCCGGAGGCGGGGTTGTCCTTATAGGGGGCCGGCCGCAGGTCATCATAGATATGGATAGGTTGCGCCTGGAACTGGTGGTCTACGCCGGGGCGGGTGGTAAACGGGCCCGTGACCCGGATGACCTCCACCGTATCGATGATCGTGTCCTTCGTTAAAGGGGCCGCGGCAAACAATTGTCTGGCGGGCAAGGGCAAAAAAGCAAAGGCGGATGCTTTTGCCATATCGGAAAGGAAGGCTCGGCGATTGCGCATAGATAAAGGGATATACCGAATATAAGGATAATTCGGCTGCCCGCCTCAACGGCTATTTTGCCCGCTTGCGCACGAATGTAGAGATCGCCGCCTCAAAACGATTGGAGATTTGTGTCAGCAAAAACAACCAATCAAATGAAGCATTTCATTATTCTTGCGACGTTGCTCTCTCTTGACTTGGCGGGCATGGGGCAAGGTCCCGCAAACAAAGATCAGCAAGGCGATACCATCCGGTTGGGCAGCCTGGAAGCGACCATCCGGCTGGCTGATCAAAAAAATCTGACCCAGGCTATTTACCGGCAGCAGGTGCAACAGGCAGCCCTGAACTACAAGGCCGCCAAAAGCATCTTCTACCCCACCGTCTCTGCGGGCTTGAACGCCACGGACAACCTCAGCTTGCCCGTCACCCCGGTGCCCGGAGGAATATTCGGAACTCCCGGTAAAACGACCTATGTGCGGTTCGGCCAACCCTATGTCTATGATGCCGGTCTCAACCTCGGCATGGACCTTATCAATTGGGCGTCCGTGCTGCAGCTGAAGATCGCCGCTAAGAATGCCGACCTCTCCGGCCTTCAGGAAAGTGCCTTCCGGCAAAGCCTGAAAGAGCAGGTCGCGAGACTCTATTATTCGGTATTGATCGCCAAATCCTCGCTGCGGATCAATCGACGCGACCGTCTGCTGGCGGACACGATCCTGGTCTTATCCCGGCAGAAGCTCGCAAACGGGGCCACCGATCTCCTGTCGGTGAACGAGGCGGTCATCAACAGCAATAGCATCGATCAAAACCAGCAGCAGAGCCAGCAGCTGCTCGACCAGGGGATCGAGAACCTGAAGATACTCCTCGGAGAAAAGCCTGCCACGGAACTGGCTGTGACAGAAGAGCTCGACCACGGCACGCAGGATGCCGCCTCTCCGGCATCATTGATGATCGATAAGAACCTGATAGTTTACCAGCAGCAACAGTTGATCGCCAATCTGCAAAGGCGGCAACAAAAAGCCGCATTTTATCCGAAGATTTCCTTATCAGGTTTCTTAGGGGATCAGCAGTTCCGCGATCAATTCGGCATGTCCTTCAGCAGCAATGCCTGGAGCAGCTATCAGTATATCGAGCTCTCGGTCACGGTGCCCCTGTTCAGCGGCTTTTCCAACCGCAATAAATATAAGGGTTCGGTCGTACAGGGAAGGATCGCAGAATTGCAATGGGAGTCCGCCGTTCAACAAAGCGAGATCAACGATCGCCTGCTTTGGAAGAACTATGCCGATTACCTTGCCATGGTCAGATCTTCCGCCGGCAGCTTCGAATTGTACGGGCAAAATCTTGACCTCGACGGGCAAAAGTGCCGGGAAGGGCTGATCAGCCTCGATGTATACATGAAGGCCTTCCAGGATTACCTGTCCGCGGAAAATGTCTACCTGAATGATCTCTCGCAGTTGCTTTCCGTCAAATCCACTTTTATTTCAAGACAATAATCAACATAATATCTACAACAATGAAGTACGCTTATTTATTCTATGCAACATCGCTCGTGGTGCTGGTCAGCTGCGGCAACAAAGCTGAAACCAGACCCGAGCGGAAAGACATCGTTGATGCGGTATTCGCCAGCGGCCATACCGAGAACTTCGACCAGTATACGATCACAGCCAACACGGATGGGTTCGTCGCCAAAGCCTTTGTAAAAGAAGGCGATACCGTGAAAGCAGGACAGCTGCTCTTCCGCGTCCAGAGCGACGTACAGCAGACCCAGGTCAGGAACGCCTATACCAACCTGGATTTCGCGTTGACGAATGCGGATAGCGGTTCACCGCAGATCCAGCAACTGAAGCTGCAGATCGCCCAGGCCCGGGAAAAACTAGCCGTCGATTCCACCAATTACCAGCGGTATTCCAGGCTGGTCGGGAGCCGGGCAGTTTCCCTCACCGATTTCGACAATGCCCAGCTGAATTTCACCAATTCCCGGTCAAGCCTCGCCGTGCTGGAGAAAAACCTGGCCGACCTGCAACGGAACCTCAAATTAAACGTCGACAACGCGCAGGCGCAGTACGATATCCAGCGGGAGAACGACCAGTATAACTACCTGGTCAGCCAGGCCGGCGGCGTAGTAATGAATGTCGGCAAGAAGACCGGCGACTATGTCAAAAAAGGCGACCCCATCGCTACACTCGGCACCGGCAGCGTCATTATCAAGCTGGACATTGCCGAGGACGATATCCGCCGGGTCAGGGTCGGGCAGCGCACCCTGATCTCGCTCAACAGTTCCAAAGAAGAGACCTTTAAGGCTACTATCACGAAGATCTACCCGGCGTTCAATACCACCGACCAATCATTTGTGGCGGAGGCCAGCTTCGATACCGTGCCGCCGATGCTGTTGAACGGTACCCAGCTGCAGGCCAATATCATTATCGGAACGAAGAAGGACGCCCTGATCATTCCCTCCTGGTACCTGGTGAACGACCGCTATGTCTATACCAGTGGCAGCAGGGAAAAGCGTTCCGTCGAGACCGGTATCCGTACGCTGGAATGGACCGAGGTCACGCGTGGCCTCAACGAAAAAGATGTCATCACCGAACCAAAACACTAACCATGATCAGCACCAATCTTAAGATCGCCAAAGTGCACCTGACCACCAAGACCCGGCAGACCCTGGTAGCCTTGCTCGGTGTCACGTTCGGCATCTGTATGTATATTTTTATGAACAGCTTCATGTCCGGCGTCAACGACACGCAGACAGACCTTGCCTTCACTTCTCTCGCCCATATCCGCATCTACAACGACGGGCCGGAGGACAACACGAACATCGTCAGGAAGACGGCAGCTGCCAATACCGCTGTCAATATCAGGAACGGCAAGATCATCCAGTATACAACGGGTATAAAGAACACTGCCGCCATCATGTCCCTGGTCCGCCATCAGCCTGAAGTGACCGGCATCACTCCACAGGTCAATATCGATGTGTTCTTCCGGAACGGCGGTAACAAGATCAACGGCACGTTGTCCGGTGTCGACGTACAAAATGAGAACAACCTCTTCAATATGTCCAAGTATATGGTCACCGGCGTTTGGAGCGAGCTGCAATACCGGCCCGACGGTATTTTCCTTGGGGCCGACCTGGCCAAAGACCTTAGCGTCAATATGGACGATAATATCAATCTACTTACCTCGGATGGCGTTGCACACAACTACAAGCTGATCGGCATCTTCCGGACTAATGTCAAAAGCACGGACAACTCAAAGGCCTATATCAATATTTCGGCAGCCCGCCAACTGGAGAATGCCAACCAGGAATATGTGACCGATATCCAGGTCAATATTAAGGATTATGAAAACACTGCCCCGGTAGTGGACCGGATCTCGCCGGTGATCCCTTACCGGACGGAGAGCTGGCAAACGGCGAACCAGCAGCTTGAGGCCGGCAACAAGCTGCGGAACATCGTCGCCGTGGCGGTATCACTGACCATTTTGCTGGTAGCCGGATTCGGCATCTACAATATTATGAACATGACCATCAACGAAAAGATAAGGGAGATTGCTATCCTGAAAGCCATGGGCTTTTCCGGCGGCGATATCAAACAGATCTTTCTTGCCCAGGCCATCGTCATCGGCGTGCTGGGCGGCTGGGTTGGCATGGTGTTCGGTTTTGTCATCGCAGACGCGGTGAACCATGTTCCGTTCAAAGTGGCAGGCCTGGACCACTTGCCGATGACCTATCATTCCAGCGACTATATCATGGCCTTTGTCTTCGGACTCATCACAACAATTATCGCGGGTTGGCTTCCGGCCAGGAAGGCATCGAAGGTCGATCCCGTACAAATCATCAGGGGGTAATTATGGAAAACAAGATAGCCTTACAGGCGACGGAGATCGTCAAATATTTCTACCAACCGGAAAAGTTCGAAGTACTAAAAGGGTTGAACTTTAGCGTGAAAAAAGGGGAATTCCTGTCCCTTACCGGGAAATCAGGCTCCGGGAAGTCTACCTTGCTGTATGTCCTCTCCACGATGGACACCGACTATCTCGGCGAGCTGACCATCAACGGCGAGACGCTGACCGGGAAGTCACAGAATGAGCTGTCGGCCTTCAGAAACCGGCATATCGGCTTCGTCTTCCAGTTCCATTACCTGCTGACCGACTTCAGCGTATTGGATAATGTGATGCTGCCGGCGTTGAAACTTAACCACCGAAGCAAAAGCGAGATCGAAGAAAAGGCTTATCAGAACCTAAAGCTGCTCGGACTTCAGGACTACGCCCTGAAACTGGCCAGCCGGCTCTCTGGCGGCCAGCAACAGCGCGTCGCGATCGCCCGCGCCCTGATCAACGATCCCTCCATTATCATGGGGGACGAGCCAACCGGTAACCTGGATTCAAGGAATACCCAGGTCGTCTTCGATATCTTCAAGGACCTGGCGCAGTCCCGGGGGCAGACCATCATTACTGTCACCCATGACGACGACTTCGCCCAACATAGCGACCGGATCATCGACATGAGCGACGGGCGGATTATTAATTCCAATTAACGATATCTTTATATGGTGAAAAAGTTGCACCTGCAAACCGGCGTTCCTTTCTCCCTGCTGATCTCGGTGATCGCGGGTCTTCTCCGGCTGATCCAATCGGCAGACTTCGGGATGTATCTCGTGTCGACCTTCGCCTATTTCAGTTTCTCTCTGCTGTGCTGGATTGGCAACAGCCTGCTGATCGAATCAAAATGGGTCCGCAAGACCGGCTACAACAAACCTCAATTTTACCTGCTCTCGGTTCTGGCCGGCGCAGCTTTATCCGCCTTATTTGCCTGGTTCAATACCGTCGTGAATGTGAAAGCGCCGGCCGTCAGCGCGATCGTTGTCACGGACAGTCAGCGCAGCCTGCTGATCTTCTATTTTCTTCGAGGGGCTCTGCTCAACCTGTTGAATGCCTTTATCGTTTCGCATCTCAAACAGGTCCGGGACCACCAGAAGGACCAGTTGGTTCTCGAGCACCTGAAGCAATCCCATCTTCAGGCCAGCCTGAACTCGCTGAAGCAGCAACTAAGTCCCCATTTTCTCTTCAACACGCTGAACACCCTCAGTTCGCTGACGAAGGAACAGCCGGTAAAGGACTATGTGGATCAGCTGGCCAATGTTTATCGATATCTGCTGGACTATCAGAAAAAAGATCTGGTAGACCTGACGACTGAGCTGGCTTTTACGAAGTCCTATCTCTATATCCTCCGGACGAGGCTGGACTCCGCCCTGGAGATCAGGATGCAGATCGATATCGATACCGCCCAATATAAGATCCCACCGCTGACCCTTCAGCTACTGGTCGAGAACGCCATCAAGCATAATATCGCCTCGACGGTAAAGCCGTTGAGGATCTATATCGGCGTGCAGGAAGGCTATCTGGTGGTCACCAACAACCTGCAGCCCAGGACCAGCGTAGATACCTCGTCCGGCACCGGGCTGACCAATATTAACCAGCGGTATCAAGTGTTGCTTGGCCGGGAAATAAAAATAGAAATGGACGCCCAATTCTTTACCGTAAAATTACCACTACTGTCATGAACGTGCTCATTATCGAAGACGAAGGGCTATCGGCCAGGGAGCTCATACAGCTGATCAGGGCCGTCGATCCGGGGATCAGCATCGCGGCGACGCTGGAGTCGGTGGAGCAGACCCTGGCCTGGTTCGCCTCCAACCCGCAGCCCGACCTTATCTTTTCGGATATCCAGCTGACCGACGGGCTTAGTTTCGAGATATATCATAAGGTTGACATTGCCTGTCCGATCATCTTTTGTACCGCATTCGACGAATATCTCATGAATGCGTTTGAAACGACGGCCATCAGCTATCTGCTAAAGCCCGTTACGAAGGAGAAGGTGGCGGCAGCGCTGGGAAAGCTGAATACCCTGAAGGCCGGAATGCAAAAGGACCTCGTTCCATTTCCCGTCCAAAATCTGCTGAAGCTGTTGCGTCAGCCTTATAAGAGCACCATCCTGGTGAGTTTAAGAGAGAAGATCATTCCCTTGCCGACCAAGGATATCGCCTATTTCTATATGGAGCAAACGGTAGTCGAAGTGGGTACTGCGCAAAACCATAAGTATTTTATGACCAACAGCCTCGACGAAATAGAAAAGATGACCGATCCTGAGCTGTTCTTCCGGGCCAACCGGCAATTCCTGATCAACAGAAATGCCATTGAGACCGCCGAGCGTTTCTTTTCGCGGAAGCTGGTCGTCAAATTAAAGGTGGACGCCCCCGAAGCGATCGTCGTCAGTAAGGCCAAGGCTTCCGAGTTCCTGGCCTGGCTAGCCAACCATCAATGATGGCAGGTTTTCATCGTTTTCCTATTGTAAATGGTTTGCGAAATATCATTTCTCCAGGTTAAATCCTTCAATAGCTACAGCTGGCTGTTCCCCTCGGGTTTGCTCCCCTCAGGTACATATTTTCAGAAATGATCTTATCGCCCTTTTTTAGTTCCAATTTTACAAAATAGACACCGGCCGGGGTTATGGGCTTTGTGAATTTGAAGATTCTAACCATGCTGTCCTGAGGGCAATCAACAGTTGCCTCGGTCCTGAATTTTTCTGTGCCCGATGCGTCTTTTTAATAACCTATTTTATATATACAATTCGCTATTTAATCCAATTCAATCGAAGTAATTTCTTTGCCGGACGATTAAAAGGAGCCGGAATCCTCATCAGAAAGTGGCTTAGGGATATTGATCGACCAGTCCACGGGAACGGGAGAATAGGAAATAATGGCGCAAATCTTGCAAATTGTAAAATGGGTGTTCTAAAGGTGGACAAGCCCGTGTTTAAAAGTCAATTTCGTTTTTACCCAACGCTCCAGCCGGTAATTGATGGGTTCGATCAAAGCGGCAATGACTACCAGGATAAAGGTCTCCCAGAGCGGGCTGTCATTTGTCCAATCACTGATATAGGGGAAGATCAAATCCGTAATGAATTCGAAGGAGAGCAACAACCCGATGACGGCGAGGAAGGTGACCAGCCGGGCCTTAACTTTTATCCGGCTTAGGAAAAGTACGAACAGGAAGAAAATGGGAATAAAGACTGCTATGCCCACCAGTTGAGTGGTTCTTTCCGCATCTTTCTTTTGTTCCAGCGCTTTGGCAATCGCTGCCTTTTTATCGTTTTCATACTGCAATTGGGCCTGGAAAGTCCTCTTTTGAGTTTTCTCATTGACCAAGCTATCCCTGTAGTCGATAAACCTTTTATAATGGTCGAAGGCTTGTCTGAAATCTCCCGTCATGCTGTCTACAATGGACAGGCCCTGAAAACTGTTTCGCATTTCCTCTCTTAATGAAATCTTTGCGGATATCTTCAACCCCTCTTCAAAGGATTCTCTTGCCGCCGATAGATCATTTAATTTTACCTGAACCAAACCAACTTTGTTGTATGCGTATGCAAGATCCGCCGGATCCCCGGATTCTTTCCAGTAGTTTAAACTTATAAGGTCATTTTTATAAGCTTCTTGAAACCTCTTCGATGCGGTGGGCTTGTCGCCTGACGCATACGCGGTTTCGCCGATTTTTTCGTCGACATTTCCGATCGAACCGTAACACATGATAGGTCCCCAGGCAGGACCTCGTTTTCCCAGTATTTGATAAATTCTAAGTGCTGCAGAATCATTATGGAGTGCTTCAGCGTACTTGCCCGCGTCTATGTTTACGTCTCCCAGAAATGACAAAGATTGTCCTATTCCCGTACTGTCCCCAATTTCCTGGCGAAGTTTAAGACCTTCCTGAGCCTTTTTGGATGCGTCAGAGTCATTTCCTTGCTCCCAATACATAACCCCAATAGCCTGCAAATCATCAGCGGCGGCTTTCTTATTGCCAGTTTCTTCAGAGATCTTTAAAGAATTATATAAATTAGCCATGGCGTCCGAATAAAAACCCAGTTGCCCGTAATTCCCACCAAGTTCATAATAAGTCCTGGCGATTCGATCCCTATCCCCGATTTCCTGATACAATTTTAAAGCGAGATTGAGGTTTTTATTTGCCTCCGGCAAATTGCTTTGTAAAGTGTAACAAAGCCCGATCCGAAAAAAACCCAGCGCTTTTCCTTTCTTATAATTTATTTTTTCGGCGAGTGATATGGCCTCCCTTGCAAATTGTAACGTCTTTGGTGAATCATCACGAAGGGTAAACTCATAAGCAAGCTCATTCAACGTATTCACCTTACCGGTATCTTCCTTAAGGGATTGCAACGCCTTTTGGAGTGAATCAATTGTTTTGGTTTGTGCGTGTCCTATGAAGGCATTCAGGAAGAACAAGCCGAAAAGGACTGTTGTATAGCGCTTACTTTTCATAATGAGGTTAATTGTCATTAGAAAGGTAAGAAATGAGGTTCGAACCCCGCCTATTAATTGCTCGTCAGATCAGTCTGGCTCTTCAGCACAGCCTCATTGTTCAGACGCTGTTGCAGGATATTGACGTATTCCAGCGCAAAGGGTGTCCTGTATACTTCATAAGCCTTCCCCGCCCATTGGATGGCCCCATTCACATCACCGTTTATTTCGCTGATAATCGCCATTTTATAACAGGCCCTGAACATATCCCCTGCCTTTACCCAATTGACGGAGCGCGGTTCTTAATATATCTTTTATACCCATTACAATTTTAATACAATTTCCATCCATCGCCAGCATTTTATGGGCTTAGTCAAATTCGGTGCACCGACCCCGTCGCTCGAGCCCAAAGCATTGAAAATAAATGCGGAAAGCCGTAAGGTTTATTCCCCTCCCTCTCCGCTGAAAATTTGTATCGATTTGCATTCAAATGGGCCCGAAAGAACATATTTTTTCCGGCCCTTTTGCAATTTTGAACGCAATTCCAATCAATAATGGAATTAAATAGAATTGAACAGTTGTTTGCGGCAAGGGCAATAATTCGACCCGGCACTTTTTTGCTTAAGGCTAATGACGCTATCGATTTCTTAAATGAGTGTCAAAAACAGGAAATTAGAATTTTAGGAGTAGATGCGTTCTATCTGACGCATGAGAAGATTCAACCCTCTCTTATGCATAGTGTTGATTTTACTACCCTACATCGTCACGAAATAAATATGAGTAATTACGGTGATGCACGGAAGATCATTGAAGCCGCGAAAGAGATGTATTTTGAAATTGCCAATACAACAAAGAACTGGACGAAGCTATGGAGCGGGTTGGCCGGGGTGAATATACCACCATTGAAGATTTGGAAAAGGAAATGAAGTCATGGTAAAAATCAAGCCGAAGGTTGTCATCGACAATCTCGCCAAAGTTCAACTAAAAGGAAGCCTACACATACATTAAGCTGGATTCTCCAAAAAGCGCCCAAAAAGTCAAAGCCAAAATCTTAACCTCTATAAAAGAACTAGCCGACCATCCTGAAAAATATCCCAGGGACAAATACCGCCAGGGACGGTGATTATGAATTATACCTGCCTTATGTGCTAGACGAATTGCAATTAAGGAGATTAAATGAACTGATGGGGAACTGCTTTCAGCCTGATCTTAAAAAAAATTATTATGTCTCAGAAGCTAATGGCATTTATAATTAGATTTATAAAATTACATAAAATATTGGGCATACCGTATAAACAAAACCCGCTCTGAGAGCGGGCTTTGCCTCCACGCATCATCGACTAGCGATGAGCATTGTACTTTTGTTCATGCCCGGCTTCATCTACATACAGCGTCTTGTTCTTGTTCTGCAGGTTCATGTCAACCTGGAAAAGCGGGTCCCCGGTGGGACGTTCAATCCGCGTATAGGTGTAATTCTCAGCGCCCGGGTAATTGGCTCCTTCGACAACAGCCGGGGGAACATCACTCAGGTCATAGGGGATCTGCGAATCAATATGATTCCCGGTCTGATCATAATTGGCAACCATTTCACCGCGGTCACCGTCGCTCTTATCGGTGAAACCTGCATGCCACTGACCACTTGTCGAACTCCATTGCGCGTCACGCGCTTCCGGATAGTCCTTTTGAAATGATTTCTGCACTGCATCCGGCGCACGTTTTGCGTCCTGCGCAATCAACTGGCCGCTGATGACCAGGCCAAAAAAAGCCAAAAACATTGATTTGTTCATAAATTACATTTAGTGGATGCAAAGGTGAGCCATTTAAACGAAGGGCTTGTTACACAAAAGCCTTCATTCGTTGCATCATTCACACTGATGTCAATTTCCTTGGGTGAAACATCAGCAAACCCAATCCCGGCAACCCCACGGCAATCAATCCAACCTCTTTCCCCATGACAGCCCCAAGGAGACAGCCCGCCAGAAAACCGCCGATATTTACCAACAGCTTCCGGAGGCTTTGTTTTGTCTCCCGGTCCTTAAACCGGTGTCTGAGCAGGGTCCCGCTATCGAGCGATGCCTGCGTCACGTTGCCGGTCATCATCGTAGTGGGACCATGGGTCTCCTTGCCGAATACCCTGCCGAATGCATTTTGCAGACCCATGGCAAACACCACCAGCATGACGACCGTATATATCGGCCACTGCAAGCCATACCCCGCATACCTTTGAAAAACCAGGGCGGCAAAACCCGTAATGATCAGCAGCACGCTTTCCGTCAGCAGCACCCGGTATTTCCCGGTCGGCCGCCCGATGAGCCAGTTTCACCGCGCACAACGATGTTTTGCTTAAAACCTGTGAATGATGAAATTCTTTAGTCGAATCCTGTAAGACATATGACTTCTGAAAGGTGGACCTTTGTGTGCAATTACAATGCTGAAGAAAACAATAGTATGAGAACAATTGAACCCATAGATATGCCGGTCGTCTGGAGTAGAAATGGCGGGCATGACTTCATCCTGAATATAGATTTTAAGGATGCGCTTATCAGAGGCGGCTTTACCATCCTGATACCTATAGTCGCCCTGCTCATCGATGCACGCTTGGTCATATACATGGCGCCGATCGTCGTCTACCTCTTTGTAACGTCTTTAATCCGGTTTTGCCTGGTCAAGCATCTGTGGCATTACTATATGTTAAATGAGCGAATACCCGTAGTAAAGCCGTATGGCATGGATCCGGACTATCCGGAGGAAACGCTCTAAAAAAATTCATGTACGGCTCTTCAGAGGTATTTAAACTTGCAATGAATACCCTTCCCCCGGCTTCGATGTAATCGTAACTCCTCCATGATATACTAAATGATTAAAGCCAAGCGGCGCACACGAACTTTAGCAGCGCCCGACCGTACCGTATCAAAAATGCTTTAACTCGCTGTTAAATAAGCAAAATTGCGCCGGTCGAAATGATCGTAAAAACATTATTCAGAAATGTATGATGGGAGAGCCCCATAATAGACCTTTACCTCTGTTATCTTATTTCCTTTAATTCTAAAATATTCCGCGTTCTTAAATTTGCTGCCGGTAATTGTTTCGCATTCATAACCTACAAGACCTTCGTTACCATTTTCAAAAGGACCTTGAAGTTTATAAGCTTTAACTTTTTTATTAAATGGCCAACACTTTGTAAAGTAAGTAGCTCTATCAATTTGAGGGTCATTCGGGCTTTCAAAGGTGAAGTCCTCACTCAATAGTTCTTCTATTGCCTTCCTATCTTTCGTTTCATAGGCCGAAAAATAGATTTTAATCAGATTTGATAAACTTCTATCTTCAGCATCAGCAGGAATTGAGTGCAAGGCATCGGTTGGTTTTAGATTAAGGGAAGCTTTACCGTTCTCAACGTTAAAAGGTACCGAGCTATGTAAATGAGAAATTGTCCACTTCCCCTTTATCTTGCGTAAGCATACTGTTTCACGCCACCACATATCCAGTTCCTTTCCATCAGTCTTTACTGCATGGACGTGGGAAAGGCCGTGGCCGAAGGCTACGTCCGTACTGCAAGAAATTTCAAGATCCTTGATTTCTAATCCGACATCACCTTGGAATGATGAGAACCATTCCTCCAATCTTTTCCTAATAGCCTTCGACCCATTATATTGCAAAGGGTCAATGACATCAAAGGATAAAACATCCGGCGCGAAGTTGGTCAATGCCAGATTGATGTCTTTTTGTCGAGTTGCCTTAATCCTATTGTCTATTAAAGTTCGAATCTTGACCTCATCTATTTCTTCAATAATTGTGGATTCCATATTTTTATTTTTTCGGATTTTACAAAGATCATTCAATATCTCCTGCTCTGCTTATACAATTCTATAAACCAGTTGCAAGATTCACACTTGTCAAGGCCTCGTGCACCTCTTCCGCGGTCCCAAATACAGAAATGGACCCACGAGCTGCATATTTACCCCGCAATCGGCTGCCTGCCCTCTCTACCATGTTGACTGTTGATTAAATGACCTTCCTGCATCGGTAACTGAGTGAAATGATTGCTGAACAAACCAGAACCACGTTGAGCCATGTCACTTTGAAACGCATCTGGGGGAAGGTGCGCTATGAGAGCTTGCCGCACACAAACACCCTGAATACGCTTGTGCGGTTCCTGGGATACAAGAACTGGCGGGAGTTCTGTACCCTCACCTATTCTCAATCCTCATATCCTCCTCCACCTGCCTCGCCGCCCTTCTCTCCCCACCACTCCCCCCTCCCCCAAACCGATAAGTAAAAGTCAAACTCGCCCTCGCACTATAGGTCACCCGCTCAAAATTCAGCAACAACGCATCGCTGACGCGCAAAAATCTCCATCTGCGGGTATTGAAAATATCCCGCCCATTCAGCGACAGACTGGCCTTCTTATGCCAGAAATCATATTTTGCCCCCGCATCGATCCCATAAGTCGGGCGGTACCTGTCCTGGACGATCAGATCGGCGGCTTTATAATCGAACCGAACCTGCATAGCCAGCGCCCGCGTCACCGTAAAGTTATTGGTAAGATTTGCGTTCCAACTCACTCCCCGCGTCGCGGTGATCCCATATGCAGAATCCCCGGCATTGATCCGCTCATACACATTGACATTGGCGGCGAAGTCCCATATCTTCACCGGGTGAAAATTGCCGATGAACTCGAGACCCGTATTGATCGCCCTTGGCAGGTTTACAGCGACGGTCAAAGTCACGTCATTCACCGGTGTGGTCTGTATATGTTTGATCACATCATTCACCTGAGTGAAATACGCTCCCGAGGTCAGCGTCGCGGTGGGCCACGTGTAGGTATAAGTAAGCTCACCCGAATAAATGCTCTCCGGCAGGAGCCGAAGATTCCCGGCGTCATAATTCACGGGGTCGGAGACATCCCAGAAAGGGTTGAGCTCATCCGGGGTGGGCCTGAGGACCCGCCGGGAATAGCTCAGCTGGATCTGCCGGCCGCCAGCCAGCCGCTGAGTCATCACCAGATTTGGATATAGCCCCTGGGTATTTACGATCACCGGCTGCATGACCAGCTGCCCGGATGAGTCAAAGCTTTGAAGATGCGCAAAAAACCTCCCGAGTTCGCCTCTTATACCCAATTGAATGGCGAACGTCTTTATTTCCCGCCGGAAGGTAATATACGCTGCGTGAACCTGGCTCGTGCTCTTATAGAAATTGATCAGGCTGTAATCCGGATCGTACTCGCCACTCGTTTGGTCGAGGTTGTAGTCCCATTGCTGGTTGTCGGTGACACTGATCTGGCTGCGATAACCCGCCTCCAGACGACCAGCCTTTCCCACGGGCGTGGTATAATCCAGCTGAACATTGTAGTTGCTGGTGCGTCCCACCTTGATGTCCTTCAACACGGAGGTGGAATCCGTGGCATTTCCATCGATGTTGTAGATATAGGTGTCGTATAGCTGCGATTGACCGGTAAGGCCATGCGAATAGTCAAGATCAAACGTCAACTCCTTTTGTGGCCGGCGGAATGTATGGGTGTAATCGACCGTCAGCTCACAGCTATGACCGTTGCCGGTAGTGCCATTGTAGCGGGTACTCAGCTGCGCGGGCAAATTGCCCGCCGTCAGGTTGTTGACCGTCAACCACTCGTTGCGTACCCTGGAAGACGCATTGTAGACGCCTGATACACTGAGTCCATCCCTGGCGGAGAAAGTATAATCCAACCCGGCCTTGGCCGAATGGAGATCGGTAATGGTGACCGATGGGAAGGTTTCATCGCTGTAATACACCGAGTCGGCAGACTGCAGATACGTCATATCCTGAAATCCGTTGCTGTAGGTATTTCGGTGCTGATAGCTGTAGTTGCCGTACAAATTGATCCTGTTATCCCGATAGGATATAGCCGTCGCCGCGTTATAGTTATCCCTCGTACCCCCGGTTACCGAAACCGAGCCATTCGATCCGGCAGCATTATTCTTCTTCAGGATAATATTGACAATAGCCTGCCCTGAGGCGTCATATTTAGCCGAAGGGTTGGTGATGATCTCCACCCGGTCGATCGAGCTGGCAGGAATGGATTGCAGTACCTGTGCCACCGTTCCCCCGCCAATCAGGCTACGCTTGCCGTCAACCAGCACGATCAGGTCGGTGGCCCCCCGCAGGCTCACATTGCCGTTCGCATCCACCTGCAGGGTAGGGATATTTTGCAGGAGATCGCTGGCCGAACCTCCAAGACTGACGAGACTTTGGTTGACGGCGAAGACTTTCTTATCGGGTCCGTTGCGGATGGTCGGCGACCTGGCGGAAACCGTGACCTCGGTCAGTATCTTGCTAAAAGGCGCCATGGCAGAGTCGCCGGCGTGAGCGACCTTACCGGTGTCCTGTGCGAACAACACAGGCAGGACGCCCATCGATATCGCGGTGATCAAAAGGCGCGCGCGCACCCATCTTCCGAATAGCATAGCCACTTTTTTTACAAAAGAATGCCGCATCTTCCCGGCCAAAAAATCTGTTCAACCCGCTGGTCGAACGGCCAGACAATCGCCGTAAAAGACCTTTATTGAGAAAAAAGCAAGGTTTGTTGAATGCGGGCAGCACGCCAGCCGGAAATCGGGTATTTTGCGACAGGTATGGATAAAATGAGGCTATTGAAGGAAAAGGCAACGCTGACCAGGCTGCAATACCTGGTATGGGCAACTATACTGCTGATCAGCTTTTTCAGCATGATATCGAGCGACGGCGTCAAACGGTCGGCGGCTTACGCCACAATCAACACCTGTTTTTACGCGTTGATCATATACGGCAACATCCGCGTGTTGTACCCCCTATTCTACCAAAAGAAGCGCTATGTACCCTATATAGCCGGATCGGTCCTGCTGTTGCTGCTGACCGGCGCAGCCAAGTTCTACATCGGCTTTGCAATCCACAACGATTACTACCCCACCGCCCCCAGGTTGCTCGACGCGGGGACCTATGTCACTTTCTTTTTGTCGGGCATCACGGTCTTCGTGCTGAGCTTCGTCTTCCGCATGGCCATTAATTATTTCATCATAAAACAGGCGTCGGAGGAAGCCTTATTGCAACGGAGCCAGTTCGAGCTTAAGCTGCTGAGGGCGCAGGTTCAGCCGCATTTCCTCTTCAATACCCTCAACAACATGTATTATGAGGCTTACCTGGACTCGCCCCGGACCGCCCTGTTGATCGAAAGGCTGTCGGAGATCATGCGCTATTTTGTCGACCAGAGCAACCAGGAGACCGTGCCGCTGGCTACGGAAGTGCAGTTCCTGGACAACTACATCGCGCTGGAGAGGATAAGGATAAAACCTGAACCTGACATCGGATTTGAAAGGCAATTCGATTCCGACACCCCGATCCCGCCCATGCTGCTGATGACCTTTGTGGAGAATATCTTCAAGCATGGCGTGGATAAGATCAGCGGCTGCAATGAGATCGCGATCTCCCTGGTCCAGCAAAAGGGGTACCTTTATTTCAGTACAAAGAATACGATCAATCGGCATGCGGGCCCGAAGATGCCGGGCGGCCTGGGCCTGGCCAACCTTCGCAAACGGTTGTCTATCCTGTATGAAGGTAATTTTCAACTCGAGACGGCGAGTGACGGTCGATATTTCACGGCGACCTTAAAAGTACCATTACATGAATCTACGGTGCATGATAGTCGATGACGAACCCAATGCGGTAAACCTGCTGGAAGTACTAATAGGCCAGAGCACGCCCTGGCAACTTTCGGCCCGGTGCTACAATGCGCTGGAAGCCATCGCCTTTTTAAAAGACCATACGGTGGACCTTATTTTTTTGGATATCAACATGCCTATGCTAAACGGTATGGAACTGGCAGGTTTGCTATCCGGGGAAACGGCCATCGTCTTTACAACCGCCCACTCCGAGCATGCCGCGGAAAGCTATTCCTTCAATACCATCGACTATCTGTTAAAACCTATTACGCTAAAGCGTTTTTTGGCCGCTATAAAAAAGGTCGAGGCTTATTTCCGGCCGCGCATGCCCATGACAGAAAAGCCGGCAGAAACCGGCAATGAATACTTCTTCGTCAAATCCGGCACCGAGCTTCGAAAGATCCTGTTACCCGAGATCCTTTTCTTCGAGAGCCGGAAGGAATATGTGCGGGTTGTGACCCAAACCTTCGAGGTGCTGACGTACC
>Ga0206794_1122_pt1 | contig 20664 bp, 9 predicted proteins | sample Alteio_BWOrgCont_70_FD_152877 | JGI IMG/M metagenome (GOLD analysis project Ga0206794, IMG submission 152877) | Enriched cells from forest soil in Barre Woods Harvard Forest LTER site, Petersham, Massachusetts, United States -... | ecosystem: Environmental > Terrestrial > Soil > Temperate forest > O...
ATTTTCGAAGGATATGCCTGCTTTGATTCTTCCATCCAGCCAGTTGTCGGATCAGTACCAATGTGATTGAATATGATCATGGCCGGACATTTTGCAGATACCCACTTCGATGCATAGCGCTGGGTATATTCGCTCTCGGCCCAGCCACGCCGGAACGGCTGATCTTCTCGAAAAGGACCCAGCGCATGGATCACCGCAGTGCGGGTCAGGGCTGGGGGGAAGCAGAATCCTCCCCAGAGGCCATTGGGATTCTGCACGAAGAAAGTCAGGGAGCTTCCGGGTAGGCTGAACGGACCGTCGTAAACGGTACGATCCTGGAAGTCGAGAAAGTGGCAATCATCCAGTTTGACATGCGCAATCCGCTCATCTGATTCACATATCTGCATAGCGTGCTGGATGAAGTGGTGACGCTGCGGATTCTGGACCACCCAATCGTCCTGCAAATTAAGAAAGTACGGTGTTCTGACGGCAGCAATCAACGCGTTCATGGCGGGACCAATGCCGAGATTCTCCTTGGAAAGCAGGAGCAGGTCGAAGCCCATTCGTATGAGCTCCTGTTGGTCGGCTGCATTCGAGCCATTGTCGAAACAGAGGAATTTTGGACGAATATCAGGCTCCACCTGCTCACAGTGTTCACGTATAGACTGCAGAGTGCGCCTGAGGTAGTGGAGCCTCCGACACGAAAGAAACAGCAGGCTGACGTCGTACGTCGTCGGAGGTGGCGGCGTAACTGGAGAAGCGGTGACCATGGCGTTTCCAGGTGGTGAAGCAGGGACTGATGACCGGGTATTGCTCGGTTGTATAACTAAGCTGCGTATCTTTTCAGCCAGGCTCCAGCGCCCGGTCAGGATGGCCTGCTTGGCAGCAAGCACAGCCTGATCCTGTGCTGGACGGGGAGGATCTGTTGCCTTGGCCAGTGCCAGCAGGTCTGCGACAAGATCCTCCACGGAACGCGCAAAATTGATGAAAACGAAGCTGTCGGACGGAAAATGCTCGAAGGCGGTCCGATTATTGGTAATGGGGATGCAATGATTGACCAGGCAATCGCAGAATTTTTCGGTGAGATATCCCAGGTGCTGGGAGTTTTCGAATGCGATGCTGTAGGCATAGGGGCGCAGCGCATCAGTCTTGTTGATGCGTGGCAGTGGACCTTTGATCGTAGGCGATCCGACAGCTACGAAGTCACGCCCATAGAAGTCAATGGGAGCATTGAGCTCAATCAGTCGCCGTGCGATCTCCCAGCGTTTGGCCTGGAAGGGGAGGCTCTCCTTGCCCGACACCACCATGCTCATGCGTTTCGGCTTCTGGCTGGGGAGCAACTGGTTATTCGTCAGGATCTGCGCGTGCAGGAAGCTGAGCATGTGGTGTTTCACGTAGCGATCACCGAAGCTGAGCTGATCGGCGGGGTTGAAGCTCAGGAGCTTCCCGATCGACGGATGCGGGACCGGACGGAACTTGTCTGGTGGTTCCATCAACAGGCACCAGTTGCGTTCGGGAGGGGAGGTCACCTGGAACCCCTCGTTGATCATGATTGAGAAATCAAAGGTATGATCCGTTACGAACTGTATCTCTCGGTAGCGTCCGCCGCTCATGCCCGGTGTTTGACGCTCCAGCATCCACAGCAATTCATTCGAGGAAACGCCTCGCAGAAACATCCGAACTCGAGGTTGTGCCATGGCGTCGAATAGTCTATGTTATTTAGCTTCAGATGATTTATGGATATTCATGATGGATAGGCTATCCCGATCACGGATTTATTCAGGATCTTTTCGCTGGAATCGATCAGTACCGTATAAGGACTTTTATTGTATCGACGTTAAGGAAATACCTCTTTCATGGCGAATCCACATGCAGCGGGATTGGTCGATACGTTTGTTGATCTTTTGGAATGAAGGGAGTGAATGTTGGCGAACGCATGCTCAAGTATCGTTCAGACTGAGCGGATCGAATAGATAGGGCGGCGGTGACGGTCTCGCGATCTGAGGTGTGATCATGTCGTAGAGGATCACATGACCGTAAGTCTGCAACACGTGTTATCGCGGGCTTCAAGGTTAATCCACCAAGGATTTTCCGAGGGCTCAGGATATAGAATTGAGTCCCGTCGCCAAGAATTATAGGGGGCTGTGAAAATTGGCTACGGTCATCAAAACGCTGATAATCTTCTGAGTCAAGTTTCACCTGTGATACCTGCGAATATGTGGAAAGAACTGATAGGCTGGCTGAACAAAAGGAAGTTTCGATGGGCATAAAGCTCCAGCCGGTGTCAATCCAGAGAAGATAGTCCGTGGTGACATGCGCCAGGAGGTTAGTAATGAATTGTCCATACGACCCTATCGGGTTGAGGATGTCGACAGTATCTGGCATCATGGGTGGTATCACTGTGGATTCCGATAAGTATATCCATGTTGGCATCAGCGATGGCTCTTGGTGATGCAGATGCTGCTGCAATGTGATGAGAAGGGGGATATTTTCTGCGATAGCTATCGTGAGGGCGGGTATTTTCATTCATTGCCGCCAGGAACTGGTAATGGTTGATGAGATTGGCTGCTTTTGGATATGCAGTGCTGCAAGAGGTCGCGTACCTGTTGAGCCGAGGATTCGGTGTCGACTAATCGAGCAGAACCTGTTGAGAAATATGATGGTGGGTACGCATATTCGAGCTCATGGAGACGGCTTGGAGGCGTCATCACGAGCGTGGGAATTGAGGCGTCCATCGTGGCAATACTGAGAAACGATCTTGCGGTCACGACTGCGGTTGCTTGCAACGCAACTGCTATGGTTTCACGGACAGTCAATTGCCCTCGTACGTCGGTGTTCACGCCATCTATTATCGCTTCTTTAGAGCCGCCAACGAGGACGACTGAAAATGACGTTGATAGTAACCATACCAATTGTTGCCAGCGTTCAGCAGACCAATTTACAAGTGGATTGCTCGAAAATGGCTGAATCACTATGAGTGGCCGACCGCAATACTGGAGATGCTTGGTTGCCACCTGGTGATCATGAGGATCTATAAAATAGCTTAATTTTGAAAAAAACTCACGTGAGTATGGATTCAAGAAATGCCATGGCGATATATTGATGATATGCAGCCCTGAATATTCATGTGCGGCATTCGAAGTTGTTACGTCATGGACGGCCGTAATATCGGGATGGGATTCCGCAATATTGCGCATACCCGCCCTTCGATTGGGGTCCGGAGTGGATATTAATACGTGAAATTGTTCTTGAGGATATGCCTTACGAAGCCAGGGCAGGGTGCAGAACGACGTTAAGACATCACCTATGCCATTTTCAATCAAAAGCCCGATGCAGTTATGGTACGGGCTGGTTGGCTGGGTGATGTGAGACTGCATTTGCAAGGGGTATTTAAGTGATTTCTTTCCAATGATGCATATTTGTGCTAAAGCCCGTGAGTTGCTTGTTTGATCCACCTCAGGACCGAGATTGTAATTGAATCCATGGTCTTCTAAGCGTGTGGTATCGATTGATATGCCGAGACTGTCCAGCAAGGGAACTACATCAGAGGTGATATGCCAATGGTTTATGCGGAGAGTTTGTTGTCTAAAAATTGATAATGAAAAAGTATGTAAATGCTGAGGATTGAACCGTGATGGGTACTGAAGTTTCTCGTAGAGTGTATAATCGGGAACGGTTATATAGAGAGAGCCACCTGGTTTCAGTACCCGAATCCAATGCTCCAAAGCCACACTAATATCAGAGAGATGTTCAAGACAATGACTTGAATAGACAAAATCATAGAAATTGTTCGGTATTTTATTTAGGAATTGAGCGTCACCTGAGTCTTGGTCCCACGGATCAACATGTCCTTGAGGCACCTGTAACAGGTCATTTCCACATCCGATGTCAATACCATGTCCAATAAGGTGATTTTTGAAATCACCGCAGAGCATGCGTTTATTATAGGATTTCAGCGTTTCATTGCCCATGGATCAGGATCTCTGTGTTCGAATTCCCGCATGGAACATAGCATAAGAGTTCTCCTCCAACCCATGAGCAGAATATATCACTGGCGAGCTCTGCTGAGGTCAGAGATGTGAGAGTGTATGTTTTTGACTGGGTTCTTTATCGATTGATAGAATGATTGTTGCAGTTGTTGCCGTTTGAGATCCTTCGCATGGTAAATCCAAGTTACATTTATGGAAACGACACACTTTGGATCATTCTGGCACGCGCGAGGTCTTTCATGTAGCGGATTTATCCAGCTTTCTTCGCGAATCAAAAGGCGATATTGTACATCGTGGTTTTTCGGTGGCCACACTGGCTTTGATAGAGCAAGAATTTCCTCGGTCCAGTGCGTATCTGGCAGATCATTCACAAGAGTGCCATTCAGGAAATTCGCTCGAGGAAATCCGCATACCCGTTTACCGTCCTGATCCAATTGCCGAATGAGGCGGGGGATATTCGATAAAAATGCTACATCCCAGCGCTCATCGAGGTCGGCATGGAGTACCCATCGCCCATGGGCAAGTTGATGTGCAAAATTGCGCGCTGCCGCGAAGTTGAAGTCGAGAGGCCGATTCACAATCTGAATGTGTTGCTGCGGGATTCGGAATTGAGCGAAGAGACGTTGTATTTCGGTGATACCGCCATCGGTGCTATCATTCATAATAACCATGTCTCCTGGCCATGCGACGAATTGCCAGAGGAAGGGAAGGGCATTGGCGCCTTCTCCATTACCAAAGAGAATGGCGAGGGTGGGGTAATCGTCAGGTCCACGCGACTGGGAGATCGGGTTCATCTGCGTCAATGATCGGCGCGCTACGTGGTCATTGACAGATGCGTTGATAGAAGAGCGAGGCCGCTCACCTGCAATGCTGTGCGTTCCCATATCTACCATCTGAAGTGATGAGATGTTCGTCTTGGCCTGAGCAGATGATGAGCGTTGTGTGATAATCCGGTCGAGTTGTCGGCGCATCTCATTCCCAACATAAGCAGGTGCATACTTTTTCTGAATCAAAAGGCGACCGGAAGTTCCCTTTTCGCGCGCCGACTGACGATGGGCATGTACCTGCCTCATTGCCTGAGTCATGGCATTGAGATCCGGAATGGCCCACTGCTGATCGGAGCGGAACCATGGGAACCTCCCATGATCCGTCAGCGCTTCAGCATGCGATGGGATCGGGTATCCCGATTTATCGGAGAGGTACTCAGACATTGCAGAGGCCTGAGTGGCAATGAGCGGTACTCCACATGCCATCGCCTCCACCGCGCACTGACCAAATCCTTCGCCACGCGTTGCGGTTACGAAGGCATGAGCGGCACGATACAGGGAGCGTATCTCTTCCTCTGATAAGTGGTCGTCCACCATGGTCATGGCCGGGGCTGCCTGCAGCGGAATTTCCAGGGCTGCACACAACCGCTCCCATGTAGCACGAGCCGCATCCGTATGACATTCATCAGTGGTTTTGGATATTTTTATAATCAACAGAGTGTGATCGGTATCGTGAAAGGCGTTTAGATATGCGCCCATCACGTCGTCTGGTCGCTTGCGCTCGTCCCAGGTCCCAATGTAGAGAAATACCGTCCAGGATACGTCAAATCCTGATGGTAGATTGACTCGAGACAGTTGGCTCGGACCTGGCTTCCAGAATTCTGTATCTACTGGGTGGCCGATGACATGGCATGGAGTCCGTATCCCGGATCGGATGAGGGATTCTTTGGTCGCTTGGCACGCCGTCCATATCTCATCGTGTTTTTCGAGGGCCGCCTTCCAGTTATAGCGATGACCATGTCTATCATCTGCTGGAATGGCTGATGTTTCCCAGACAAAAAAGGCGATATTGTAACGTGCAGGCCGGTGCTGGAACGAATCTGGCGATCCATGATGGATGACCACGTCCATGGACTCATTGTCCTGTATCGTTGCAACACGTCCGGGCAACAGGCCTACCCGAACCTGTTGCGTATCATGTTCCGCGAGTTCCCGCGCCACGTCAACTCCAGCTAAGGTCAGGGCCTGGGCCTGTCGCCGTGCCGCCACTCCAAATCCAGAAGGGGAATGCCAGTCTGCACAGTAGAGAACCCGCAGAGGAGTCTCCTTGATGCACCCTCGCATGTTCTCGTGCGTCGTTGCTGGCGTTGGTATGTCCTGTACGCGATAGTGCTTCTCAATCGACGCGGGGTGCGTTCCTGTATACAAACGGGTGGGTAACGTTTTCGTCAGATGCTCTGTTGGTAGGTCTGTATCCTCATGATAGAAGCGGTGCAGGTTAGTCGTTCTCCTCTGGATATCTATTGAGCTTCCCATGCGGCTGTAATTGAACATCCGGCCAGCATCTGGGATGACACGCAGTCCTTGGGTCTCGACCATACACTGCATGGCATCGCCAACCGATTGTCCCGTTCCTGTGCGAAAAATCCGCAGTAGACCTGCTACATGATGCTCGGTGATTTCACAGTCCAGGGTACCGAGAAAGGACCGGCGCTCGAAGCCTATCGCCCCAATAGTGTCATCGGCTATCAGTGATCGGATACGGCCATGATCGGCCTCATGGATGGCTTCATCGGCTTGGACATACAAGGTCCATGCCTTCCTACAGTGATGAAAGGCGATCTGTGTCTGCTTCGCCAGTTCTGATCCAGCTGTACGATTTTGCATATCCCACGTGGATTCGATTAACTGGATGGTGCTGTATTCCTTGGCCAGGTCTTCAACGAGAGATCGCGTGGTATCATCCGATGTCGGATCCCAGCAGAGAATCAACTCATCACACAGTGCGGCATAGGAGGCAATGGATTGTCGAAATGGATAATTGAGGTGTACACCATTGCGAATGATGGTGCATCCACTGATACCAGCGGATCTTATCTGAAGTCCTGGTCGTGTCGGTATCGCCGGATTAGTTGTTAGTCTGTGCGTAGGTTGGGTTTTCGCCTGAGTCTGTACATAGGTATGGGCGTCCAAGGGTCGGTCGACGGCTTGGGTTGGAGTGAGAGTTTGACAGGCTTCCGTAGCACATGTCCTCAAGCAGGACAGAAGCTCATGTCCTGAGTGCTGACGGAGGTGGTCACGCCGTTCCTGCATGGTATGGAGCTGTTGGGGGGATGGACCTTCCAGCACCAGGAGTTCCAGTGCAGTGAGCCACTGGCTCACGTCTAGCGGAAGCACGGTACCGACCGATCCCATGGACTCAGGATGGGCTCCTGCATCGCTGACGATACTCGGTACCCCCATCATCATGGCTTCGACCGGTGGTAAGCCCCAGCCTTCTCCCAAAGATGGGCAGAGGAGTCCGGTAGCTCCGGCATAGAGCGAGGGGAGCATCGATGCGGTCACGCGCCCCACGATCTGACAGGATGAGGTCAGACCTCGATCCCGGATGCAGGCATCGATATTGATCGGCTGCTGGGGAGCGGGACCACCTCCCGCGATTACGAACTGGAGAGGATGGTTGGGATGGCGCTGACGCCAGGCCGCCATGACATCTAGGGCAAAGGAGGAATTCTTATGAGGGGAATGGTTTGATAGCAGCAGCAGGTAGGGCTGGGAGATGTGAAGTGCGGCCAGATGTGCCGCCCTGGCCATCTCTGAAGGTATTTCATGGTATCGGATATTGACCCCTTGGGTGATGACCTGAATGCGGTCAGCTGGGGCCCACTGGTGCCGAAGAATGGACTGGCGAGTATGTTCGGAAATGGCGATGACGCGCGTGGCCTGCCGCGCCGACCGGGGAATCTCCGCGGCCAACTGCTGCTGCAACGCATGACCGAACCAGTCTGGATGGTCCAGGAAATACGTATCATGTATTGAGACCACGGTCGGACACGGTGCGACGACGGGAGTAATACCAGTAGGAGACCAGAAGATCTCGACCCGACTACGCTCCAGGGCAAGAGCCCACAGCTGCGACTCATGCTCCTGCGGGACTTGACCCATACCTACGATTGGGAGTCGCTCTTGGCGTACCCGTCGAGCACAGTCACGAGGGAGCCCCTGTGGGCCGCTCCAGACGATGACTTCGTCGTCATTTGAGAGCACAGCCAGGAGTTCCCGCAGAGCCGTTTCTGCATAGGAACCGGTCCCCATCTGGGAGGCTTCGGTAAAACGACCGTCAATGCCTATGCGCATGTTAGAGAAACACCTGGGTGCCAGCCCAATTCCGGTGGTGAGACAAGTGCAGCACATGGTAGTCAGTAAGGAAATGGTTCTGTAAGCCGATATGTTGCAGCCGTTCAACGAAGACGATATCGCTTTGGTTGTATCCCTCAAATTCCTCTGGGTACCCCACCTGGGCAAACGCCGCTCGAGTCACGATCTGACAGTATCCGAGCATGCCTTGACGAACCCCATTCTTGCATTCTTCTACGTCCCATTGATTTTTTAGGACATCGAAATGATCAACAGGGTCGAGGTTTCCGCAAAGAATCTGAGCGGTGATGTCCTTGTTCAGGGGAGTTCGCCAACAACCCAAAATGCGATCCGGACGATGCTGGGCCATCATGTGGCATACAAAATCGGGTCCGAGCACCAGGTCGACATCGCTAACCATGATGAGTGGGGCTGAGGAGGCCCGGAACGCTGCATTGAGCATTTTGCCCTTATTGGTGGCACGGTCCGGTCCCACTTCTACCAGGTGAATGGAAAGATCTGGATGCGCCATCCGTACGACACGCAGGTACTCATGGAGGCCATCCGGATTCCCGGGTGCTGCCACGCATAACTCGATTTTTGACAGCGCATGCTGTTGTCGTACCAGCGATTGGAGGAAGATGCGAAATCGCTGCAAGTATTTGTGACAGACTACCAGAATCGCAAGATCCGGGAGCGTCATTGTGGTGGAGGTCAGAGCCAGCGCTGGACGCTCTCTCATGATCGGCGATGCGGGCAGGGACTGCTTGGCCGTAGGCTCGGGCAACTGCGCCCACCAGTGGGCAAGGTTGGCGGTAGCCGACATATCGAGGGTACGATCCGATATGGAAGCATGCATCTGCGGATGTGGCCGAAGTGCCTTCTCGGTGTTGATTGGCCCTAGGGAGGGCTGCGTCTCTCGGAGAGGCGTATCGAGACCTGCGGGCAGACTCACGGCGGGACGCTGAACTGAGCGAGCATCCTCTGGACGAAGATAAAGTGTGGCGTGAGGTGATAGCAGGTGCAGGGCAGTTGCACCCCAAGGCAGTCCGTCGGGAGCGATATATCCATGCACGTGACCCAGCACCTGTGCATACATCGATGGAGTGATCTCGCTTGGATCCAGCGCAAGTGTGAATTGCGCTACTGCAGATGCGGCATGGTTCCGGTAAGTCGCTAGGTGCGGCGAGAGCAGGATCAGGGAAACGGGCTCAGGGTAGATCGAGCGGTAGCGTTCCAGACGGGCCTGATTGGGAACTACGGATCGTGACTCTTCGATTAGGATAGGAGCTGATAGCCTTTCCAACCAGGCCGGAATTCCTGAACCCGGGGTCGTCTGCGTCGGCCACCACGACGTGCCGAGACGGTGCATGAGGTCACGAGCGCTGACGGTGCTGACGGAGGTCTGCTGGTGGATCCATGGCATTAATTCCGTCCAATAGTTCCGGTGATCATCCATGGGGATATCATCCCACAGAAGTGCCCGGGCGGCCGGACGTGTCCACGTGCGATCCAATGAGAAAGCCCATGGATCCAGGTATAGGATGTGGGTTGGCATCGCTCCGGATGTCGAAGCCAGGAGTCGTTGCATCTGGATGATGGTATCGCTTGCTGCCAGCCACTGGAACTCATGGGCCAAGATGGCCCGACTTTCCCTGGGGAGGTCCATAAGGTCAGGAGCACGACCAGCTATACAGAGGGAAGTAACATCTTGAAATGTATGTCGATGGCCTTGAACCATCTGTGCCACGACGGCCTCGGTGGTAAGGCGATGCAGCTCGAAGGTGGTCACGATGAGGAGAGAACTGGGAACGGAGGCGGTGATCTGCTTTAAGAAAGCAGAGGGGGACTCTGGGAGGACAGCGGCATTCATGCGGGAGCCCAAGCCACGGTGCATTGAGGCGACAGGAAACATGAGTACTTTTGGATGGCCTCTTCATAGACCGCCACCGCCTGTTGGGCAATGCCAGTCCAGGCATACGTCGCTCGGACGTGCCGTTGACCTGCTAGACCCATGCGTTGTCGTTCCTGGGGTTGAGAACACATGCGATCCAGCGCATGTGCCCATGCGGAAACGTCGCGCGGAGGTACGCGTATGCCCACCTGAGCGGTGCTCACGATGTCGGAAAGTCCGCCGACATCGCTCACGATCACGGGAACTCCAGCGGCCATGGCCTCGATTGCCACCAATCCAAAGGGTTCGTAATGGCTGGGGCAGACATGGAGGTCACTCACCGCGTAGAAGGCGCGCAGTGTCTCCCCATGCAGGTACCCGAGGAGGTGGACTCGATCCTGGAGATGTGCGGCCCGAATGTGGTCGTGGATGGCCTCCTGCAACAGACCTTTACCGGCAAGGGCGAGACGAGCATGCGGATGTTTGGCATGGACGCTCGCGAATGCATTCATGAGGGTGTCCACCCCTTTCTCCAGATCCAATCGACCCGCGTAGGTGATGAGCAACTGCTCGGGCTCAACAATCGAGAGACGAAATGCAGCTAGACGATCTGACGTCATCGTACACATGAAACGGTCCGGATCGATTCCGCAGGGAACAATGCGCAGTTGATCCGGTTCGCCACCATCCCGAACGATTTCATTCCCCACACTCTGGCTGTTCACCACTACCAGGTCTGCGTGGAGCGCACTCCATCGTTCCAAACTCACGGTAAGCTGATCGTGTGGGTCATCCAGGCGATCAAAAAGTTTTCCGCGAACGGTGTCATGGACAGTCCAGACATGTGGACGGTTCCAGAGCTGTGACAGATGATGGCTTGCGGTCGCGGTAAGCCAGTCATGGCTCACGATCACGTCCGGGGAGCCCAGTGTCGTGAATCCGAGTTGGATCGCACGCTGCAGTAGATGTACGTTGAATGCGAGAGCGGGAGCGACATTCCCTGGGGGTTTGGGAGGGGGTGGATAATCAACGCGATGAACGGATGCACCCTGGTCTTGATAGTCCTGTTCGTATCCACCGATACTATTCGTCAATACGTGAACCGTATGCCCTTGCCGTACTAATTCATGGCTGAGTTCGCTCACATACCGGCCTAATCCAAAAACTTCTTGGGGCGGATATTCGGAGGCGATGTGAAGAATATTCAAGCTGCTGCTTCCTTACGACAACGTATCTCCCAGGCCTGGTGGCACACCGACCAATAATGGGAGGCAGCATCGTCCCAGCGAAATCGAGCAGCATGGACGGGGCCCAGGTGAAGTACCCGATCTCGATAGGGGAGGTCAGTTGAAGCTCGAATGAGCATGTTTATAAGATCAGGTGTATGGAGAACATTTACGAGTAAGCCCAGGTCCCCAACTACTTCAGGAAGAGAAGTACCGTGATGAACGACACACGGTATGCCATGTGCAAGAGCCTCCAGTGGCGGTAGTCCGAAACCTTCATAGAGCGATGGGTACACGAGGGTATGTGCTCCTGCCAGGATGAGATGTTTATCCTGGTCAGATACATAACCGAGTTGGCGAATATCGGAAGAGCGGCAATGACCCTGTATGCGACGTGCGAGCTCCCCGCTGGAATCAGAAGGAGCGCCAACGAGAACTAATGTGGTATAGGTGGCCGTTAGCTGAGTGGATTCCCAGGCATTCAGTAAAGAAGCAATCCCCTTTTTGGGCTCAATGGATCCGAGATACAGCAGATAAGGGGGTTCGAGACGATGCCGTCTGAGAGCGTCGCGTACCGCAGGGTCCTGCTGGTCGACTCGTTTGCACGGAGTCATGCCATTATAAATCCGGATGATCCGATCATCGGCTATACCATACGCGTGTTGGATGCGCCTGCGTGCATCATCTGACACCGTAATGATGCGATCGGCTACAGTTGCCGAGACGCGGGACCAGCGCCTGAGGTAGTGTCGCAACGATGCCTCGACAAATTCCGGACGCTCTTCGAAGACCACATCATGAATAACCGCTACTTGAGCCGTTTTACCAGCAACTGCCGGAACCGAAAAAGTCATGTTCAGATAGACATCAGCGTTAAGGAGTTCAAGGGTATGGGGCAATTGGTGTTGCTCGAAATGGGGATCAACCATCCCAGCATTCACTTCTACGAGTGTAGCCCCTGGAACCGACACATGTTCAGGAGCATTTGGTCCCATTAAAATGGTAAACTGATCCGTCGAAGTCCGAAGTCGTCCCAACTGATTTATCAGTGGTAGGGTGGCATGACCTATGCCTCCCATGGAACGATGAAGACACCGGGCATCACAGACGAGATGCATTGTTGCATTCGCACAGAAAATGAGATATCAAGTTCATAAAGTAGCGATTATTCCTTATTGATTGCATGCTCTAACTTACCAATTTTTGAGGTGACGGGGTCTGTTACGAGTTGTCGAAACCATGGGATAGTGAGTGCGATTCCTTCGTCGACGAGAATGCATGGTTTCCAATTCAGCTTCAATAATGCCTTGCTGATATCGGGCTGTCGACGCACAGGATCTCCTGCAGGTAATGGTAGGTACATTACAGGACTTTGAGAACCAGTTATCTTAAGAATGCGATATGCAAGGGAATATACGGTAATTTCCTGACTATTTCCGAGATTGAAGGGACCAATCTCATGGTTTGGAGCATCCATTAATTTCCTCAATCCTTCAATGAGGTCTGAGACGTAACAGAAGGATCGCGTCTGTAAACCATCACCAAACAGCGTAATAGGCTCTTGTCGCAGTGCTTGAACCATGAAATTTGAAATGACTCGTCCATCATCCAGGCGCATTCCTGGACCATAGGTATTGAAAATTCTCGCGATAGCGACATCTGTCCCATACTGACGATGATAATCCATGAATAAAGTCTCGGCACACCGTTTCCCCTCATCGTAGCACGCCCTTATGCCCAGTGAGTCGACATTGCCCAGGTAGGATTCGGATTGTGGGTGTTGGAGAGGGTCTCCATACACCTCACTAGTAGAGGCCAACAAAACACGGGAACGACATCGTCGAGCAACGTCGAGAACATTAACTGTTCCTATGACATTAGTGGTGATGGTGCGAACCGGATCGCGTTGGTAATGAACTGGTGATGCTGGACAGGCAAGATGATAGATCTGATGAATATTATCGACCAAGATGGGATCGCGAATATCGTGTTTTAGAAAAGTAAATAGATGAGAATCAATAAATTCTGAGTCTAAGCGCAATTTTCCATTTGACTCATCATCAATGCCAATAACACGATGTCCGTCGTTTATCAGAGACGCGCAGAGATGCGACCCCAAAAATCCTGCAGCTCCAGTCACCATGACAGTCACATCGCTCATGAGAGATCCGCCTAGCGATGCTTTAGGTACTGATGAGTAAATTTCAATGAGGTAAAATATATTCAGAGTGAACCACTAGTGTCCGGTTAGAAAATCGAGTAATTACCGGTAATTTATGATTAATAATTGTATTGAATACTGTCGCTTTCTACTTTTCATAGAATATTAAGGGAATTTCTAGAAATTTATCAGGAGGATTCTGTATGGTTTCAGGACGATTGATTTACCAATTTGACTCGCCATAAACTCAAAATGTGTCATTCCGACATAATAATTATGTAAATTGAGTTGCCTAATTTATGTTCGTTCCCGGCGATCCATTCACAAAAATACGATAAATACAGTACATTTATGAAAAATAAATTTCTCTAACCGGACACTAATGAGTTGAGATTATAAAAACATCTCGACTTCTATAAAATAGATAATACGAAAATATATTCTTTAGGGTCCATTACCAAAGTCTTAGTAGAGATAAATCTCTTACACTTCGGAGGCACGCGTGTCCGCAATTCTGCTAAGTATTCGTAGTCAGAATCGCATTGCGTGGTGTCATACGGAATCTGGGAACATGGGCTGGCTTATGGAGCGTCCATTCCATGTGGGTCGACGACTCGACCATACTCTCGGGATCCAGAGTGCTTATGGCTTATTGTGGGATGCGACTCAAAAGAGATTGTATATTGCAGACAAAATTGCAGGTCAAGTAGTTAGTATTCCGCTTAAATTTCGGTCTGGAATACCATTCTTCGAACAGAACAATGGATCGGATGCAGAAGCGAATTCCTGTCGCATGAGTGGCCCGACCGGAATTGCTACGGATGAATCTACAGGAGGCCTACTTATTAGCGCGGCACACGCTGGTGCTATTTATCGATGTCCTCGAGACCTTTCTTCAAAGACGCTCCTTGCGGGTACGAATGATGGTCAGACGCCACGTATAGCGGGATACGAGGCCACTATTCCTGCAACCCGGATGCATTTACAGTCTCTGAACCACCCGACTAAAGTAATCTCAATTCGTAATGGTAGAATTCTATTTATTGAAAGAGGATTCCAATGCTTACGTTCGCTTTCTGAAAACTCTGGAATATCATCCGTCTTCTCATCCTCGTCTCGAGAGCATTTATCTCCTCTCTGGCAGCCTCCTCCTAAAATCGACATCACAGACTACAATCCAGCCTTTCCAACGGATTTGTGCGTAGATGTACACGGAACAATCTATCTCTCCGATGCTTCGCATCATTGTGTCTGGTCGCTCCCCCGCGATCATTTTGTAATGACTCGAGTCTATTATAATCCCTCGAATGAGAGGGGAGGGCCCGGAGCCCTTTACTTAGATGGATCTATATTATGGATTTTTGATTATAATGGGCCACATATTGTAGGATTAGATATCAGTCAGGCAAAAGTTCGGGAAGTGAATAGAATTTCAATGCCAGAATCATTCATATCGCTGGGGTGTAGACGCAATGAAGGAACAGGTATGACCGGGATCCCATCTGAAACGGGGGTATTTTCTCATGGGTGATACTCAATCTAATACGCAATCTGATCGCCCACACTGCACATGCCCCGAAGCGCCCGCACAGAAACCAACAGGACAATTGAATGCAAGTCCCAGCGATGTAAGCATCAAAGTTCCAGGCACTGGTAAATGCACCTATATTACACCAAAATTCAATGGACTTGTTGATTATCATACTATTCCTGAAGGCATTTCTATTCCCTTGAAATCGGGTGGTCGACTTTCTTTCGGATATTCTCTTATCAATGGACTTTACGCCGGTAACTCGACCGTCACCTCGCCGTGGGACGCTGTTATCCCAAGTGCTAGCGCTAATCAAATGTGGCTACCAGCAGGAACAAGTGGAGCTTTTGATTTTTTACCATTTGTAACAAACGCTTCATTTCAAAACACGCAATTTATAATTCGTGAAGCACAAAATGTCCGCACTTATAGTTGGACAGCGACCCCTGGATCTAAATATGTCGGTAATACTAATTTGTGGTATTATGCCCCGTTAAATCCACTTCCCTATCGATTGGTCAAGCGCTATAATACGGTCACCGCCGCCGAGTCATGGCGAGAAGATAACTTTGAATCTCGTACATATTATATTTATAACTATAATTCCTATCATACCAATTGGCCTGCCGGGACACCCGTTATGCGTGGTGATTCGATGGGCAATACTATTCAATATAACTATTCATCCTCAATAGCCTTACATAGTATCACCGGATCTGAAATAGGGTCAGTAGTTCCGTATTTTTCCTATTCATCATTATCTGTAAATAATGGCATTAATCCCATTTATAAGATTTTTTTGTATGACACTTCGAATCCGTCTAATTCAAGAACACTTTATTATGCATATTATCAAGACGTTATATCCGGTAATATATTACCATCAGGCATCATATACCCTGATGGATCGACAAAGGCAGTTTTTGCCCAAGATCCTCGAGCTTCACCCGCTACCTTCGGCTATGGGCATTATGGAATTCAGAAGGAGGTCGATGCGTACCTCAATACAACCTATTTTGTTTTTAATCCATATTATTCTTATCTTAATGGATCATTTCATAAAACAGTAGAGCCCGGTAATAAAATTACCTATTTTCAATATGATACAAGCAACGCAAAAACGGCAATCGTTCAGCAAGGTCGTCCACCATCATATTATGCATATGCCACTTTGAATAATGGTGTTATGCAGCGAACATATAGCATCGATGCATTGCAAAATAATACTTATTTTGGTTGGGATCAACAGACGTGGGGCGGAGTATCAAGTTTATTTGGAGGAGTTGATCGCCTAACTAAACAGCGCAATGCCATTGGCGCACTTACATATTATAATTATAATTATGTTGGATCGATGGTTAATTCGCTCAACCTGACCACCGGAGCACATATTCAGTATACATATGCGCCAAACTTACGTGATATGTCAACAATGGTTGGTCCACGGAATGTCACGGGGGTTTTCAATCAAATCACAACTTATACATATGATTCCAACCGTAATCTAATTTCGCAGGTTAATCCTCTGTATTATGGCGTAAATACGAATCGAGATTCTGCCGGAAGGATCTATAAGCGCGTCAACGAAAATAGTGCATCGACCTATTTTAATTTCTCTTCCACTACTGGATTTTTAAAGTCGCAAGTTGATGCAACCAATAATGTGATTTATTATTCCTATGATTCATTTGGAAATACGACAAAATCCGTCTCTGCGCGGTGGAAAAACACCGGCAGTGAGTCAATGTTTGCTACTTATTTCCGTTACAGTCCGTTGGATCAAGTAACCAAATCATTTTCGCCGATCGGCGCTTCACGATATTTCAGCTATAATCTAAATCATCAGTTATTTACTACGGTTGATCCCTTGGGAACGACTACCTCCCGTCGATATAATAACCGATCCCTTCTCTCTGCAATTGGTCAGAATAATGGAGCAACTCTCCTTCGTTCAGGTGCCTATTTTTTGTATGATTATGACACCTACAATAATAAAGTCGGAGAAACGAATTGGTTGTCTCATCGCACGTACTACGTCTACGACGCTGTTGACCGTCTCATTCTCCTTCGAGATGCACTCTCCAATTTGTCGTATTTCGGATATGATGCACTTGGAAATCAAACTGTCTTCAGAAATGCCCGTCAGTCCACTTTTTATCAGGTTTACGATGGTGCGTCGCGACGAGTGACGTCAACGGACTGGTCTGGAACAGCGTATTATGGGTACGATCTCGATTCAAATGTGGTCAAGTATCGTGATACAAATCAACATACCACACAAATGGCTTATGATGCCGTGAATCGTCTTGTGCTGACGGTCGATCCGGCAAATGGGACCTCCTATTTCGGATATGACGGTGTTGGAAATGTCACAATACGGCGACGACCATTAGGAAACGGTACAACCTGGTCCTACGATTTATTAAATCGTGTACATCGAGCAGTCGATACATCGTTCGATTCATCGTATTATCAGTATGACGCCGATGGGGATATTCTTTCCGTTACCGATCCGCGATCCAACACGACGTCCTTTTCTTATGATCTGATCGATCGTCGCCGAGCGATTATTGATCCGTTAGGAAATATTACCTATTTTGGATATGACCTCGCCGATAATATGAGAAGAATCGAAGATGCTCGGAGGAATACGTCGTATTTCAATTATGACTTATTAAGTCGAATGGTGAAACGTATCGATGCCAGCGGCAATCGATATTATAATTACGATAATAATGACAATATGATCCTATTCCAGAATCAGCTCGGGAATAATTGGACGAGGTCCTATGATGCCCTGAATCGTCCAATTATCATGAGTGATCCGCTTACCGATTCAGTATATTTTGGCTACGATCAAGTCGGAAATATCGTAAAAATATCTGATCCACTCACAAACCGCACAACAACGACTTTTGACCCCATCAATCGTCCTATCAATGTTTCTGATCCAACCAACGGGCAAACCTACTTCGGCTATGATGCCGTTGGAAACCTTCTTACCTATCGAGATCCCAACGCGAACATAACTCGATACGCATACGATACTCTGAACCGACTCGCCAAGGTGTCTGATCCGTTATCAGAAACAACCTATTTTTCTTACGACGCCAACAGTAACCTGATCCAAGTAACGGATCCCCTATCTCATTCCACGGCATATAGGTACGATTCAGAGGATCGCCTCGTCAGCTGGACCGATCCATTAACGAATAATATTTCTAGTATATATGATGCTTCATCTAATAATCAGAATGGATTCTATAATACTATTACATATGATCAATTAAATCGTAAACATGCTGTATTGATTGGTTATGGCTTACAGGCATATGGCCTTATGCCCTATGGAAATCCTGTTGCCCCATCGTTAAATCAGCAGTATTTCAATTATGACCAAGTTGGAAATTTATCGAGCATGATTGACAATTGGGGATCATCATCGTTTGCATATGATGGTATCAATCGGCTACATCGCCGGACTACACCGAATAACGATAGTGTGTATTTTGGATACGACGGGGCTTCCAATTTGAATGTCGTCGCCTATCCTGAAGGAACATCTATTTCTACTCGAACTTTTGACGCAGCTAATCGCATGACGCAAGTGATCAGTCCTTCGAGCCATCTCGGATATTATTCTTATAACGCGGCTTCATTAGTAAAAAAGCAGATCTTTGGAAATCGCGTGGTCAGTTACTATTCCTACGATACCGCTCAGCGCATAACCAATATCCAGCACATAAAAACCGGCGGATCTATTATCGCCGGGTTGGGCTATCGTCGGGATCTCGGTGGACGTATAAACCGTATCCTTCGAGAAAATGCTCTGGCAATTTATTATCAGTATGACGCCGTCAATCGTTTGACTTCTGAGGTGTGGACTCGTACGGCAATGAATCAACAAGTCTATGCTTTTACGTACACTTATGACCAAGCTGGAAATCGAAAGACTCAAAATAGAACATATGTACCAACGGCTACCCTTTTTGAAGCAACGTATTATGCTTACAATGCTGGAAACGAATTATACAAACGTCGAGTATTGCCGACCCTGACGACATCGTATTATCTGTATGATATCGATGGATCATTGTTACAAGTCGTTGATCAATCAAATAATACGACCTATTTCCGGTATGATCAGAATCGAATGATTGCGTCCATTGCTCCTCCCTCTCCGAGTCTTCCCTGGAACTTTGTCAATGATGGCCTGCTCAATCGCGTGCAAATTCAGAAGGGCGGGGTCCAAAGCTATTTCCTCTGGAACAACATGAATCAATTGGAAGAGCGCACGACGGGAAGTGCTCTCATTGCTCGCTCTACTCATGGAAAATCACTGGTTCCAGGTGTTGGTTCCATTGTGGAGATTCAGCGTCCCATTGGTTCGCTTACATATTTCCAATATCTGCACATGGACCATCAGGGCAGCGTCGTAGCTATAACTGATGCCAACCAGAATGTCATCAACACGATGACGAACGATGCCTTTGGTCGAAATATCGTTGCGCCCACAGCGGTTCATCCATGGTTGGAGAATGACTTCCAGTTCCAGAGCAATTGGATGACGTTCTATATCGGTGGGTACCAGTATTGTCTTAGCCCCTCACGAGTCTATGATCCACTACTGGGACGATTCTTGCAGCGCGATCCGTTGCCGAATCTGGTGAACATTATTAGATCGACAAGGGGGAATGGGTACGGGATTTATGCGCGAACAATATTGGCGAGAATGATAAGACGCTCATTGAAAAAAAATCTCAACTCAAAAAATCTCTTCGTCTTTGCCGCTGGAAATCCTGTAAATAGAACTGACTCGTCTGGGTTCGGGGACGATGATAATTCATGGTCGCTTTTCGATCCAAGTTCATGGTTCCCGTCCTACCAAATCGATCCCAATAACGGAATACCTGGACAGAGCACCCCTCATCCAAACGCAACAGCGCCTGAAAGCTACAAGGATTGTATAAAAAAGGTCAATAGACAGTATTATAGCGATCTTCAGTTGGCACGCGCTCGCCTTAACATTGATATTGGAACCGTAGAAGATTTAAATGGTTACAATAGTGCAGTTGATAATTTTTCTGATAAATCCAAAGAGGCAATATTTGTAGCTTTAGCTGCCGCGGCGACTGGTGGCTTCTCCATCGTCTCAGAAGGGCTTGCCGCTGGTGAAGAAGCAGAGTTGGCTTCATCTCTCGCAGATGATCAACTAGACGCCGCTTATTCTGCCAGCGAAGGAACTGGCCTTGGTGCGCCTGGTAGTTTGGGTCTATCTACAAATGAACTTGCAACTGGGGCAGCAAGGGCCGCTATTCCTGCTTTGCTTGGCACCAGTGTGGGCTTGGGGTTATCTGAACTGCAAGGAAACAGCACTACTAACATTCTGTTACAAGGGTTGCAAGGAGGGCTTGGATCTGGCTTATCAGACGCCGCTGGTTATTTTACGGATAGGCTTGATAATCTTGCGAATTATGAGTTAGGTAAGGCAATAGAAGATCTGCCTGCCTCCGTTGACCCTGATGACATTATTGGATCCCTTCTTATGTTCGCATCAAATATGAGAAAAGCACGAAAGAGAGCTGTGAATTCTATCAGAAAATGCAAAAAGTGTCCATGCAAGTAGAGATGACTCTTATTTTATGATACGCCACTTATTATATGTTTTTTTATTCTGTTTGTTAGCGTGGCTTGCTACACATGTGAATAAATCCAATCAGATGGCATTATTGTCGCGAATCAGATTTTCTTTATTATGCG